>Ga0105055_10008082_pt1 | contig 13795 bp, 9 predicted proteins | sample BON03_FD_78090 | JGI IMG/M metagenome (GOLD analysis project Ga0105055, IMG submission 78090) | Freshwater microbial communities from Lake Bonney liftoff mats and glacier meltwater in Antarctica - BON-03 | ecosystem: Environmental > Aquatic > Freshwater > Ice > Glacier meltwater | place: Lake...
GTTAAACACGAGGCCTCGAAAAAGCCTCGGATTCAAATGCCCTGCTGAACTCTTTTTACCTGATACATTTAATGCCGACGAATATTACCGCCGGCTTGTTGCACTTCACACTTGAAACCGCCCCGATTAGAAATTAGCTACTTTTTATTAACCACAGTTCAAAAGTCACCATAATAAAATGATTAGTCACAAACTTAGCGCCATGCCAGATCGCACTGATTTATGAACATTATGTAACTTTCAATATGAAAAACACTCGAGTTTGGTATTACGTCGCAAACGACGCAAGCGTTGGACCACTTGACCATGAAAAAATTCTCGGCCTAGTAGCCAATTCACAAGTCAAACCAGAGACATTGGTTTGGGCTGATACACAGCCGTAATATGGTTAGGTTTGATTGCGATTGCTTTCATGATTTACTTTTGTGTCCTGATGGTTTTTATGTGCTTAAAGGGAAACCTTAAAGCCAATCGTTTTGGGTGACACTAAAAACAGGGGATTTGTTACCCAAAATCGCTCGTCTCCTGGGTCCCATATTTGCCTCTCATCAAATAGGATGCAGGTAACATGAATTTAACGACTTTATTTTTAAAACTAAAGCGTCGCAAACCTCAAGGTTCGATTCGCATCACTTATCAATACACTCTAAAGTACTAAAAATGAACATATCCAGTTCCTCTGACCTACAGAAATCAAGTGATTCAGCAGCATTTGTTGCCTTGATTTTTATGATTTTTTTCTTTTTAGGAATAGTTGGTTTCGGCTGGTGGAGGATCATCTCGCCCATGGTTGATTCTATCCCAGTACCCTTCGACGGCTTGGCTGCTAAAGGGACAATTGCTTTTTACAATTTCGCAGCGGTAGTGGCGGCTGCTTTTTGCGCAATATTCGCTGTTGTTTTAGCAAAATACGTCGCATCTGAACGAGTCAATTTGGTCGCGAATGCTGAGATCAGCTACTCGTCAAGAATCTTACCGTGGGTTGCCAAAGTCTGGCCATTTTTGTTAATACTGCTATTTTTAAGTGCGCTCGGCACAGCACGCACTATTTTTTCATTCACACAGGAAAAGGATGTACTTACTGACGCTGTTTCCGAAACTGCTGAACACCTAAGAAATCTTGATAGGATTATAATAGCCCGTTTGAATGAGTTGCCAGAATATACTGATCAAAAGAAACTTGAAGCAACTTTCAATGAAACTCAACGAAGGGCTCAATTAAGTCTCAATCAATTTTCTGAGGAAATGTTGCGAGTTGAACGCGCTGGTGAGCGCGAGCTTCAAGAGCAGCACATTATGGTTGAAAACCTATGGCGAAACTTCGAAAACGAGGTTCGAAACCCCGCAAACTGTGGCTTCGGCCCCGTTGCGCAGAAGCACTTTAGGGAATTACGATCCGCGCTGCCTGATTTGACACAAACATCAACTACAGCAGGATGTGACAAACAAAAAGACCAAGAGGTTTTAAGAAGCTATCGACTTCAAGTTGACGCACTTAAACATTCTACATACAAACTCGAAAAGCTAAACTGCAACTTCTCTCCTGCTGCTATCAACCATTGGCAAGATCTGACATCCCTTTCGGATCAATTCCCTTCGCTATCTACTCAAGACTATAACTGTTCGGATATTTCTGGCGCAGTTGATAAACTAACTGCAGAAGCATCAAAAAATATTTCCTTGCTCGTTCCCTCGTCCTCGGACACATCAACGGCTTTAATTCAATACCAAAAAAATGCCCAAGACCAAATTAAAGCTCAGACCGCTGTGTTGGAAGACGTAAACAAGGCAAGTTCAATACCTACCAACGCCGTTCTCAGTGAATTACGACCATCATGGGAACTTTATCGTAAATTATTGGCAGAAGGCGAAAGTGTAACCGGCCTGAACTTTGGTTTGGATCGCGAGATAAAACGTGACGAAGTTGAAAACATACAAAGCATGATCAATATTCTGCTAATTTTGGCAAAGCGCTGGTATGAGCCGTGGACATACATCACTTTGCTAATGGCAATTCTGCTCGATTTAATTCTTATTGCTTTCTTTTATCGGCACTTAAGTGTAAGTGCTCGAAAAGCATCAACAAGCCCTTACGACAACTACGTTTTACAGAACAGTAGTCCGTTTGACATAAAGTGAACTGCTGATGAATAACGAAAAAAGTAAGCCAAACACATCTACAAACAGCGATGGCTACGACTGGCTGGAAGAATCAACTGTAAGATCTGAGCCCTCGATCGGGAGACGGCAGTTACCGCCCGAAATTCCAAAAACGACAGCCAAAAATTTGGGATCAACAAACGATCAAGCCGAAATAAACGCTGGTGATCGTCATCAAGTCACGAACGAACATAATATTTACGACTCAGTTCAAATACCAACATTGACTGATCAAGTGGCAGATCTAATCAATCCCACAAAGACGCTTTCCGAGCATCTTATAGAAAAAAAATATCACCCAGTAATGATTTTTGGTGATTCTGGATCTGGCAAGTCCTCTTTGTTAGCTTCGCTACTTCATTTCATGCAGCATGATCAAAATGCGGGTGCCATTTGTATGTTGGGAGACTGGATTCTGCCAACCGACTCTGACGAAGGCAGCCGCTTTGCAGACGAAGCAAGTGCATTTTTTAACCGCGACATCATGGCATTTAATGACGGTCAACCAGCACCAGCAACTCGCGTCCAAGTCCCGTTTTACATTCCAGTTATCGTTCGCCCCAATAACGGAAAACCTGAAATTCGATTAGCCTTTCTTGAAAGCAGGGGTGAGGACTACAGAATTAACTCAGCGACAGCCAGCTTTTTCCCTGAAATTAAACGAGAGATTTCTGATGTTTATGAAAATTTCCCGGGACCCATTTCATTGGTAATAATCTCACCCTACACCTACAGGGATGTTTACACCTCAATTGATGTTGCTGAAGGAGAAGAGGATCGCTTTAAATTAGGGGACAAGGCACTCTACGGTGCATTGCAGGCCTACCAAAGGTCACGTCGATGGCCTGAAATGGACAATTACATGTTTGTACTCACCAAGTGGGACATGTACACCAAGGGTGTTTCAGCGCCTGAGTTCACAAATCCTCCGAGGGGGTTGGCAGAGAAAATGATACGCGAAAGGTATCCCTTGGCTTGGAACCTTTTCCGTAACATGCCTCAATCTAACAATGCGAACGCTATGCAATATAGCGCTGGATTGATTGCTGGTGATGGGGTTATTACAACGCCAGATAAATTCAAACCAGCTGTTTATCGATACCCTCGCGCTCTTTGGAACTGGATTTACACTAACGCGAGCGGGGGCAAATCTTTGTACAACAACAAAACAGTCGCTAAGAGCTCAGGCATATTTTCTTGGCTCAAGAAAATTCTTTCTTAGGATAACCAAATGATCGATATATGCTTATTTGGCGTGTCCGCCGGTCTTGAAATTAGACACATGTCCTTGGGTAACAACGTCATTCCAAAAACTGAAGACTCATGGATTGACATTTCGACTCGAGACATTGTCTTTGAGGGCGATGCAGAAATCATCATGATTGCTCGCCGACAGACTTCAGGCCGTGTGCTGACATGGATAGGGTTATACCGCCCTGCTCGCGAAGTCCACCTTAACCGACCTGGGGTCTACTACGGTGCCGGTATGTGGCTAGTTGATTCAGCAATCCCAGGCCAGGTTGCTAAACAAATTGTGGTTAGCTTAGCCGATCAGTTGCGAGACAACGCTCTGTCAGACGGGCGATTTTTAAGAAATGTTACTGAGTTGAATCTCAGTAACTTTAAACTTCCACGTCATACCAGCGACATCCTGAACGAATGTTCATCAGTCAAAGGGCTTGGAGGCATCGTCCCCGGTAGTGCAACGCAAGCAATCATTACTGATAAGACAAATACCAGTCCTATTTTGGACTGGGCACAACGTAGTAGAACCGCTGAGTTTTTTGGTTCCGTTTTAATCGTTTCTCCTGATAGGCTATCGCCTGTTGACGAGCAAACTTCGCGAAGAGCCAGAATTTTTAACTCCATACCAGCTGCTATTGATTTCGTCTACGCTGAGCGGGTTCGCATGCTGTTTCAAAGTGAAAAACGAGCTGTTGACAAGCAGGCTGAAGTTAAATCACTTGCCCAACAGCTCGAAAGCCAACAAATAGCCACACAAACTGAGATTAGTCGGTTGACGCAGGAAAATGGACAGCTTAGAAATAATATTTTCCATATGGAAAAAAAGTTAGCCAATTTAAAGCCAATAGTAAGAAACTTTTCAGACAATACTACGATTTATCCATCAAGATTTAAGCATTATATCCGTGAAAATTGGTTTTTATTAATTGGCCTAACACTGGCTATATCACTTCTTGTGATTGCTTTGTTTGTCGGTTTGGAAAGTTATAAACTAACTAACTTCAATCAAAAGTCATTGGAAAATGCTCCACAAAGTAAGGGGGGAATTCCATCATTGGTCCCATCTAAAAATACTGATAGAAAAAATTTAAACTCAATTTCAACCCAATCTGAGCTAGCTCCAAAGGGTGAGAGTGGTGACAAAACAGATACCACCCAAAATGAGCAATAAAAAAAACATCACTACAAACTCAACTCATGGTTCAAATATTGAACTCTGGGATGATGTAGTACGTAATCCCGCTGTTTTTATTGGGCTCGTCATTCTTCTGTTGATTTTAAATTGGTGGGTTTGGGTTTGGTTAGCACCCCTGCAGTCCTTAGCAACACTCACAACTGTAGAACAATCGCGCCAAGCCTTTGATGGTGATCGTGATCGTCTGCAGCGAGTGCTTGACTCCCCCTGCGAAAGTCAAGTGATTGACGTCTATTCCAGAGAACGTCACTCAGCAACAGCCAACCCGTCAGGCGCTGTTTCGAAAGACTCCTCAACGGATACGCAGCCCCAAGCGAATACACAAATATTACCGTACCCCTCTTTGTTGGCTTTGTTGCAAAACGCCAGCGTTCGGGTGATTACCAATCAATCATCTGGATCAGGTTTTTTTATTAACAATCAAACCATTGTCACAAATCGGCATGTCGTGGAAGAGAACTTAAACAAGCCAATTTTTGTAACCAGTAAAGCCTTAGGTTTGCAGCCAATTCCTGTCACGATTTTTGCGTTGAGTCCAAACTCAGAGATAGGAGAGGCTGACTTTGCGTTATTGCGTCTGGCCACGCCTGTCACAGCTATATCAGTCCTGACTCTTGGTACAACAGTTTCACCCCTTGATGCAGTTGTTTCTGTCGGATTCCCTGGCTTGATAACTAGCCTAGATATAGATCGAATTACGCCAAGTCCAGTTTTTGGAACTGGACACGTTGCGACTGTTCAGACTCAACCGAACGGCACTGAGTTAATTTTTCATTTCGCCGAAATTTCGAGCGGTAACTCAGGTGGACCGTTAGTCAATCTGTGTGGTCAGGTTGTGGGTGTTAATACATTTATTATTACCGATGGCGAACGTATCGAAGGACGTGCACTCAGCGCACTGGCCACTAGTGAGCTCGTTAAATTTCTTGCTTCTCAACCGGTCGAATATCAAGTTTTACGAGGAGTCTGCGGTGGACGCTAGGGCTCAACAAAATACTCAACCTCTTGTCATTGGTCGGAGATCACGGCGATGAGACGGTTGCCTATATCCACAGCTAGCGAAAACATAGACGTTAAGTCAGTGTTTGGACAGTCCCTATTTGGTATGTATCCTCAAATTGTCCGTCTTCTCTCAGCTGAATCTCGCACCACAGCACTACAACACTTCTTTGCTGAGCCAACTGTCAACAAAACAGATGGGACTATTAATTGGTACAGCAAAGCTGAGGGACCTATTCGCTGCTGGGGTGAACTGACCAATGATGAGCAAACGGTTGCTATCACCACTGTTGATAGAAATTGCCATCTGATTACTAGTTTCTGCGAGAAATTGATCAAATCTCAGGGGCCTAGTTCGCCGACGGTTGAAGCGTTAAAGTCAATGCTCATCAACCCAAACATCACCCAATCGCTTTGCATGGTAGGGCAGCATCTTGTAATCACCCAATGGGGGTGCCGGCCGTTTGGAACATCAGAATCTGACTTTACGCTTGAAGTCCAAGGCGAACGAGCAAAACAATTTGTGATCCCTCAGCCGTCATTAAACAACACCAAGCCATCAGACTCTGTAGTCATAACTAACAGCGGGTCTAACGCACCGCCACCACTTTCTGTAGATCAAATACCAACAACCATCCCCAGTGCAGTCGCTGCCGATCCAATTTTTGAGTCAGTACCAGAGCCAGTACATGAACCGGTACAAGAGCCAGAACCCGAATCGCCTCGCAGATCCATCCGTGACTTGCTATGGCGTTGGGTGGTTATTCTGACTTTATTGGCACTACTTCTCATCGGACTTTTACTTAAAGGCTGTGCAACATCGGCTATCAACACAGCCTCAATCGATCAAAGGGAGTTTGGCGAGATGGCTGACTTGGTTTTGGCTGCAGATGAAAAGCTGTTGCAGTGCCGACCGCAATCGGGTGGTTCAGCTGGGACCAAAAACCAGCGTGGCGTTCTTCTAGACCCTAATGCTTTGGCTAAAAAAGAAATCAACGTTTTTACTGGTCGTTGGGTGTTGCACCCCGAAACGAAGTTGTCTATTGATAAACAAATGATTGCTTGGGAAATTACGTTTGATAACATGGGCAATGGTCGCACTTACATCAAAACCATAGACGGTACGGTTTGCCGAGGTAGCGCGCGAGTTTCTATTGAAGCAGCAGATCGTTTTCGAATGCCGTTATCTAATTTGGAATGTATCGGATCGTTTAATGGCGTTAGCTCAAATCTAGCCGTCTGTCATGTTTTAGACGGCGGTCGTACTGCCAGCTGTGAGATTTCGTGTGTTGACGGCCCATGTAATGCCAGATTTCAGCGTTATTAGCCTAATGTCAACAAAGATAGTCAACACTTATCTAATTTTCATTGTGGAAAACAATGGTTACTAAAAATAAATTACCAAAATACGGCAGCATTGTTTCAATAGTGCCTGGTGGCACAATACAATTTTTAGACTTGGCATTTGACACAAGAAAGCTGGGGCGGCTTAAGACTGAATTTCACGAATCTGAGCGTGAGGTAAATGAAGGCCATCTCAGTCGATGGGCCCTCAAATGCCTTCGTCGCGCGCAAGAAGGTGACCACTATATTGATTGCCAAACCGATGAGCCCTTTCTAGAAAAATCATCCCAAGGCATAGAAGTTGCAGGCAGACCAACCTATGCCATCAATCCCGAAAAGGCATTGGAACCTTTTCTAAACAACTGGGTCCCCTTACCATTTTTTCGAGCTGAAGCACAGTACGGTAATGCACAAGCCAGACACCGAAACGGTCCAACAGATTGGGCTCGCATCAAAGTCGTTGCACTCAAAGAGCCAGACAACGCCGGCAACACACACTTGGCTGTTATTGCGCTAGACACCCATACCCAAGACGACATTGATGTAGCCACAGCGTCAGCGCAAACTGGCTATCCAGCTATTTCGGTTGCTGATATGAACGAGGGCGCTGAGTTCGCTTTTTTTAGTCAGTTAAAAAACAATGCTTGGTTTCTTTCGCTGGACTGGATTAACGACTGGTTACTTCACTTGCACCTTTCTATGATGCGGAAGAACAAGCCAGGACGATCCATCGCAGAAGAAAACTTGCCATATCGCACCGAACACCTAGGCAGGTATGTCGCATTTCTTGAGCTACTGGGCTTGACTGGCTCAATACCACGTGTACGTTTGATTGATCCGCGCAGACACACGCCAATCGACGTCGACTTGGTACTAGATATTGGTAACTCTCGCACAATTGGAATATTGCTTGAACGCCAGACAGAAGAAAGTCTAAGCCTAAACAACGGCTCAATTCTTGAGTTAAGAGATTTGTCACGAGGAACAGAGATTTACAGCAGTACCTTTAGTTCGGGCATTTGTTTTGCCAAAGCACATTTTGGGGACGATTCTTACGCTCACGGTGCCGGTCGTATGCGCCAAAGTTTTGGTTGGCCATCGGCTGTTCGAGTTGGCCCTGAAGCATCCCGTTTAAGTTCCTTGTCACGCCGCGAACAGGGCGAGACATCCATGTCGAGCCCCAAACGCTACTTGTGGGACATCCGAGCCCGCCTGCACCAGTGGAGCTACGCTCCTGACTTTGACAATGGGCTACCAGAAGAAACGCCGGTGAACTCAGGTGCCTTTGTTGGCTTCATCAACAATAACGGGTGGCCACTGCCGAGCATCCGATCAAACACCACCAGCCTGCGCTCGGACGTGGACTCAAATGATCCTTATCCAGTAACTGACCCAAAGTTTTCACGCAGCTCATTGATGATGTTCCTGTTGGGCGAAATTTTGAGTCAAGCACTGGTGCAGATCAATTCGCCAGCGCAACGAGGTGACCGACCGACTCCAGACATAGCACGCCGCTTACGTCGGGTTATTTTGACAGTACCGCCTGCGATGCCACTTTCAGAACGAAAAACACTCATGCGCTGGGCACAATGGGCAGTCGATGTGGTCTGGAACGCACAAGACTGGACTGCATTTGGTGACAATCAAAGTGACTACCGCTGCAAACCAACCGTTCAAGTTAGCTTAGATGAAGCCAGTTCGACACAAATTGTTTTCGCGTACAACGAAATCGCTGAGAAATTTTCAGGCGATTCTGAAAAATACTTTGAAACATTCGGAAAATCACGCGATCGTTACGGTCCAAAACCGTGCCTTAGGATTGCGAGCATAGATATAGGTGGCGGCACGACCGATGCTGTCGTAACAACCTACGTGAGTGAAGCTGCGGGTTCAACCAGCATTATCGTGCCCCATCAAGAGTTTCGGGAGAGTTTCAATTTCGCCGGTGATGATTTGTTAAAAGTTGTCATTGAAAAGTTTCTTATTCCTGAGATCAGCCGTAACTTGGTGGCCGCTGGCACAACAGTGAGATCAAGTGAGCTAAACAGAAAATTTACTCAAAATGGTGTCGGTGTGTCCCAAAGAGAAAGGAACATCAGGACTCAATTTACGCAGCAGGTTTTGTCCCCAATTGGGATAAAAGTTCTTGAGTTGATGGAAAGCATTCCTGTTGAAGACCTGCAAGATTCCATCTGTGGCTTAACGACTAAAGACTTTTTGTCCAACCACGCGCACCTTAATGAGTTAACCAAAGAGTTTCTAGTACATGTGTTCAACGGCGCTGACGAAACGTCGATCGACTTGACCGAATGGACCCTAAGTTTTGATCTTGGTGAAGTGGCAGTGGCATTGGACGCTGCAGTCAGCCCCTACCTTGTTGATCTTTCTGAGGTCATTCATCGACTTGATTGTGACTACTTGTTGCTTTCGGGACGGCCGTCATGTTCACCAACCATTCAAGCCATACTGAACAAGACTTTACCACTTGCCCCTGCTCGTATCATCGCCATGTCCAATTACGTCATTGAAAGCTGGTACCCATTTTGGACACCTGGTGGGCGCATCGATGACCCCAAAACGACGGGCGTTGTCGGTGCGATGCTGGCGTCTATTTCCGAAGGCAACTTGCTGAATTTTCATTTTAGAACCCGCCAACTCAAGCCTGCATCAACCATCAAATTCATCGGTACGATGGGTATTGATAAGCAAATCCGAACAAGCAATTTGTTGTTTGGAGGCATAAATGTTGAGTCCTCAACCGACGAAGACTTCGCTGGAACTTTCGAGTTTGCCGCACCGTTTTACATTGGCTATCGACAGATGCGCGTTGAACGCTGGAAGACGACTCCATTCTATTTTGTTTCTCTGGCCAATCAACAGGCCGCGGAGCGATCTATGCGTCATGGCTTTCCATACCAGGTTACTTTTTCCTATTACCGTGACAGGGTTGCTGACGAAACGTATGCGGATACGGGCGATACGGAAGGTGGCATAAAGATCGAAGAGATCATCGCTCGCGATGGTTCGTCGATCCCTCTTTCCGATATTGACATTCAAATGAAAAGCCTTGGCAACGAAAACGGCCACTGGTTCGATACAGGTCTTTTTGATATCCAATAAATATGACTGAACATCTCAAACTCCGCTCACAAGCCATTTCCAACGTCTTGGCTAATGCCTTATCTTGGGTCATCGAATCCGAAGAAAAGGATGTTGTCAACAACCAACTACTCAAAAAGGACTTAAAACGTTCTATTGCTCAGTGCAAACGACTAGAAAACGCCGTTAGTTCGAAAATGTGTATAGGCGTTTATGGAGCAAGTCAAGCTGGTAAGTCGTACTTGGTTTCTGTCCTAGCCAGTCATAACACTCAACCACTAACTGCTGTTTTGGGAGATGAACACGTTGATTTTCTTCGGCATATCAATCCGGCGGGTGGGCAAGAATCAACCGGCCTGGTAACTCGCTTCACAACCGACCGGCAGCAAACCCAACCGGGGTTCCCAATTCAGACAAGACTTCTTTCTGAAATGGATCTCGCGAAGATATTCGTAAATTCATTTGCTCAAGATATTTTGCCGTCTGACGAGCAGGATTACGACGTGCTTGTTCAACGTGCGACAACCCAACTCGATGCCTTGGCTAAAGAAGCTAGTACAAGCAGCTCTATCAGTGTCGAGGATGTTTATGAATTGGAAGACTACTGCAACAGTCGATTTGGTGCGCATCCAAATATGCAGTTACTAAAACAAATCGATTTTTGGGAAAGGGCTGCTGAGTTACTACCTAAATTATCGCTGGCGCATCGAACGACTCTTTTGAGTTTACTATGGGAAGAAATACATCCGATAACGCAGCTTTATCAATACTTAACTGCTGAACTTGCCCGGATTGGCAATCCCAGTAAGGTTTATTGTCAGATTGAAGCATTAATGAACAAACGAGACAATAAGCTCGAGAGGTCCGAGCGAAGCATTGTCAATGTTTCCACCCTTGATGCTTTGCTTAATAGCGACGATACTCTGATTGAGATACAAACTGATCAAGGCCACACCTCATCTATTGCTGTCTCGGTACTCAGTGCCCTAACGTCTGAATTACTTATTCAGTTGCAGCACCGCCCACATCCTTTTTTTAATCACACTGATCTTCTTGATTTCCCTGGCGCTCGTTCGCGCACGCCAACTCCAAACAATGTCGCACTACTGTCCCAAGGTCCCATTCAAGTGTCGGGGTTTCTTAGAGGAAAAGTGGCCTACCTGTTCGATAAGTTCTCCGCTGACCTTCAACTCACCACGATGCTCCTCTGCGTTGGACCCTCTAATTTAGAAGTGGCAGGACTTCCACGGCTAGTCGAAGACTGGATTGCAACAACCCACGGCCTATTACCAGCAGAAAGAAAAAACTTGCCCACGAGTCTTTTCTTAGTACTAACGAAATTCGATCAAGAATTGGCCCAAGATCCTGGTAAACCAGCCGATGGGTCTCGCTGGAAAACACGACTGGAAGCTTCTTTGCTTAGACCATTCGGAGCTCATAGCCATCGAACAAACTGGGTAAACACATGGCATCCGAACAGGCCGTTTAACAACACTTTTTGGCTACGCAACCCTAACGTTGACCAGTTCGGATTAATTGAATATGAAGGTGAGATTGCTGCTTCGCCCGAAATTGGCTTTGCCAATGAACGTGCGCCTTACCTAAGAGACCTTAAGCAAGCGTTTTTGGCAAACGACCTCGTTCAAAAACACTTCAAAGAGCCTATTCAGGCGTGGAATGCCGCCATTAAGCTCAACGATGGTGGGATGACATACATTGTCAGCGGCTTATCTGCTGTTTGTCAGCCAGACAATAAACTCAAACAAATTGACGAACGACTTTCTTCGATTGTTGAGCAACGGTCTCTTGACTTAAGAAAGTACTTCACAAGTGAAGATCGAGATGAAGTTTTCAAAGAAAAACGTGAAATTTCATATGACTTACTCAACTTCGGTGCAGTTTTGATTGGTAAACAACGTCTCGGTGAATTTATTGATTTCTTGTTAATCAGTGACGCTGAGACAAAAGAGATCTTTCAACGCACACAGTTGTCCCACGCACGGGCAAGAAGTGCTTCAAAACCACAAAACTTCGCTAAGTCGACAACCTCATCTAAGCTGTCACCGATTGACGACGCTCTCGCTGCAATTCTTGGCATTGCAAAGACCCAATCCCCGACGACGAGTCGCGAAACACCAGAGCTCACCACCAGCACCTCCTTTTCAGACCAGTTTGTCACGAACTTTTTAAGCGAATGGGAAAGTGGGTTGTTAGCCAAGGCTTCTGCAACCAATTTGGGAGGCTACTTACACCTTGATAGAGCGTTATTGCAAAAATTAATACATGAGGTCCAAAGAGCAGCACATCGAACCGGCTTGGTGAAACACCTTAAAGAAGTTAGTCAGCAAAACTACCAGTACCGCTCAAGTAACACCAAAAGTTGGGTTCTTAATCAAACGTCAATCATCACCAGCTTATTCAATGAGTTTCTAACTCATGGTGCTCTTAGTTACACGCACAAGTCTCACCAAACCACGGTTGAGGCTTTTGATGGCCGTTCTGTTGAAATATTCAGACAAAGAGAGGCGCCAACAGCAGAACTCGAGCTTGATGATCAACCAACCGACTACGGCAAACAATATTTGCTTGAATGGTTACAAGCATTGCAAAGTAGCGTTCACAAAAATGCCGATTTTATTGCGGCTCAACATGGTGACACCGAAGCGAATCGAAAGCTTGGCAAAATTTTACGCAAAATGGACGCACTCAAACTCACAGAGACGACCAGCACATGAACCTAGAATTTATATCTCTCCAATCAAATGCCAGCTTGGGTAACGGCTATGTAACTCTTCGCTTTCGAAATACAGCTGGATTAGAAGCGGCTAATCAGTGCTCGATTCAGCGTATTGGACACCCAATGTCCAACCTTGGTGCCCACCAATGGCAAGGCTCTTTATACCTATTCAGTTTGTTTGGCGTCGATCAAACCGCAGATGAGTACTGTTTTGTGTTGGAACCTTGGGCAGTCAGTCACCTAACCCCTTCCTCTAACTATAAGATTGCTTTGCATGATTTAAGCAATGCTGAGATTGGACATACCATCCTGCACTGGCGAGGGGTCCCCAACTTTCGATTGCCTTCAGGGAGTCGAGACGGCCCTCTCACCCCCTCTAAGCCGCCAGTCCAACCCGAAGCAGCAATTAATGCAACCAATCCCACCAACCTCGAACAAACAACACCAACGACGGTAGAATTGCCGCCTGTGACACCAGCGGAGCCAGTACCTGCTGCCACAAACACCCATGCGGCGTTAGAACCGTCACCACTAGGGCCTGCGCGACCAATCCCCTGTCCTCATGATCCTACACACAAGATATTTTCGAATGTCGTATTTTGTCCGATTTGTAGCAAGCCTGTTTAAACCGCAATGTTGGTAACTTTGTCAATTAATTAAACCCGCGACAAATAACACGCATCCTTAGACTTCAACTGGAAGTTCAGCCATATCCTAATACTGTGCTTCCTGCAGACCTCAGCAACCGGTGTGCCAGCCTCGCCTTGGCCAAGATTGGCCACAATTTGGCTTTCTGTGAACTTTACGACTTCTTCATCCCTAACTGTTGGCGCCGGTTGAAAACTGACCAGTTGGAGGCGCGGCTAAAAACTTGGACTGATTTATGCTGCCAGTCCGAGACTATCTCGGTATTCTAAAGGACTGCGTGATCCAAGGGACATCTTGATTCGTTTTTCATTGTCCCTTTTTCTTCACAGGCACACCGCGTAGGGCAACGCCCGAAGCGGTGTGCCTTA
>Ga0105055_10008088_pt1 | contig 13792 bp, 11 predicted proteins | sample BON03_FD_78090 | JGI IMG/M metagenome (GOLD analysis project Ga0105055, IMG submission 78090) | Freshwater microbial communities from Lake Bonney liftoff mats and glacier meltwater in Antarctica - BON-03 | ecosystem: Environmental > Aquatic > Freshwater > Ice > Glacier meltwater | place: Lake...
ATTGCTCTTCGCCGCAACGCCGCGTAACGCGTCGGCTGTGTCGTCGGTGCGGGTGATCTTGACCGCCGAGCTCATGGTGAGTGTCCGTCCGGGAAAGCGACGGGGGCATCGAGTCAGCTTTCTGCGCCGATTCCTAGCCCCAACGAGTCGGGGGATTGGAGGGTTGGCATAATAGCGGCGTGCTACACTCCCGGAGCAAGGTGGTCTCCTCAAAGAGGTTCCAGGTCTGTGCGGCTATGCTGCGCACGGGTGACGTGGGAGCCCGGCTGCGGCCCGGGGCGAAATGGTCCACCCTGTCGGATGAAGTGGAGTGATAGGCGCTTCCCGAGACGCGGCGTAAGGTGACGCGCGGCCGGCTTGCGCCCGATGCACCCTATTGCGTCGGAATGGTACTCGCCTGGCCTCCGCGCTCGACGTCATGCAACAAGCCGCCGCGCCGTGTGTAGAACCACCAAGTGACGGCAATGCAGCTCATGTAGAAGGCCAGGAAGCCATAGAGTGCGGGCTCCGCGCCGCCGGTCATCGAGATGGCGCTCCCGAAACTCTTCGGAATGAAGAAGGCACCGTAGGCGGCGATCGCGGAGGTGAAGCCGATGATCGCCGCCGCTTCCCGGTCGGCCTCCTTCACGCGATCGGCGGGTGCGAGTTGCGGCTCCAGCCGCGCCACTTCCTTGCGCATGATCGCTGGGATCATCTGGAAGGTGGAGGCGTTGCCGATGCCGGTCATCGCGAACAGGAACAGGAAGCTCGCGAAGAAGATCGGGAAGGAGAGCGAATTGCCGGTGTCGCCGATGGCATAGAGCACACCGAGGACGCCGAGCGACATGGCGATGAACACCCAGAAGGTGATGCGTCCGCCGCCGATCCGGTCGCTGGGCTTGCCCGCAGCAGCCCGCGCCAAGGCACCGACCAGCGGGCCGAGGAAGGCATACTGCAGCGCATTCACCTCCGGATAGAGGATGCGCGAGAGCAGCGGGAAGGCGGCGGAGAAGCCGATGAAGGAGCCGAAGGTGCCGGTATAGAGCCAGCACATGATCCAGTTGTGCTTGCGCTGGAATATCACCGCCTGGTCGGCGAAGGACGCCTTCATGCTGGCGATGTCGTTCATGCCGAACCACGCCGCGAAGGCGGAGGCGACGATGAAGGGCACGAAGACGAAGCCCGCATTCTGCAGCCACAGGGTGGAGGTGATTCCACCCACCGTGGCGGTTTGCGGCGCGCCGCCGAGCCAGCCGAACACGCCGGCGGTGATGGCCAGCGGCACGACGAACTGTACGACGCTGACGCCGAGATTGCCAAAGCCCGCGTTCATCGCCAGCGCATTGCCCTTCTCCCGCTTCGGGAAGAAGAAGGAGATGTTGGCCATGGAGGATGCGAAGTTTCCGCCGCCCAGGCCGCACAGCAAGGCGAGCGCCATGAAGATCCAGTATGGCGTGGCCGGATCCTGCACCGCGAAGCCCATGCCGAGCGCGGGCACCAGCAGCGACCAAGTCGAAAGGGTGGTCCAGAGCCGCCCGCCGAACATCGCCGGCATGAAGCTGTAGGCAATGCGCAGCGTCGCACCCGAGACGCCCGGCAGCGCCGCCAGCCAGAAGAGCTGGTCGTTGGTGAAGGCAAAGCCCACCGTCGGCAGTTTGGCGACCACGACCGACCAGACCATCCACACGGCGAAGGACAGCAGCAGGCAGGGCACCGAAATCCAGAGGTTGCGCCGGGCAATGGCCTGTCCGCCACTTTTCCAGAAGCTCGCATCTTCGGGGCGCCAATCCTGGATGCTGCCCGTCGGCGCGAGCGCGCCCTGCTGCGCGGCGCCGTGCACCGGCTGCATCTCCGGCAGTTCGGGCAGGGTACGGATTGCGACGCCTTCCTCCGCCGCGCGCCGCTCCATCTGGCGTATCGACATATGCATCCAGACCAGTGAGATGGCGACGATGGCGAAGATCAGCCAGAAGCAGCTCTGCCAGATGCCCGTCAGGTCGTTCAGCGCGCCGAAGGCGATCGGCATCACGAAGCCGCCGAGGCCGCCCACCAGCCCCACCACGCCGCCCACCGCGCCGACATGGTTCGGGTAGTAGACAGGGATGTGCTTGAACACCGCCGCCTTGCCCAAGCTCATGAAGAAGCCCAGCACGAAGATGGTGACGATGAAGCCGCCAAGGCCCATGGAGAGGGTGAAGGACACGGGGCCGCGGATACCCTGCACCACGTACTGCGTGGGTGGGTAGGAAAGGATGAAAGCGCAGACCACCGAGACGCCGAAGGTCCAGTACATGATGCGCCGTGCGCCGAACTTGTCGGACAGGTGCCCGCCATAGGCGCGGAAAATCGACGCCGGGATCGAATAGGCGGCGCCGACCATGCCAGCCGTGGTGATGTCGAGCCCATAGACGCCGATCAGATAGCGCGGCAGCCAAAGCGCGAGCGCCACGAAGCCGCCGAACACGAAGAAGTAGTAGAGCGAGAAACGCCAGACCTGAATGTTCTTGAGCGGTGCCATCATCGCCGAGAGTGGCTCCGGCTTCTGGCCCGAGGCGCGGCGCTGGGCGAGGCCTGGATCATCCTTGGTGAAAACAAGGAAGATGACTGCGGTCAGCGCCAGCACCGCGGCCCAGATCAGCGCTACGGTCTGCCAGCCATAGGCCACCATGATGGCGGGTGCCGCGAACTTAGTTACCGCGGCGCCGACATTGCCCGCGCCGAAGATGCCCAGCGCCGTGCCTTGTCGTTCCTTCGGATACCACTTCGCCACATAGGCTACGCCGACCGAGAAGGAGCCGCCCGAGATGCCGACGCCGAGTGCGGCCAACAGGAAGGTCGGGTAGTCGTAGGCGAACACCAGCAGCCCCGTCATGATCGCCGCCGCGAACATTGTGAAGGCGAAGACGAGGCGCCCGCCATACTGGTCCGCCCAGATGCCGAGGATCAAGCGGATCAGCGATCCGGTCAGAATCGGCGTACCGACCAGCAGCCCGAACTGGGTGTCTGTCAGGCCGAGATCGCGTTTGATCTGCACGCCGATGATGGCGAAGATCGTCCACACCGCGAAGCACGCCGTGAACGCAATGGTAGAGAGCCAGAGCGCGCGGCTTTGGTCGGATGGCGTTGGAATGCCGGCGGTAGAAGCAGTGGTCGACATGAACTCCCTCCGGGTGCAACGAGCAGCCTTGTAGATGGAGGATATTCACACGGAATCACTGGGGGCGAATTGACCTGGGTCAAGCGCGACGGACGGCGAGTGGAGCAAGACTGATGTTCCAGATATCCCTCAACCAGGAGACCAGACGCATGACGCCTGCCCCGGGCCACCACACGGGCCTATGCGCTTCCGCCACTGTCACGGAGGCTGACGTGAGGAAGCTGCCCTGGTGCGCCGACCTCAAGGATGCGCGCCACCTTCCGCTGTTCCATGAAGTGGAGCGGTCGTGTGTGGATGCGCTCCTGCATGGCGCCGTCCTCCGCGATTTCGCTCCGCATACGCAGCTGGTGCAGGAAGGGCAGCCGGCCGAATTCCTTCACATCGTGATGGCTGGCAGCCTTGAGGTATTCGCGTCCTATCGCGGGCGTGAGGCATCGCTCGCAGTGATAGGTCCAGGCCAGAGCTTCATCCTCGCCGCGGTGTTGCTGGATCGGCCACACCTCCAAGCGGTGCGCGTGCTGGAGCCTTCGCGCATCCTGCTGATCCCGGCCGGCGCCATACGCCAAGGCTTTGCGGAGGACGGCGATCTGGCCCGCGCCCTGGCCCGGGACCTGGCGCTGTCCTATCGGACCATGGTGAAGGAGTTGAAGAACCAGACGCTGCGGCCCGGCCTGGAACGCCTGGCGAATTGGCTGCTCGCACAGGATGCCAAGGCGGGCGGCGTCGGCCGATTCCACCTGCCCTTTGAAAAGAGGCTCCTGGCGGCAAGGCTCGGAATGGCGCCGGAGGTCCTGTCCCGCAGTTTCGCGGCGCTGGCGGTCCATCGCGTTGCGGTACGGGGCGCGTCCGTCACACTCGGCGATCGAGCCGCGCTGTCGAGGCTGGCCCAACCTTGTCCGATGATCGACGATCCCGGTTATTGAAGGGCGGACGCGTGCTACCGCATCGCCTGCTTTTCGGTTTGGCCCTGGCGCAGGGAGTTGCCGCCATTGCCGCCTGGGGATTGCTCGGCTGGTCCCCTGCCCTTGGGCCAGCGGGCCATGCGCATGAGATGATCTTCGGGCAGGCACTCGCTGTCATCGGCGGCTACCTACTCACCCGCGTTTCGCCATGGCAACTCCACTTGACCGCCCTGGCGTGGGTCGCGGCAAGCCTGGTGGCCATCTGGCCCGAGACGCCGGCCAGCGGCGTGGCGATCCTGTCGGTGGCCGCGACGGGCGTTATCGCCGTCATCGCCATGCGGGCGTTTCTCCGTGGCGTGACACCCTCGGCACGGCCGCGCTGCACATGGCCTTGATCGGTGGGATCGGCGGGACGTTGCTGGTGATGATGATGATGATGCGCAGCACGGCTCAGCGTGAGGCGGTTGGCATGCCGCGGCGCGCGGCGCCGCTCGTGGCGGCACTGATGGCGGCGGCGCCGCTCATGCGCGGTTTCGGCGCGCCGGAATGGAACGCGGCGGTGGCCTGGCTCTGGCTCGCGGCGAGTGGCGTCACGGCCGGCGTGGTGTTCGGCCCGGCTTGGCGCCAGGCCGTCAGAAGAGCAGGATCCAGATCGCGATTGCCACACAGACGAGCGTCACCAGCGCCCAGATGATCGGCCAAGCGCGGCCTTTCTCGTGCTGGACGGAGGCGGTGTCGGCCGGTGCGGCGCTGGAGACACTGGTGTCATGCGTCTCATCCGTGCGGCTTCGCAGCGCCGGATTGAGGCCGGACTGCGGAGGGGTAGGCTCAGGCTTGCTCATTGCTAGGTTCCTCCACTGCGTTCATCCGGCGGGCCATGGCCGCGTCTTCCGCGGTCAGTCGCCAGTGGGTCATGCCCAGCAGGCAGGCCGTGCCCGGATCATCCGTGTTCTTGAGATGCGAGGTGAGGGTGGCCCAATCCTCCTCGGAGGCGAAGCGACTGAAATCAGCCAGGGCGGTGCGGACAAAGCCCGTCGTACCCACGCCCCATCGCGCTGCGACCTCGGCCACCCGCGCCGCCACCTCCGGATCGGCGGCGTCCAGCCAGCGCGTAAATCCTGCGGAGGAACGGCGCGCGGCGGCCAGCACATCACCCAGCATCGGCATCAGGCGGCCACCTCGATCGCGATGCCCTCGATCTCGGCTTGCGCCGCCAGCCCCGCAACATAGCGCGTGGAGGCGACCGTCCAGCTGCGCGCCGCCAGCATCTCGGCGATCTTGCCGCGGACGGCCTCAAGTGGCAGCACCTGCCCCTCGATCTGGCGATGCAGTCGGATAACATGCCAGCCGAAGCGGGAGCGCACGGGCTCGGGCATAGTGCGGCCTGGGGTCAGCGCCTCGATCGCCGCCTGGACCTGCGGCACCAGTTCGCCGCGGCGCACCTGGCCCAGGGACCCGTCTTGGCGGGCGGACGGGCAGGCCGAGAATTCGCGCGCGGCTTCGGCAAAGGCGGCAGGATCGTCGCCCACTTCCTTTGCGATCGCGCAGGCCTGGACCTGCGCTTCCGACCAAGCGGTTCCGCCATCGCTCTCCGGCTCGACCAGGATGTGCGACACATCGAACAGATCGGGCGTACGGAAGCGGTCCTGCCGTGCCTCATAGTAGCGACGACACTCGTCTTCGCCCGGCATCTCGGGCTCAACGGCTTGGTCGAGCAGGGCGGCGATGGTCGCGTCTTCCTCCGATTCGGTGCGGCCGGCCTCGTCAGCCTCAGGTTCGGCGGAGATGCCGAGGCGTCGCGCCTCCTGCAGCAGCAGCTCCCGCACGGCCAGGGCGCGCGCGGCCTCGGTCCAGGCAGTTTCCGCGTCGGGCGCCGGGTGATGTTGGATTTCCTGCGCGATGGCCTCGGGCTCGATCTCGATGCCATTGACGCGGACTTCGCTGAAGCTCGGTGGTGGCGGCATGGCGGGGGAGTGACCGCCGCAGCCGCCACTCTGGCACGCGCTTGGCATCACCGGCTGCGAGGCCGCGGAGGTCCGCGCGTGTGAGATCTCGATGCGGGTCGTCATGGTCAGTTGCTCCCGCTCTCGGAGTGCGCGCGCGTCACCGCCGACCCGCCGATGCTCGGCGCGCCAGCGCCGGCCGGACCCTTGGTGAGCGAGTATTGCGGCCGCTTCACCGGTGAGAGGGAGCGCACGATCTGATACCCCGGCCGCAGCAGGAACCAGATCGGCGCGCTCCAGATATGCACCAGCCGGGTGAAGGGCGTGATCAGGAACAGCGTCAGCCCCAGCACGATGTGCAACTTATAGATGATCGCCACCTCCGAAAGGAGGGCCGGCGCGCCGGGGTCGAAGCGAACGATGCCGCTGGCCCAGCCCATGAACCGCACCATCTCCGATCCATCGAGGTGCTGCATAGTCCAGTAAGTGGTGCCAACACCCATGACCAGCTGGACCCAGATCAGCACCAGCACCGCGATATCGCCGAAAGAGGAGGATTGACGGATGCGCGGATCCATCAGGCGGCGGTGCAGCAGCAGCGTAGCCCCGATGAGGGCCGCAATGCCGGCGATGCCGCCGACCACCACGGCCGCGATCTGCTTGAAGCCATGGCCGATGCCCAGCCCATCCACCACGTTGATCGGCGTCAGCAGCCCGACCAAGTGGCCGAAGAACAGCACGATGATGCCCATGTGGAACAGGTTCGAGCCGAGCGAGAGCTGCTTGCGGCGCAGGAACTGGCTGGATTGCGACCGCCAGCTGTACTGGTCCTTGTCGAAGCGCAGGATACTGCCCAGCACGAGCACCGTGATCGCGAGATAGGGATACCAACCAAAGGCGAGCTGATTGATGAACTCGTTCATGACCTTCCTCCATTCTCGCGTGCAGCCGCCCTCGCCTTGACGGTGGCCCTGACCCGCGCGGCGACGCCGGTGGGACCGCCCATCTCATGCGCCGGCTGCGTGAAGGTAATGGCCTTGTCCTCCCACTCCTCGTCGATCCGCGAAACATCATCGGAGGGAGCGTTCTTCCGCAATTCCTCCAGCGCCGCTGCGTCCGGGCGCACGCCGGCAAGTGCCACGATGGAGTGGAACACTTCGGCGTAGGGAGATCTGCGCTGGTCCATCCGCTCGGCCAGCGCCGCGAAGACGTGGGCGGGCTGGCGCAGCATCTCGCGCGCCTCCTTCGCTTCAAGGCAGGAGGCGAATTCCAGGAACACTGGCACGAAGTCTGGCAATTCCCTGCTCTCCAGCATGAAGCCGCGATCCAGGTATTGCTGGCCGAGATCCAGCATGGCCTGGCCTCGCTCCTTGCTGTCGCCGTGCACATGCTCGAACAGGTGCAGCGAGAGCGTGCGGGAGCGGTCGAACAGATCGCTGTACGCCGCCTGGAGGTCGAGCAGTTCGCCTGCCGCGAGGCTGTCGATCAGGGGCGCGAGCCGGCGGCGGGCGGCGCGTGGCAGCGCGGCCTCGGCATCCAGCGCGGCGCCGATCTCCTGCGCGTGCGCCAGCAGCTCCGCCGAGGGGTATCCCAGTAGCGCGGAGAGGGATCGAAGCGTCATCCTCATGTCGGTGCATCCATGGTGGCTTTGCGCGGCGTCTTCTTCGGATTGCCGAACAGATTTGCCTTGGTCGCGCCGTTGGTGCCTTCGCGGAAGCCGAAGCCACCGGAGCCGCGCAGCACATAGGCATCCTCCTCCAGCTCGCGATGGGCGGTGGGGATCACGTAGCGGTCCTCGTAGGCGGCGAGCGCCATGTAGCGGTACATCTCGTCCATCATCTCCGCGGTGAGGCCGACACGCTCGGGGATGGAGCGATCGATGCGGCCGTGGACGCTGCGGCCGCGCATGTAGGCCCGCATCGCCAGCATCCGTTCGAGCGCCCGCGCGATCGGCTCCTCGTCGCCGGCCGTCAGCATGTTGGCGAGGTAGCGCATCGGGATGCGAAGGCTGCGGACATCGGGCATGCCGTCATTGACCGACATCTTGCCGGCCTCCGCCGCCGACTGGATGGGCGAGAGCGGCGGCACATACCAGACCATCGGCAGGGTGCGGTATTCCGGGTGCAACGGGAAAGCGACCTTCCACTCCATCGCCATCTTGTAGACCGGCGAAGCCACGGCCGCCTCCAGCCACTGCTCGGGGATGCCGTCGAGCCGTGCCTGTTCGATCACCTTCGGGTCGTGCGGGTTCATGAAGACGCCTAGCTGCGCCTCATACAAATCCTTCGGGTCCTCGACGGAGGCCGCCGCCTCGATCCGGTCCGCGTCGTACAGCACCACGCCGAGGTAGCGGATGCGACCGACGCAGGTTTCCGAGCACACGGTCGGCTGGCCCGCCTCGATGCGGGGATAGCAGAAGATGCATTTCTCGGATTTGCCGGTGGACCAGTTGTAGTAGATCTTTTTGTACGGGCAGCCGGAGACGCACATGCGCCAGCCGCGACACTTCTCCTGGTCGATCAGAACGATGCCGTCCGCCGCGCGCTTGTAGAGCGCGCCCGAGGGGCAGGAGGCGAGGCAGGTCGGGTTGAGGCAGTGCTCGCACAGCCTCGGCAGGTACATCATGAAGGTCTTCTCGAACTGGCCGTAGATCTCCTTCTCGATGCCTTCGAAGTTGCGGTCCTGGCTGCGCTTGGAAAACTCGCCGCCGAGCATGTCCTCCCAGTTGCCGGACCACTCGATCTTGTTCATCACCTCGCCGGTCAGCAGTGAGCGCGGCTTGGCGGAGGGCTGCGCCTGGAGTTCTGGTGCGTTCTGTAGCCAATCGTACTCGAAGGTGTAGGGCTCGTAGAAATCGTCGATCTCGGGCAGATGCGGGTTGGCGAAGATCTTCGACAGAATGCGCCACTTGGAACCCTGCCGCGGCTGGATCTTGCCGTTGCGCTTGCGGACCCAGCCGCCCTGCCAGCGATCCTGGTTCTCCCAATCCTTCGGGTAGCCGATGCCGGGCTTGGTTTCGACGTTGTTGAACCAGGCGTATTCAACGCCCTCGCGGTTGGTCCACACGTTCTTGCAAGTGATGGAGCAGGTGTGGCACCCGATGCACTTGTCGAGGTTCAGGACCATGGCGATCTGCGCACGAATCTTCATTCTGCGGCCTCCCGTTTCATGGTGAGTGCGACGGCTTTGCCGTCGGACGCGATCGCATCATCTGCCGCTTTGTCGAACCAGTTCACCTCGCTCATTTTCCGCAAGATGATGAACTCGTCGCGGTTGGCGCCGACCGTGCCATAGTAATTGAAGCCGTAGGCTAGGTGCGCGTAGCCGCCGATCATGTGCGTCGGCTTCATGTTGATGCGCGTGACGGAATTGTGGATGCCGCCGCGCTGGCCGGTGATCTCGGACCCCACCGTATTCACCAGCTTCTCCTGCGCGTGATACATGATCATCGAGCCGGGCATGATGCGCTGGGAGACGATGGCGCGTGCCGTCAGGGCGCCGTTGATGTTGAAAACCTCAACCCAGTCATTGTCCACGATACCGGCCGCGCGGGCATCGTCCTCGCTGATCCATACCGCCGGGCCGCCGCGGTTCAGCGTCAGCATGATGAGGTTCTCGGTGTAAGTGGAGTGGATGCCCCATTTCTGGTGCGGCGTCAGGAAGTTCAGCAGAATCTCCTTGTTGCCGTTGGGCAGCTTGCCCAGCGCCTGCGCCACGCTGCGCGTGTCGATCGGCGGCCGCCAGGTGGCGAAGCCCTCGCCGAAGGCGCGCATCCAGTGATGGTCCTGGTAAAGCTGCTGCCGCCCCGTCAGCGTGCGCCACGGGATCAGCTCATGCACATTGGTATAGCCGGCATTGTAGCAGACCTTCTCGCTCTCCAGACCCGACCAGATCGGCGAGGAGATGATCTTGCGCGGCTGCGCCACCACGTCGCGGAAGCGGATCTTCTCCTCCTCCTTGCCGTCGGCCAGGTGATGGTGCGACCGGCCCGTCGCCTTGGAAAGCACGTTCCAGGCCTTGACCGCGACCTCGCCATTGGTCTCCGGCGCCAGCATCAGGATGGTCTCGCAGGCATCGATGTCGGTGTCGATCTTCGGCCGTCCCGCGGTGGGGCCATCCAGCACCGTGCCGTTCAGCTTGCCGAGTAGTTCCACCTCATGCGCGGTGTTCCACATCAGCCCCTTGGCGCCGTTGCCCATCTTCTCCAGCGCCGGGCCGAGCGAGGTGAAGCGCGCATAGACCTGGCTGTAGTCGCGCTCCACCAGCGCGACGGAGGGCATGGTACGGCCGGGCACCGGCTCGCACTCGCCGCGGCCCCAATCCTTCGGCTCATAGGGCTGCGCCAGCTCGGCCGCGGTATCGTGCTGGATCGGGGTCAGCACGATATCCTGCTCCACGCCCAGCACCTCGGGCGCGATCTCGGAGAAGGTCTTGGCGATGCCGCGGAAGATGTTCCAGTCGCTGCGCGCCTCCCAGGCCGGGTCCACCGCCGCGGTGAGCGGATGTATGAAGGGATGCATGTCGGAGGTGTTGAGGTCGTGCTTCTCGTACCAGGTGGCGGTGGGCAGCACGATGTCGCTGTAGATGCTGGTGGTGGACATGCGGAAGTCGATGTTCACCATCAGGTCGAGCTTCCCGACCGGCGCATCCTCGTGCCAGACGACTTCCTGCGGACGGTCGATGTCCGCGCCTTCATCCGTGCCGACGACGCCGTGCAGCGAGCCGACGAAGTGCTTGAGGAAATACTCGTGCCCCTTGCCGCTGGCGCCCAGCACATTGGAGCGCCAGAAGAACATGTTGCGCGGCCAGTTCTGCGGATTGTCGGGGTCGTGGCAGGCCATCTTCAGGCTGCCGGACTTCAATTCCTCCGCCACCACCTCCGCCGGGTTGCGCCCGCTGGCCGCGATCCTGGCGCCCACCTCCAACGGGTTGGCCTGGAGCTGCGGCGCGGAAGGCAGCCAGCCCATGCGTTCGGCGCGCACATTGTAGTCGATCATCGCGCCAGACCAGTTGCCGGGCGGGGCGAGCGGCGAGAGCAGCTCCTGCGGCTTCAGCGTCTCGTAGCGCCACTGGTCGGTGTGCGCGTAGAAGAAGCTGGTGCCGTTCATCTGGCGCGGCGGGCGCGACCAGTCGAGCGCGAAGGCGAGCGGCAGCCAGCCGGTCTGCGGCCGTAGCTTCTCCTGCCCCACGTAGTGCGACCAGCCGCCGCCCGACTGGCCCACGCAGCCGCACATCACCAGCAAGGAGATGATGCCGCGGTAGCTCATATCCATGTGGTACCAGTGGTTCAACCCGGCACCGAGGATCACCATGGATCGCCCGTTCGTCGCCTCGGCATTTGCGGCGAACTCGCGCGCCACCTGTATGATCGCTTGGCGCGGCACGCCCGTGACCTTCTCTGCCCAGGCGGGGGTGAAGGGCAGGTCCTGGTCGTAGTCGGCGGCGACATTCTCGCCACCGAAGCCGCGATCAAGGCCGTAATTGGCGCAGAACAGATCAAAGACCGTCGCGACCTTCACGCGGCCGCCGTCGGCCAACGCCACCTCCTTCACCGGCAGGTGGCGCATCAGCACCTGTTCATGCGCGGTCGCCACGAAGTCATGCGGCGCGGCGCCGCCGAAATAGGGGAAGGCGACGGAGGCGATGCTGTCGTGGTCGTCCTTCAGCGTCAGGCGCAGCCGTACGTCGCGGCCTTGGCCGTCCTTCTCCTCCAGGTTCCACTTGCCCTGCTCGCCCCAGCGGAAGCCCGAGGAGCCGAGCGGCGCGACCAACTCGCCGGTGGTCTCATCCACCGCGATCGCCTTCCAATCCGGATTGTTCGTCTCCCCCAACGCGCCTTCCAGATCGGCCGCGCGCAGCAGGCGGTCGGGCACCAGGCGGCCATCGCGTTCCGCCAGAGTCACCAGCAGGGGAAAGTCGGAATATTGTCGCGTGTAGTTCGCGAAGTAGGGAACCTGACGGTCGAGGTGGAACTCCCGCAGCACGACATGGCCGAGGGCAAGCGCCAGCGCGGCATCCGTGCCCTGCTTCGGGTGCAACCACAGGTCGGCGAACTTCGCCGCCTCATTGTAGTCCGGCGCGATCACCACGCTCTTCGCGCCGCGGTAGCGCACCTCGGAATAGAAATGCGCGTCCGGCGCGCGCGTCATCGGCACGTTGGAGCCCCAAACCAGCAGGAACCCGGCATTGTACCAATCGGCACTCTCCGGCACGTCCGTCTGCTCACCCCAGGTCTGCGGCGAGGACGGGGGCAGGTCGCAATACCAGTCGTAGAAGCTCAGCAGCGTGCCGCCCAGCAGCGAAAGATAGCGGCTGCCCGCAGCGTAGGAGACCATGGACATGGCCGGAATCGGCGAGAAGCCGACCACGCGGTCAGGCCCGTATTCCTTGACCGTATAGGCGTTGGCGGCGGCGATGATCTCATTCACCTCGTCCCAGCCGACCCGCACGAAGCCGCCGCGGCCGCGCCGCTTCACCCAGTCGTCTCGCTTGCCCTGGTCCTGCACGATGGAGCGCCAAGCGGCAACGGGCGTCATCGTCGCCCGCGCCTCGCGCCAATGACGGATGAGGCGGGCGCGCACCAGCGGATGCTTGATGCGTGTGCCAGAGTAGAGATACCAGGAATAGCTGGCGCCGCGCGGGCAGCCGCGGGGTTCGTGGTTGGGCAGATCCGGGCGGGTGCGCGGGTAGTCGGTCTGCTGGGTTTCCCAGGTGACGATGCCTCCCTTCACATAGATCTTCCAGGAGCAGGAACCCGTGCAGTTCACCCCATGGGTCGAACGTACGATCTTGTCCGCCGCCCAACGCTTCCGATACGCATCCTCCCATTCGCGGCTCTCGCCCGTCGTGATGCCATGACCGCCCGAGAACTTGTCCTGATCCCTCCGAAAATAGGTCAGTCGGTCTAGAAAATGGCTCATGCTGGGGAACTCCTGCTCAACCTCTGACGAGGGTTCGACGCCGGCAATGGCACGGTTAGTCATTCCGCCGGCCCGGTTCAGAATGAGCGTAAAGGCAGACATCCCTCGGGGGATTTGATCCAGGTCAAGTGGAGGATCGAATCGCACGGGAGCACGATCTGGCTGAAGATCGAGCGGCATGCGCTCAAGTCGTCGCGAGGTGTCCGCTCAAGCTGCCGCACCAGTGGTGAGATTGCTCTGGTCGCGCCATTCTTCGCCGCTCCCACCGACAGTGCCACCGCCGCCAGATCGAACGTCGCGCCGGAGATGTTTCGCGCCATCACCCGCACCGTGTTGTTGGCCCAGACGACGGCCGCTAGGTCGATGAACCGCGTCGTGCTCAGCCGCGGCGTGAAGAACCGCTCGCGCACTAGCCCAACGTGGTTCTCGACCTGCCTCTCCTCCCACCCCGACGCCGGCGTGCAGGCCGCGGGTTCAACCAGATAGTGACTGCACATCTGCAGAAAGCGCAATTTGTAGGCGCCCTCACGGCCCACCATGATCGTGCCCACCGCCGTCTTCATGTTGTCGTAGATGCCGCGCGTGCAGGCGCCTTTGAAGAAGGCAAACGCGCGGTCGTGCCCGTCCATCACCATCTCCTGCGTCTCGCGCGGATAGGCCCGCACGAACAGCATCCGGCTGTGGCACAGGCGCATGCCCAAGACGTCAAACAACACCCCCGCGGGCGGCGTAGGTTTGCCATCCGGCCCGCGTGCCTACCCGACTGCATTATACCAACCGCCGAAATGAATGACCGCTCCAAAGCAAGCACGGGGCGCTGCCCCGCACCCCGCCTGGTCCGGCGCGCGCCTTCGCGCGACGGGCCGAGCCCCTGGACCTCATATCATTGAA
>Ga0105055_10008089_pt1 | contig 13791 bp, 10 predicted proteins | sample BON03_FD_78090 | JGI IMG/M metagenome (GOLD analysis project Ga0105055, IMG submission 78090) | Freshwater microbial communities from Lake Bonney liftoff mats and glacier meltwater in Antarctica - BON-03 | ecosystem: Environmental > Aquatic > Freshwater > Ice > Glacier meltwater | place: Lake...
TATAGTGGCACAAAACGAACCGAAATAGGCTTGACCATAATGTCAGGAATGGCACAATTTAAACCGAAATCATTGGCACTAACACTCCAAAATCACTGGCACTATTTGAAACGGAATAGCCAATTGGATAGAACTTAACAGGATTGTTTAAGATGAAGATACTTACAATACAATTAGAAAATGAAATTATAAATTTCGGAAAAGCATTAAAAGACAATTTTGAAACTATATCAAAAACCTATTCAGATGAAGTAGGATACAGTGTTGAGGATATATCTTTATTGTGGAATGATTTAGATAATTTCCTTCAAAATTTCTCTCAACTATTTGAAGGACAACAAAAAATTTGGGAAATTAAAAATGTCTTTTATCAGAATATTCAAAAAAAGTTTAAATACCAAATAAGTCCATGGGGGAAAGTTCTAATTTGTACTCCTCAGAATGCAGTAATTCCCTTAGTTCCTATTATGATTATTAGTTTTTGCTCCGTGGGAAATGAGTTAGTTATTGCACCAAGTAGAAAAACAATTAAGACATTTTTAATTATTTTTAAAATCGCCAAAGAGACATTGATTTCAAAGTTTTGGAAATTTGATTTTTTTGAAGAGGGAGGGAAAAGTGCAATTGATAAATATGTTAAAACGAGAGTCATTGATTTTCTGTATTTTCAGGGAAGTTCAAAAAATCGGATTCCAGTTATCAATCAATGTCTAGAATCTGGTATTGATTACATTTTTGAAGGTGAGGGAAATCAAATAACTTTTATTGATAACATTTATCAAAACACATTTCTTGATTCTGTTGTAAACAAAATACACAGAAGCAAAGAAATGTGCCAAGGACAACTATGCACTTCACCCAACGTGATTTTTGTAGATGAAAAATGTTCAAGTGAATTCCTTCTAAAATGTAAGATTAGAAGTTCTGAAATTGAGGTTTACATTTTAGAAGAAACTTTGAATTTGGCATCGATGATTAATAAGGAACTATTGACCAATAAAATTCTTATAATTATTTATAAAGATTTCAATAGAACGGTGGACAGAATTAAATACATATATAACTTTGGATTACAGGTTTCTATTTTTTCTGAAAATCCAGATAGACTAAAGGTGAAATTGTTAAAGGAATTAAAAATTGCTCGTATTATGATAAACCTTAATCCTACATTCCAAAATTCTCTTTTACCTTGGGGTGGTTACAAGAAGACTGGGTTCAGTCCTGTTTATAATTTTATTGAAAAAGCTATTAAGGTTGTAACTATTGAAGGTTAAAATAATGAAAAAAAATGTGATTGTATGTGGGGGTTCTAGCGGAATTGGATATGAAGTTTTAAAACTTTTTGTGGATAAAGGTTATAGGGTATATTCAACATCAAGAACTAAACCTTATATTGAATCTAAAAATCATATTTATTACCATTCCGATTTTTATGAAAACAAGTCTATTGAAAATGTTTGCACTCAAATTTTGCACGACACAAATGGTTGTATTCATGCTGTAATCAACTGTGTAGGAGACATTATACATGAAAGTTCAATAGAAAATATTTCCTCAGAAAGTTTAAATAAAACGTTTCAAATTAATTTTTTCAGTGCCGTAATAATTTCTAAACTTTTCTTTAAATCTATTAAAAGTAACAGAGGGGTATTTGTTTTTATTAGTTCTGTTGCAAAAGACAAAATATACCCTCATATTTCTGACTATTGTTCGGCAAAATCTGCACTTTCAAACTTTGTAAAATCACTTGCAGTTGAACTTTCACCTTCAGCTAGAGCTGTATCTATTAGCCCTGCTGTAGTTAATACTCGGTTGTTCCAACAAAGCGGCTTCTCATTAAAAGAAGCCAACTCTTTTCATAAACTAAACAGAATTGGTGCACCTGAGGAAATAGCTAATCTCATATATTTTTTATCTACAGATTATGCAAGTTGGATTACTGGCACTGACTATGTTATTGATGGAGGAATGTTATTATAGAAATATCCTATAGCTGTCTTATATTTTGCTCCCCGAGACAAATGAGTAATAATTAAGCTTACCGCATCAAACATACTCTGGTCATCTGCTTCAGATTCCCATATTCCTTGTTAGGGTTTCATGGGCTTCTTGAGTCTTGGAAAGTTCTCTGAAATCTCTATAATGATTTCATATTTGGTTCTTGTACATATTCCGATGAAAAGTACTATCCCTAATTCTGTTTTTAAAGACTTACTGTTTGGGTGAATGCAGATGTATTCCTTTCAAGATAATAAGTCAAGTATCAAATTTGAAACAGAAAAACCAAATCAATTTGCTCTATTCTTCTAATCCCTTACATCGAACTCAGGTTTCAGATTCTTTAGTTATCCTTGTATTTATGATGGTCAGATTAAGCCCATCCGTATTAAATTAACTGTATTTTAGAGTAGTGATTAGCTCATTTAAACTACTTAACTTACAATTTATAATTCATTTTTACAAAAATTAAGGATTTCGACTCACTTAAAAATGTTAATGTTTCGACCCAATAAACTGGAAAAAAGGTTTTCATATTGATTCTCTCTTTTTTTATATAAAACTGTTTCATCATCAATTATGATTGAACTAAATTTATTTTCAAAAATGACCTTTTTCTGAGCCTCATCAAGTCCATGAAGTTTTCTAATTCGTAAATAATTAATTCTGGCATTTTTTTTAATCCAAATGACATAATGTATTCTTTTTAATGTAAAATTTATTTCATATTGCAGTTCCCCGTTTTTAAAATCTTCAAAAGTAAAAGATTGGGTGTTGAACTTATCAAAAAGATTCTGTAAATTAAGATGAATATATCTAAAGTTAAGAGCCTCACTTTCAAAAAAATGTGATTTTCCTGAAAAGAAACATTTCGTTCTTTCACCATAGTGACCCATTAAAATTTGTATCATTGATGTTTCATCAATACTAATTTTATTAGCGAATATTGATAAAGAACAATCATGTACTAAAGAACTTTTTGAATACTCCTTGGCAACTAAAAAAACAAACTTTGAATAGAGCAATAGTTCATCGTGGTTCAATTGGTAACATGGTGGTTTCGTGTTTTTTTTTAAAAGTGTGGTTTTTCTTAGTTCTTTTAGAACCTTTCTAGTTTCTAGACTAATCACTCTTAGTGACTTCTCACTATGTCTTTCATTTTTTATAATTATATTCCAACTAAGAATATTAGAATTCAAATAATCCATGTCATATTTAATTTCATCTTCATTTGGGTTATACCAAATTATATCTTTTTTTCTGTTAGAATATTTATGCTTTTTATAAACGCCAGAACCTGATAAATCTTTAAAGTAAACGCCATATAGAATTTTAAACTTTTGATCTTCTTTCGCTGTAGGCATCATATTTTCTCTTCTTTTTAAATACCATCCAAAAAATGAAGTTAAGATTATGTTTCAATAATAACAGCAGATTATAGAATAATTTTAAACCAAGACCTTTTACCTACTTTAAAAAGAAGACCTTCTTTTGGTATTTCTAAAATCATTTTTGCATCAAGGTATTTTTGACCGTCAACACTAACTGCTCCTTGAGAAATTAGACGACTAGCTTCACTCCCTGAAATCCTTTTTCCAAGTTTAATAATATTTTGCAAATCAATTCCTTTCTCTACAGTTAAAATTGGAACTTCTTTCGGGGCTAACTTCTTTTGAATTATGGACACAAAACTAGTTTGAGCTTCTTCAGCGGCATCTTTACCGTAAAATATTGAAACTATTTCAGATGCAAGTTTCATTTTAGAGTCACGTGGGTTTTCTGATTCAATAATTTCATTTATTTCATTTATTTTTAAAGTTGTGTTATTTAAGAAAAGTATTGGTACCATTTGGTCCGTTTGAGCCATTATTTGACCATACATGTCACTTGCTGGAGCATCTAGAAAAACTCCTGTTCCATTGCTTTTGGACATTAATTCTCCTGTAATAGGATCTTCCATTAAGGTTACAGCAACAACGAATTTTTCCTTATTATTAAATTTTTTTTGAAGATTACGACCCACTAATGCGTTAAATATTTGGTCTGTCCCACACAACTCAACATCTATATTCATTGCAACAGAGTCGTATCCTTGTAACATTGGATATAAAAATTCATTTAAAAAAATAGGTTTGTCATCTAGCATTCTTTTTTTGAACATATTTCTCTCAAGCAGCTGGTTAACAGTTAAGTTACTTGCTAATTCGAGAACATCTTGAAAAGAAAACTTTGCTAGCCATTCCGAATTAAATTTAATTTGAGGAGGATTAATCTCAGATTCAAAATCCATCAAAGGTTTAATTAATTTTCTCCAAGCCTTAAAGTTTCCAAGAACATCTTCTCTTGTTAATTGTGATCTTTTTGAGTTTCTATCTGAAGGGTCACCAATCATTGCTGTGAAATCACCAAAAAGAACAATTACTTCATGACCGAGCTTTCTGAATTTTTCTAGAAGTATTAAATTCTTAGCATGAGAAAGGTGTAGTGTTGGAGCAGTTGCATCAAAACCAATATAAAAACTCATTCGTTTACCACTAATAAGACGTTTCCTGAAAAAAGTAATATCAGGCAGAACCTCGACAATTGTTCCTCTGTTTAGAATTTCGTCTATTTTTTTTTCGTCAGTATCTATCAAAAAATTCATAATTATTCTATGTACGTAGCTTAATATAATATTGTAAGATTTACAAGATTGTTTTCATTATATAGTGCAATAGTAATAAGATGAAATCTTATTTTTTATTTCAACATTGAATAATATTAGTAAATATTAAAAATGTGCAATTCTTCAGCGGTTTTAAGAAAACTTTTAAAAGGCTCTTATGTTACTTGAATCCATCACTTACATTTTCATTTCTGATAATTCCTCATTCACTTTTTTGGGAGTTGGTACTAGCTTTATTTGATTTTCAGATAGACCACATTTAAAAAGGAATAGAAACGAGGACAAAGCTAAACTGTTGTACATTAATAATGGAGCGATTATTTTCGTAATTTAAGGAACTTAAAAATTCAATTCTCATGCAAGCTACTCTACTTCAAGCTAGTTACTCTTGGTATTACACCTTAGAAAACTTTCTAGATGAACTTGGCAATTCACCATTGATGACGCCTATTCTCGTTTTGCTGCTAATCTTTTTCATTTTGAAGCGAAGTAAGAAAAGCTATCATAGCAATTGGAATTCGCTAGTAGAAAACTTCTATTTCTCTCCTTCAGATTTCTACGAATTATTACAAGTTGAACTAGAGAATCATGAAGTAGATGGAATCACCTCTGCTGAAACGAGCCTGCATGAAGATTGGTTTGGTTCTCACAAACGATTGTATTTGAAAGTAAAATGGCGAAACCTTAACTACCATGTCTGTGCTGCACCATTTGGGAATCATTATTTTTTTAGTTGGCATCTACAAAATAGTCAATCTTTGTTTAGTCTTTTGATTTCAAAAATTCCATTTATTGGAGGTTGGCTTTTTAGACGTTTTTTCCCTGAGACCATGTATAAGTTGGATACAGCAAGTATGTTCATGACTTTTGCTCACTCCTCAGTTTTGAAAGTAGTTGATCAAATTACAAAAGAGGGTGGAGTGCGAGCATTAACGGAAGCCGAAAGAAAGCCTGTGTTAGCTGATATCTTTAAAAGGTAAGCGATGGATATACAGTCGGTTTCGAACATAGGCAAGGAAATTTTAAATGACTTTCTGGATACTTGGCCACTCGAACGTTTAGGTAGTATGACTCTGGCTGAATACACAAATACAGGAACCAAAAATACTTTTACTTACTATGTTGAAAACAGAACTAAGGCACTTGGAAGTATTAAAGGATTTAACAGTATTCAATTTGGTGTCTACAAGAAAGGCTTAGGTTCCAAAGAACCAAAAAGAAGCCTCACAGATGGGGTTTATATCTGGCAAAAGAAGCTCAATTCAACTTTAGTTGAAGAAGCATTTGAGGTTTTACGCTCTGATATTCTCAAAGTTATTTTCTATGCTATTGAAGGTGATTTAGAAGCCATTGATGACATTGGTATTTACAACATGTATAAATGGAAAATAGCTTTTTTGTATTCTCAAGAAGCATTTGTACCCATTTATAACCTTGATATTTTAAAAAGAATCTCAACTAGTTTAGGCTTTCAACCGACTAAGAAAACTAAAACTTCCGCATTTCATAGATACATAATAAGCACGATTCCATTTGGTGTTGGAGTTTTTGAATATATGAGAATTCTTTTTAAGCAGCATGATATTGAAATCAAAGATGCAGAATCGAGCAGCATATCTAATAAAAAAAGAAAACCAGCTGAGGACTTAAATGAAGAGCCATATCTTCATGAAGTAAGTACTAAGACTCTTGTTCACCAGTTTCATAAAAAGCTTCAAAAGCAGCTTATTTCAATTTTGAATAAACAGTTTTACCCGAATGAAGCTATTCCTGAAGAAAACTATGTAGATGTAAAATTATCTTTAGAAAACGAAATTCACTATTACGAGATAAAAACACATAGTCGGGTTGAAGAATGTATTCGCCAAGGATTAGGTCAACTTCTGAGCTATGTTCATTTTGAAAAGGATAAGAGAAAGAAGAGGTTATTTATTGCGGGTAAATCAAGTCCCAACCCAAGTGAAATAGAGTTTATAAGCTTCATTAAAAGTCAATTTACGGATTTGAGTTTTGATTATTTTCAAATATCAATGGAAGATGAATCGTAGCGAAGAATATTCTTTGCGTTTTTACCAATGGGAGTACCCTCGAGGTCGTGGGTATATGCACTTTCCCGTAAAGGTTGAAATCGAACCACCCTTTGTTCCTTTTTATCATGCTCTTGATACGAATACTAAAAGGGATGACGGAAGAGTTCCTTCCCTTTTTGAGCAAGTGAAAGGATTACTGATTTCTGAGAAATCTAAAAAGGAAGAACCAGAAGAAAAAATTGAAGCATATAAGGATTCATCTCAAAGTAAACTTGTAGCGATAAAAATTATAATAAGAAAAGAATTTAAGGTCTCCCAATCGGATGCTATTGAATTTCTTAATATTCTCAGCGGGTGTAAGAAAACGGTTTCTTATGAACTTCACGCAAAAGGCAAACAGATTGAGATTAAGATTATATGCGACACGAGAGACAAGGAACGAATCTTAACCCAAGGAAAAGCATATTTCACAGCAGTTGATTTTATCCAAGAAGATGCGTTCCTCTTCCCTTTTGAAAGTGGTTTGCCATTGGCTATTTGTGATTTTGGTCTAGAGCAGGAATTTATGAGGCCTATTCAACAACTGAAAGACGCTTCCAATGACCCATTATTTAATGTACTCGCTACGCTCAAAAATTTACATTCTGATGATGCAGTCATATTTCAATGTATTTTCAAAGGGGTAGAAAACCCATGGGCACAGAGTATCATTAACTCAGTTCATACTCCCTTTGGTAATCCATTTTTTGCAGACGCACCTGAGATGACTAGCTTGGCAGAGCAGAAAGTTTCCAATGTACTTTTTGCAACGGTAATACGACTTGTAGTTCAATCGCCATCTGAAAATAGAATAAGATACCTCAGCGATGAACTCATTAACAATGTGATATATGGAAGTCAGTCAGGGAGTAATCGACTTATACCACTAAGCAATGTTGGCTATTCTTTTGAAGACCATTATTCCAATGTTATCAATCGCAGCACCAATAGACTGGGTATGATTCTAAATTCTGATGAGTTGGCGTGCTTTGCTCACTTACCAGAATTTTCCTTACTTTCTGGCACCCAACAATTGAGAAAAACAAAAGAAGTACCTGCGTCATTAGGTTCAGGTAAATACAAACTTGGACTTAATGAATACCTGAATCAGAAGAAGTCTGTATTTCAGAGTGATACTATTAGATTACGGCATACACACATAATTGGTGCTACAGGTACCGGTAAAACCACACTGCTCTCTAACCTCATTTCAGATGACATTTATTCGGGTAATGGATTGTTAGTTCTTGACCCACATGGAGATTTAATAGAGCACGATATTCTTCCCTACATACCAGACTCTAGAAAGGATGATGTCATTCTCATTGACCCTTCAAACCTTGATTTTTCCATTGGACTCAATTTGCTTCAAGCGAGAAGTGAACATGAAAAGCTGGTTCTTTCTTCAGATTTAGTGAATGCCTTTAAGTCTCAATCTACGGCTTGGGGAGATAATATGACTGCCGTTTTATCAAATGCCATCAATGCATTTTTGGAATGTTCGGAGACAGGTACGCTCTTTGACCTCAAACGATTCCTCATTGAAAAAGACTTCCGAAGGAAAAAGCTCAAGCAGGTAAAAGACCCTACAACCGTCTATTTCTTTAATCAAGAATATGAGGCTCTCAGGAAAGGCATTACCCCTTTGCTAACAAGGATAGATACTTTCTTGCGACCAAAGCCAATTCGCTCTATGTTTATTCAACCTTCAGGAATTGATTTCAGAAAGTGCATGGATGAAAACAAGATTATTCTGGTCAAACTCTCCCAAGGATTAGTAGGTAAAGAAAACAGTCAATTGCTCGGGTCTATCATTTTGTCCAAAATCAATCAGGCTGCATTGAGTAGACAAGATAGTTCGCAGCGACCTCCCTTCTATGTCTACCTTGATGAATTTCATAATGTCATAACACCTTCTATTTCGGAGATTTTGGAAGGTTCTAGAAAATATGGGCTTGGGCTCATCCTCGCTCATCAGCAATTGAGTCAGATTAAAAGTCAGGAAATTCAAGAGTCAGTTTTGACCAATTGCTTCACGCAAATTTGCTTCCGCCTTGGTAATAGTGATGCAAACCGACTTGCACATTCATACTCAGGTTTTATTACGGAAGATTTTATGAACTTGAATACGGGAGAAGCTATTGCAAAAGTAGGTCGAAGTCTGGATGATTTTTCTTTAGAAACTGAACTGCCTCAGCGACTAGCTAATTTTGAAGCATCCAAATACATCAAAGAGAACTCTGGTTTAAAATTTGGACTTCCTTTTGCTGAAATTGATAGATTGATTCTGGAGTCACTTCCATTAATTGAAACAGAAAAGTCAGTGACAAAAATTTCAGAGGAAATTCATCCAGTGCCAAAGAGCAAAGCTGAAACAAAGGCTAACTCAGCTGAAACTATTTCTGAGCATCAAAGAAAGCAACTTGTTCAAATGGAGGTCGATTCTCAGAAAATACGTGAACACAACCGCATTCAAACTCAGGTTAAAAAGCTTGCACAAGAAAAGGGCTTCATGAGTATTGTAGAAAAGGAGACAAACGATGGTGGTAGAATTGATGTGTATCTAGAGAGAGAAGAACTTAGTATAGGCGTTGAAATCTCGGTTACGAATAAACCAGAATATGAATTAAGTAATATTAAAAAATGCCTTGCGTTTGACTGTCATCCTGTTTGGATGATTTCAAATTCCATAGAACATTTAAATGCCATTAAGCTACTCTGTGAAAATAAATTAAAATCAGAGGAATTGGCGGAGGTTCATTTCGGAACCTTTGATGCCTTCAAAGAATATCTCCTTTCTCTGAATACACCACAAAGACAGCCTGAGGTTGAGATGGTAAATGGCATCCGCATAAAAACTGAGTATGACCCAGAGGTTTCTGGCGATTCTGCTCACATCAAAGAAAGGCTCATAAAGCTTCTATATCGTAAATAAGAATTAGATCAACACATGCTACATTGTAGCAATGCTTTTTATTATATTTGGTCATGTAAATCACTGAATATATGAATGTTGGAGTTTTTATCAGAGTAAGTACGGTGGATCAGGCAAAAGGAGAAAGTCCTCAAATTCACGAAAAGCGAGCAAGGCTGCATGCTGAGGCTAAAGGCTGGAATGTGGTCAAGATATATGACCTTGCGGGTGTTTCAGGTAAATCAACTCGCTTTCACCCACAGACTGAGCTTATGCTTGGTGATATTCAAAAAGGAATAATTGATGGTCTTGTCTTTTCTCAATTATCAAGATTGGCGAGAAATACGGAGGAACTCCTCTACTATGCTACCTATTTTGAGCAGCATAACGCAAGCTTGATTTCGCTGAATGAATCAATAGATACCTCAAGCTCTTCTGGAAAGTTTTTCTATACTATTTTGGGAGCTTTAAGCACATGGGAGCGAGAGAATAATCTTGATAGAATTATGGCTTCCATAGAAACCAGAAGAACCCTCGGAAAGTTTACGGGAGGACAAGTGAGCTATGGATATATGATAGAAAACGGTCAGGTGGTGATTAATGAAGAGGAAGCCGATACGAGAAGATTAATATATGACCTCTTTCTAAATTGCAGAAGAAGGTCTACCGTTGCCAGAGAACTTAATAACATGGGGAAACGGACTCGTGGCGGAAAAAAATGGAGTGATGTTACGGTGGATCGCTTATTGAAAAATACGGATGCCAAAGGGATTAGAAAATCAAACTACCGAAAAAAACCATCAGAGAATAGTCCATCACATTTGAAACCTAAAGAGGAGTGGAGATATGATCCCTGTCCTGCCTTAATTTCAGAGGAGAAGTGGAATCAAGTGAATGCCATATTAAAAGAGCAAGAAAATAGCTTACAGGCAAAGCCTACTAATCAACGAGTAAATCTTTTTACGGGTTATATTTATTGTGACAAGGGTCATAAGATGCTCATTCATTCAAGAACTAAAAAGTACTCTTGCCCTGAATGTAAGGTTAGAATTGAAATGGATTTTGTAGAAGAGCTTTTTAAGAATCAAATCAAAAACTATCTCAAAGACCATGTCCAAAAGGAAGCATACATGACAAATGTAACGAGCGAGATTGGTAGAATGGAACTGGAGTTAGTGGTATCTCAAAAGAAGGTAGAGGAGGTTAAAAAGAAAGTTGATAAGTTGGTTGAACTAAATCTTTTGGGTGAGATTCCAACAAAAGGCTTTCGTTCATATTATGAACCATTAGAACTTCAAAAAGAACAATTAGAAAAGAATATTGAGCTTGAGACTCATAACCTCTCCCAAGCCAAACTAACGGTTGCCTCCCTAAGTGAGTCTTTTAAGGTTTCGGAAGATACATTCAGTTCATGGGACTCTTTGGAAAGACCAGAGAAAAGGCTCATTATAGAACTTGTTACCAAAAAAGTAATTTATGATGGTAAGACGCTAAATTTTAAATTGAAAGGAATTGCCCCAATTTCTTCCCCTAAGGAAACAGGGCTGAATGGTCAACACTTTGGGGTGAGTGCGTGGCAATAATAAATTGGCCACCCACATCTTTTACTTTGCTGATAATTAAAGAAATGAGTGATAGTTGCCTTTGTGGAGAAAGAGCGGCTTCAGGCTCATCAATAAGATAAACGCCTTTTCCTGTTATTCTTGGATAAAAAACTTTAAAAAACCTTCGCCGTGGCTCATGGCATCTAAGTCTTCACCGTAGCGGTTTATGAGCTCTTGGCGTTCCTTTTTTATGTATTTGGTGGCTAAGTTTATATCTCCACTAGTCCATGTTTCTTCTATTTCTGTTATTTCAGAACTTAGCTCAGTTATCTGTCGCTTTATACTTTTCACAAAACCAATGAAATCTTCCGCACGAAAGAAAAACCCTCTGGACGATTTGGTGGCTTGCTGTATGCTTAAGTACTTGCCTAGTTTTCTGGCGTTTTCTAATGAGGGGTCTAGTTCTACGCTCGCCGTACCAGCCACAGGAAGATTGAGCTTATAAGCCAAAGCTTCTAAAATAGTAGATTTACCAACTCCATTTTCACCGACGAAAAAGGTGATGTTTTTCTTAAAAATAAGAGGTTCTAGGCCCTTGATTAAAGGTAATGTAAATGGAAAGTCCTGTTCGTCAGAAAGGTTTCTGAGACTTACAGATTGTAAGTTGGGCATGTCATCAGGCGATTACTTTATTGGCCATAATTGCCTTGCAAGCCTTTTCTATACCCTCTTGGTCAAAACCACATTCGGCTTGCAGTTCGTTTTGTTCACCATGTTCCACTAGTCTATTCGGAATGCCCAGACGCTTCACTTGTGCGGTGTAGCCGTGGTCTATCATAAACTCTAAAACGGCAGAACCCATACCACCTTGTAAGCAGCCGTCTTCTATCGTAATCATTTTATTGAACTTCTGAAAAACTTCATGAAGCATTTCTTCATCCAGTGGTTTTACAAAACGTAAATCGTAATGAGCTACAGAAATTTCATCTAAATTATGGGCGGCGGCTAGGGCGTCATTGCCAATATGGCCAATACTTAAAATAGCTAAATCTTCACCACCTTTTAGTTTTCTGCCTTTGCCTACTTCTATATTTTGCATAGGTAGCCTCCAGTCCACCATAACACCAGATCCTCTTGGGTAGCGTATTGAGAATGCTTCTTTTCCTGCTTGAATTTGGTCCGATTGTGCGGTATACATCAAATTTCGAAGCTCTTCTTCGTTCATTGGTGCAGAAACTATCATGTTTGGAATACATCGCATAAAAGCCAAATCATACGCTCCATGGTGTGTAGGGCCATCAGCACCTGCAAACCCCGCTCTATCTAAACAGAAAATAACAGGCAAGCCTTGTAGACAAACATCATGTATTACTTGGTCGTAAGCCCGCTGCATGAAAGTAGAATAGATATTACAATACACGGTTAAGCCCTTTGTGGCCATTCCAGCCGAAAAGGTTACTGCATGCTGTTCAGCAATAGCCACATCAAAAGCTCTATCTGGCATAGCTTCCATCATTATATTGAGCGATGAACCAGATGGCATGGCAGGTGTAACACCTACAATTTTAGGGTTTTGCTTTGCCAGTTCGACTATAGTTTCTCCAAAAACCTTTTGATATTTAGGTGGTTTTGGGATGGGCGATGCTGTTTGTTTTATTTCACCAGTAAGTTTATCAAAAAGACCCGGTGCATGCCATAAGGTTTGGTCTTTTTCTGCAGGTTCGTATCCTTTTCCTTTTTTAGTAATACAATGCAAAATTTTAGGACCTGGAATGTTTTTCAAATCTTCCATGACAGCTACTAAGTGGTCAATGTCATGTCCATCAATAGGTCCGAAATATCGAAGGTTTAAGGCCTCAAAGAAATTGCTATTGCTCAAAACCGCCCCTTTCATTGCGTTTTCAATTTTTTTAATAATCTCTCTCGCACTTTTACCAAAATGGCTCATGTTACCAAGGAGATTCCAAACCTCTTCTTTTACTTTATTGTATGATTTAGAGGTAGTTATATCTGTCAAATATTCTCTAAGAGCACCCACATTGGGGTCAATGGACATACAATTATCATTTAAAATGATGAGGAGGTTAGCATCTTTTAAGGAACCCGCATGGTTCATTCCCTCAAAAGCTAGTCCTGCTGTCATTGCACCATCACCTATTACAGCTATGTGCTGGGCATTTAGGTCGCCATTGTGTTTTGAACCCACAGCCATACCTAAAGCTGCAGAAATAGAGGTAGATGAATGACCCACCCCAAAAGCGTCATATTTGCTTTCAGTAATTTTTGGGAATCCAGAAAGGCCGCCGTATACTCTATTGGTATAAAACTTTTCTCTTCTTTCTGTAAGAATCTTGTGGCCATAAGCCTGATGGCCAACATCCCATACTAGTTTATCATCTGGCGTGTTGAAAACATAATGAAGAGCCGCAGTGAGCTCTACTACACCTAAGCTAGCACCAAAGTGCCCACCGTTGATAGACACTGTATCAATAATATATTGACGTAGTTCATCACATAGCTGAGGTAGTTGTTCTTTACTTAACTTTCTAAGCTCCTCAGGGCTATTGACTTTTTCTAATAATTCACCTGGTTTGATAAACA
>Ga0105055_10008091_pt1 | contig 13788 bp, 6 predicted proteins | sample BON03_FD_78090 | JGI IMG/M metagenome (GOLD analysis project Ga0105055, IMG submission 78090) | Freshwater microbial communities from Lake Bonney liftoff mats and glacier meltwater in Antarctica - BON-03 | ecosystem: Environmental > Aquatic > Freshwater > Ice > Glacier meltwater | place: Lake...
GGGGGGGGGGGGGGGAAAAAAAAAACAAAAGGGGGCAGCCCCCGGGCCCAGTGGGCTGGTCCCATTTTTTAGCCGACCAACTTACAAAAAAACCCCCCCCCCGCCCCCCCAAAAGTCTGTGTCCTTTCATGGGAAACCAACAAACACCCCTTATCCCCCCTTTTTCAAAAATAAAAAATTTTTTACCCCCCCCCCCCCCCCCCCCCCCCCTCTCTTTTTCTGCAACACCCCAACCAACCCTCGCCCTTCTTCTCTTCCTTTCCACTTTTCCATGTTGATCGCTCCAGCGACTCGCCCGGGAGCGCGAGAAGGGAGATTCGTCAGATGTTTGGCATGTTTGAGTGGGTTCAGGTCCTCATTGCGCCGCTTCGACTCTTGTGGTTTTAGTGAGACGGTTGTGGAATTTCGTCAACGCCGTTCAGTCTGCGTTTCGGTAATCTGACATCTGTCAGCTATCCTGTGAGATAGCTGTGCGGTAAATCCGTGGCATCGTCAGCAGTGCATGTGTTGGGATACATGTATCTTGCGAAATTCACATCTTCAATTGAGATTTTTCATTTTGTGTCTGGTGGATGCGCGACATGAGCACTTGTCGGAATGCACGCTATCTTTAATCTTCAGATCTTTCATTTCCAGATCTTGCATACGTATTCATCTCTTGCATGTTGAGATCGTTCAGATTGAGATCTTCCATATCGAGAGGTGATACCACACACAGTACTACCACATCAAATGTTGGTGGCGTGCTGCTACAAATATGGGTGGCGTGCTGCAAACAGGTTGGCCCAGGTGCATTCACTGGAATCATGTAGTAGGACACAACGTGCAGAAGATCTCTATTTTTTTTTTTATAATAGTAAAATTTACACCTATTCCCCCTTGTTCCACACCTCTCTGACTCTGACCCCTTCCCTCATAATCCATTGCATGATCCTTGCCAAGAATTTCTCAAGACTCATCGAATCTGTCGTACGTGGTATCTCCTCCGTTGGACACTCCACCTTCAACACGCTGATTGCCACGCCTCCCTGACATATCTACCCTCGTCCGAGCCGGCCGGCCCTCCAGTCCCACTGGTGGGTAATACGTCACATCAGATCCCACCGACGTGTCTCTTCCAACGTGGACTTCCCTCTCCACTCCTCTTTCCCTTTCGCAAAGGAAGGATGTGAGATGTACAGCAGTGCGAAAGGATAGATCGGGTCCCGAATTTGCCATGAATGACGGCAAGGGCTCATGCATGTCACTCCACGGCACATTTTCATTTGACGCACTCAGACTTGTATACTGCCCATTCAGGCCACTGTGATTCCCGGGCACATGCCCCGACCACTCTTGCTCTGTTTCCATTCTCTCCGTCTCGCCCGCGTTCTGCCTCTGCCTCTCCCTCTGCCCCCCCTCGCCTCGCCTCGCTGGCGACGAGACGCCAGTCATGTGCAACACCCCCCCTCCAGAGGCAAGTGACTCGGAAGGTACATGCGCAGTACTGTTGTGCGAGCCAAGATGCAAATACGACATGTCATATACTCGATGCTGAGCATGCGTGTGTGTAGTGTGCAACATGTGCCCATCTAGTATCTGTACGCCAAACACCGCGTGCGCTGTGTCTCCACAGTGCCCAGACAGCCCACTGGCATCGAGAACTTGTGCTGGCCGACCAACGTGACCACCGGTATTAGCCGTCTCCATCTGCAGTGTGTGGGATGTATGCATATGCGAAGTGTGGGGAGCTTGAGTAACATGGCCCCAGGGCAAGTGGACATTAGGAGGACCCGGCGCGCCTTCAAGTAGATCTTTGAGCGACGACGCAAGATCTTGCTCCTTGTGTCGGTGTGGGTGTGGGTGTGGGGGCTCTGCTACGTGTCGATTCGGAATGTTGGGATACTGTTGCATGCTCGCGTCGTTACTGCCGTTGGCCCACGCAGCGTCGAGGGCTCTCTGCAGACTACTCTGCAGACTACCACTCTCCTTGACCAGCGCGATGATTTTTGTTTCTTGCTGCGCGATCAGCACCTGCAACTCCAGTTTGTCTTGCGTCAGAGTATCAATATCAGCTGAGAGCGAGGCGTTTATCTTGTCACGATTGGCAAGCTGCCGCAAGAGCCCCTTTGTCTCCGCACACGCGGCGCGGGTGTTAGCGCGAAATTTAGTTTGGCAATCGCCAACGACATCTCGCAAATCGCAGCATTCTTCTTGACTTTCAGACTGCGCCTTTTCCGCAGCTGGCTTGGCGTCCTCAGCAGCAATTCTGGCTTCTTCAGCCACAAATAGCGCTTCGTCCTTGTGTGACAATTGCTCTTCGAGCATTGTGATTCGACGCTTACAATCGCGCTGCGAAGAGTAGAACTCGTCTCGCTCTCCTTCGAGTCTCGCAAGCTGCGCTGCAGCGCAGAGCAGCTGCTCTCTCTCTGTGCGCTGGTGGTGATATACCCAGCCAGACCTATCCAAGTCCTTTCCCGCTCCGCTGCTACTTTTGTTGGGCGGCGGCGAGCGCAAGGATTCCATGTGCAGTTCGTTATGATCAGCGATGACATCCTCAATGTAGGTTACGCTCGTGTTTTGGCGCCACTCGGTCAGCGCTTCCATCATCATCGACGGCTCCGAGCTTTTGAGATTTGAGTGATTGCCAGCGCTTGTCTCGTCCATCCGACTTACACGCTGGATCAAAAGCTCCATTCGCTCTTTCAAGGCCAAATTGTTCAGAGACCTTGACGTTGCACTCTTGCTGTTTGCCTCCGCACACACTCGATCACGCTGCTTGCGCATTATCTGCACAAGGGTTTCTTGCAGAGTCTTTGAATGCGCTCGTAATCGTAAACATTCCTGCCTGCTGCAATCGGCCATGGCCTCCAAGTTCGTCTGCATGATTTCTCAGCCGCGTCACTTCCTTATGACTATGTGACACTACCTTATTACGCTACTATACAACTTCGTACTACATACAATAGCAGAGCTATCCGAGTCGAGCGCCTTGAGCGACATGAGCATCACCACCACGCACGCGAATGGTGGTCTAACCCAAATGGCGTGCGAAAGCGTCAGAGTGTGTGCGCCTTACCGTCGCTTGCCCCTCCTCACAAAAACATACGCATAATGCAATTTCACACCTTTCGTTCGTGCTCCGACTGGACCAGGTCAAACGATTCCCTGAGCACCTTGATAGTCGTAGCATCTGCGCAGCGAGCCTTCTGTAGACTTTGTCGCTCATCTTCAAGCACCTGTACATACTTTTTCAAATCCACCATTGATTCTTGCGCCTGCTGCAGATGTGCCCACCCCTCCCCTTCACGAACTTGCAACGACTCGCGCAGTCTTTCTGCGAGGTCGTCGGGCTCTTCCGTTAGCTGCATTGCCTGCTCCTGCAATTGTGTACGCTCGATCACAAACTTCCGATGCTGACCTTTGCTCGCTTTCAATGCCGACTCTGACAGCTCATTGATGGTCATTTCATACACAGACTTGACTTGCTGCAAAGACTGGATTTTCTTGTTGAGCCCTTCGTTCTTGACCAACTCTGCCTCTGTATTGTCGACTTTTTTGCCGAGCCCCGCAATCTGTCTTTGCAGACTGGTGTTGCTGGCTTCCAACGCCAAGTGCCGAGCGTTGGCAGTTTCGAGGGCACGTTTGTAAGAGTCTACAGCGGTGTTTGATGCCTTTTGCTGCGCGCCAAGTGCGTCCCTTTCTGCGCGCAGCTCCCTCAGTGCCTGTTCGTACGAGTCGACGGCAGCAGTCAATGTGGCCATCTCCTCAATGCTTTGCTTCAAGTCCTGGTCGCCACGTTCAATTTCACTGTTCCTGCTAAGCGCAACCTCCAAATCCTTTTTCTGCTGACGATTTTTTTCTGAAAGCTCGGCTTCCCGGGTGGCGCCACGTCCAAAATTTTCGGCAAACGTCTGGCCATCTTCCTTTTGTTGCAGCAGCATTTCTGCAATTTTCTTCTCAAGTTTTGACACCTTGTCAGTAAGCTGCGTTTGTACGCTGTACTCTCGCTGTGTCTGCAAGTTATTTTGCATTTCTACCACTTGGCCATTGAGCCGATCGAAGTTTTCCCGACTTCTCTTTGCACTTGACAGCTGCAACTCAAGCGGCTCGATTTGATTACTCCACTTTTCCTCCTTCATTCCTTCCATCCTGACCTTTGCTTCAGCTTCAACCTTGAGATTATGCACAATTTCGCTTTGTTGCTGCAAAGCGATGTCGGCATCTTTGAGTTCAGAGGCAAAATTCGCAATTTCCTCCTTGAATACACAGCACACGTCAACAGACTTTGCAAGCTGGGCTTTGGAGTGCAGCTTTTGCTTGCGAAGTGCGTCAATAGTGACCTCCAAGGTCTCATTGCTATCGTTTACCTTCTTTCGAATGGCATCCGCCATCACGAGATCGTCTTTCAGACTGCGGATTTTATCGTCACGTTCTTGTAGGAGTGTGTGCAGTATGTTGCAATTCTTGCACACGTCCTCCTCTTCCTGTCGGAGCATTGTTGGCCTCGCCTTCATCATCGACACGTACGTGTGTCTTGCAATCCACTCTGGGCTCTGTTGCGGGCTTTTCGAGCGCTGCTTCTCCAACGGGCTCCTTGAGCGTGCCTGAACAGAAAATTTCGCCCGGTCTTCTCTGCCGAAAGACGAATTTCGAGGTTCGGAGTCTGCACCCTCGCTAAAGGCAGATGCTAGTCGATTTGCAACGTGCCGCGATGCCCTCTCCATTTTCATCTCCCTCTCCAGCTTCTGTGTGCGTTTCCTGACCTCGGCCTGTTGCCCTGCCATTTCAAGTTCTTCCTCCGAGTCCCGACGCCTTCTCAGCGGGAATTTTGAGGCAGGGGATCCAGATTTGCCTGCTTCACTAGAGCTTAACACAGTGTTGAGCATGCCATCTATTTCATCGAGTCTTGCTCTGAAAGTTGAATCTCTGAACGACGATTCTGCGATTGTGACATGCGTAGAGTGATTCTTGGTCCTCCTCCGTGCCAGCTCATCGCTGCTGTGATTTTCACGCTCACCACCCCTGATCCTCCCATTCTCCTCGCGTTCCAGCTTGCGCTCATCTTGCCATTGCTTCTGCAGGCTCTCAAACTGCAGCCGTGATTTGGTCACAGATTTTCTTTGACTACGCTGGCGGCCAGGATTCGCGCGCCTCGCTGCTTCTGCACGCGCTTTCAGGCTGCTGCGGGTCGAGCCTGGGCGAGCGGATTTGCTCTCCCAACGTTGTTCTGCATACTCCAGACGGTCGTCTGAATCCGAAGACTCTGACGCGTCCTGTGCAGGTATTAGACGCCCGTCTAGTCCACTGTGAGTTTGCCTTGCCAGCAGAATCGGCCCGCTAGAGCGGTTCAGAGACCGACCCCTCCTCTCACTAGGTCGGAGATGGTCTGAGTCTGACGAATAACCTGCATTTGGCTGTACCAGCTCCTCGGCCACCAGAGGCGCACCCTGAAGCTCGATCGGCCTCTCATCGTCGCTCGAAATGTCTTTCTTTGCGGCGGCGTGGGCGGCCTTGGCAGCAGCCACGAGCGACGACGATGGTGCTGGGGATTGCGACCGTTTGCCCATCAAGTCTGGGCGCTTTGTCCGCGCGGCCAGCAGGGCTTTCATTCGAGCTGCCTCACGCTCATGCCGCGCCCCCTCCTTGCTCGAGGGCGTCATCACGAAGACTTCAGCCTCAGCTTTCAACACCCGCTGTACAGCACCCGGCTCGCGCAGCGGCGAGGTTTTGGGATCCTTGGCTGGGGAAGGTGCGTGCGGGCACCTGAGCCTTTTTTGCCTCTGCAAACGTGTGCGAGAAAAAATCTACCACTGGAATGCTCTCATGTGGCTGCTGGCGGGGACTGGCGAGCGCACGTTCGAGAGTACGCGAGCGCCGGGCTGCCGAGGCTCCGAAATGCCCCTGCATGGGCGCCTTGCCCATGCAGGGCGCCTGGTACCAGGCGCAGTTCCAGCACCGGATGGATTTCGACTGGGAGCTGCAATGGCCAGCGAGGCACGTGCAGCCGAACGCCAGCCGCAGTCGAGGACTGCGGCGGCGGTCTGCGCAGAGTAAAAATATAGCGCGAAAGGTTCGTGTGCTCAGTAGTATGCGAAGCGGCGTTGTATGTCAAAGATGCTCTCAGCGAGAGAAAAGAAGTCGACGCAGCAGGGACGCGGGCCTGGTGTGCTGGTGGGCGTACTCGGTTTGACTGCCTGCGTGGCGGCGCTGGGCGTTGTGCTGCTGACAGGCTCGGCGTCCTCCCCGGTCCCTTCTCTTCTCGTGGGCTACGATGCGACGGCAGATCCCACGGTCATGACGTTTGGCGCAGCGCACTGGGACAGCACGCGGCTCCCAGAGGACCGGAGGAACTCGGACGACCGGATCCGGATGCGGGGCGAGCTCAACCCGCTTGCGCAGCTGGCCTCTCACATGGGCGGTGTGCACCTCCCAAAGGACAGGGTGCAGGCTTCTCGCAACCAGCGGCACGTTGGCGAGAAGATTAACAATGCAGTGAGGGCGCTTGACTTTGTCGGGGGCAGCGCATCGGGTGCACCAGCGCATTGGCTGCAGCCTGCCACGGGGAAAACGGGCCTGCGCTCGGTCAGCCGAAACATGGCCGGTGAGCTCGCTGATAGTAACTCCGCGGCTGCGCTACGCCAGCAGAGTTTCCGATGGGCGCTGAAGGACTGCAAGAAGGAGTCGAGCTGCGAAAGCCTGCTCGGCAAGAAGCTGTACAATGTCTTGCAAACCAGATCAGGCTTGCCAAACCTGGCCATATACCACGACCAAGACGACGACCGCAAGGACGAAGAACGAACCATGGAGAATGACTACAGGTCGGCTTCACGCAACTCGGAAGGCGGGGACGGCGAAAGCCAAAGCGAAAACAGGTGGCAGAAGCTGCAGGGTATGATGCACCGTTCGTTCAAGGCAAGTGCTCCCACTGCCGTCTCTGTGCTCCGGCAAGTATCCCAGATCAAATCCGAGCACCTCCCTATGGCTGAGGAGAGAATCCTCATATCTGCGCTCATGCGCAAGAGCCGTGTTGCACGCAAGGCTGTGAATCTCAACGACTCGTACCGTAGCGAAACATCGCTAATTTTTGGGGGGAGCAATGGAAGAGCACACTGGAACACGTACAAGGCCTCGATGATGCCGTCCAGCGAGGATGGCAGGGAGGAAATGGGCGAGGACGTACAGCAGCATGCACGCCCTTCGGAGGCGGATATGCTCCGCAAGTACCAGGCGAAAGCAGCCAAGGAAATGTCTGATTCAAGCACCAGCAACGGCAACGGTCACAGCAAAATCAATAGAAATACAGGGAACAATGCCAGGCGTGCAGTGAATGGGCTCGGTAGTTCGCGCGACTCCAAGCATGCTATCTCGTCAGCAGCCCAGCGCCAGGTATTTGAGTGGACAGAGCAAGCCTCTGACATGCGTCATAAACTCGCCGATGGCAGTGTGTCTGCCCTTCGCAGCAAACGCATGGCAGGTGAGAAGTCACGCGACGCAATGGCATCCCAGAACACGCAGGATACCATCGACGATGAGCTCTCGCGCTACGGCAGCGTCTTCAGCTCGCGTGCCGATGAGGACAAGCTGCAGAACGAAGAGCACGTGGCGCGCAAGGCGCTGCGCGAGGGACGCATCCGCGAGCAGCGTCTCCAGCGCGAGCGTGCACGGCAACACAACAAGATCGTGGTTGAGGAAGTAAAGGAGGCAAAGTCGGCCGACAGTGAGCTTTCTTCATACGACGACGCCTTTGTTCCGCACGCACATACAGGTCTCTCACTGGCCTCTCTGGGGCTCACCTCAGGTGATCCTGACACGCAAGGCAGTAGGGGCAAGAAGGGTAGGAGAGGACGGAGGACCGCGCACCGTGACTTTCGCGCACCCGCAAGGATTGCGAAAGACAGGCAGACATGGCGCATTCCAAAAGACAGCGCAGCGCATGAGGAACGACGAGATCAGCGAACAGCAGAGGACATTGCACCGATGGTCAAGCTCGCCGAGAATACACTCAAGTCCATTGGGCGCATGCACACAGGCGGGGAGAGTGGTCGGGGGGGCAATGGTAAGTGTTATCTTGCAGGTGGGAAGGAGGTGCCGTGCACGGAACTGGCAGAACTGGGGAATCTGATGAAGAAGGTATACGGGACTAAGGCTGGTGACGTAGCAATTGTTGCACGGGACAACCAATTTGATCCGACGAAGATTTTTGCCAACACCAAGGAAGCCAAAGACGCTGAAAAGAATTGGATAAAGATTGAGGATGGTGGGGATGGTGAGCACGCGGCAAGGCCTCGGGTTCGGGAGAGCGAGCGACGTGCCAAGGTGCATAACTCTCGCCACGAGGTGCGTGAGCACAGGAGCTCCATGGGCGAGCTGCTGCACGAAGCAAATATCAAGGCTGCCAAGGACCAGGCGAAGCCGGTCGATAAGGGCCCGCTTGGTGCCCTGAATGATAATCTGGGCAGCGTCTTTGGATGGTGATGTGCCGATTGAAGTTCACACACAACAAAAAAAAAATATTTCCGGCAGATCAAGAATGTTCTTGAGATGATTTGTTCAGGGTGTTTTCTGTATCGGGAGCACATGTCAGCTATGGGCAAGGCCCAGCAAGGTACGCCTGGCGGGGGAAGGTCGTGTATGGCAGGCCTGTCTACGTTGCTGCCAGTCTATCAATTTTATTTGCTTGGAACATGTTTGAGAACAACAAAGTCAACACGGTAAAAAAATATGTGCTTCCGAAATACAGCAGGCTAATCTTCGCCGCCAATCGGAAATGTCGTTGTACGGATATTGGGGCACCTTTGATGTGTGCAAATATCTCAAGACGAGGCGCGCGGCGCAGCCACCGCGCGCCACTCGCAATCAGCCAGAGTCCATACGGACAGTCCCCCCAAAACCACTTTTTTTCACATTTTTTTGAGTTCAGCCAGTTTCTTTGAAAAAAAAAACCAATTGAGCCGGCTCAACTCGATTTTTTGAAAAAAAATTGAACCCGCAACTTGCCTGAAGGTAGGGCTACCTTTAGGTCCTTTTTCCAAAAAAGATATCCTAGGAGTCGCCGAAAATACCCAGGGATCTTGTTTTGCCCCAATTTTAATAATGGGTTTCATAACATTAGGGTACTGGTAAGGGGTGGGGGGGGTTAAAACACTTCAAAGTGTTCATAAGTAAAACACTTCTATTCACCTCTTTTTTATGCGGCTTCGTGGCCTCTCGATCGTCTTTCATGTGTCTGCATGACAATGACACATACTCCGAGTCACAGTTTTGGTTCGTTTTTTGGACATGGACCACTGTCGAAAAGGCACGGTAACAAACCTATGAATGCCAAACTTTTGAAGTGGTGAATAGGGCGATGGAAAGCAACTGCGCGATCGGCTGGCTTTCATGTCCGGGAACTTGAGGAGATCTCAAAAATAACGCGATGCACAGGTGTATGCACACATCTTCACGAAACGGTGGTAAGCTCACTGGAGGTTCTGGGAACTACCTTTTCCTGGGTGGTTTTCATTCGAAATCGCAAATGTGCCAGTGGAAGGGCTTTTATGATAAAATGATTTATGGTTCTTTGACACAGCTTGCCAGTGCGTTGAAATGTGTTTCGGACATTTTCGGACATATTTGGCGGCGTGTTTTGATGACCCGCTTGTAGAGGCACTGTTGTAATGCAGCAGTAATCTTGGTACTGCGCATCTGTTCTGTTTTTTTTTTGTATGTTCCGACCACATCTTGACCACCCACCGGTGACCCAGACAACCAAAAATCACAACATGGCTGGTACAAGGGTTCATTGGCATTGGCAAACATGGAATGGTTGAGAATCCGTTTCCTGCCCGGTTCTCAGGCGAAACCGATTTTGAGAGTCATACGTGTTTTGACTCCAAACACGTAAAATTTCGGCGGGTGGGAAACGCTGGGAAGGTCCGGGGCATATTAGAGTAAAAAAATGCAAAAAAAATGAGATTGCCAAAAAATAACATGAATGGAAGAAACTATCTTGGTTCGAATCATCATGACTGATGATGATATTGTTTTGTTGAAATATTGGGTGCTACTGTCACATATATAGAGGGGAGCTAGTATTTCTGAGATGCGCTTTGTGTTACTGTTTCCGTTGCTCTCGCCGCAACCCTTTGGAAAAAACGAATTCAAGTTTAAGCCCATTTTGAAGGGGGAAAGTTTGAAAGGGGGGTGTCGGGGGCCTCACAAGACTCTGAGTTGCACCATGGGTGAACAAACTCTAAGTTTGTCTCAAAGTTTGTCACGTTTTTAGAGATCGACAATCAAGAATAATCTAATCATGATGAAGGGAGGGTTGGCTTTTGTTCGTGCGTATTCACTGGAATCCAGTTTACAAAGCAATTCATCGAATTCGTTCTTGTGGAAACGACCCAATTATTTGGCAGTAGTTCGAACGTAATCTTGACGCGCAAACCTGCGGCCATCGTTCAACAGGGTTGCGGGAAGGCTCTAGCGCTCGGAGATCTCCGAGCGCTAGCGTCTTATTTTCCCGTACGAATTTGGTATGTATTCTTAATATTAAAATTTAGAGGCGAGTGCAATCTAGGTCTGTGCATAACTTCGGTACTTGCAAAGAGACTGCGGCTGCGCAGTGCCGACTTCCGACGAATTTTGCGGCTAGATGTTTGAATTACGTTTGAATTACTACCAATTCGTTCGATTCCACAAAGATGAATTCGATGCAATGTTTACGCATGTTCGTTCGAACAAAACCGAACCTTGCCTTAAGGCCCCAGGAGACCTTCTTTCCTTGAGACTTTCTTTTCTTGATGTATCATAGTATCATTACAACTCGGATTTCAAAAAGGCAGGCAGTCATACCTTGCGAAGCTCAAACAATGACAACTTGCTTGCAGGTTACTATCATCATGTGACATGACCCATTTCTTGCGGGTTCAAGTTTAGGCTTCCCTTCGGCGCCCTCGCCACCGCGCGCCTATTGACCATAACGTGTCATACTCATGCTTGGATCAAGATTGTCAGTGAGACTCGGTCACGTCTCACCGTGACTCCACCAACAGTCAGGGTGACGCTTGGGAAGAGGCGTACAACATTGGTTATACCAGTGCGCAACAAATCGTGCGTTTGTTGACACGGTCCGTACGTCACGGTTTACGGAATTTTGGAGGCGTGCTACTATTAAACCACAGACTTGGACCTTCACAAGGCAGGTCAAGACAAAAAATAATCAAAAGATTCCCTTCATTCCATTCTCGTACACATGTACAATAGTGTTCTGAATTATACAAACCACCATGTTTCGCCCAGCTCGTCCTGTTTCTGCAAACTACTGGTGGGGCTTCAAGCTACCGTGACAGTAGGGTTCTGGGAGATAGAAACCACCGAAATGATCCAGCCAGCGAGTTTCTAAGCACACACTGATGAAGCCAGCATCGAGGGTACCGGAACTCGGCCAGATTACTTGGTGAATCGTGTGCTGACAAAAAATGAGGGGCCGCATCGGAAAAAAACTATATATATTGTATTTAAACAGCTAGTTTGCACCGAGTCTTATTTTGAACAACGACTAAATAACTCCAAAAATGACAAATGCTTTTTAAGATGATTTGAAAAAGATTAGGAGTTTTTGTCACGGTCAAGTTGAATTAGGAGAATGTTGTAAAGATCGAACGCCTTTTATGTAGAAATTAAGGCGATTTGAAGAACGACTTGAAATTGCTTCAATCCTTCCATGTGACACCTAGCCATGTTTCTAAAGTTGGTTTCTAATATTCATAAGGCCGGAGATTGATACACCAACTTGAAAATGCGGCATTCTTACTTCTTTAAGTATTATACATGATTTAGTCGTCGTAACCGTCGACTTGTGAGGATTACAAGTATTGAATTCCTGACAAATATGGCCATATTTGACAGGAATTTAAATATAAGTAAGTTTTAATTTTTTAAAATTTCGAATCTACAAGTTGAGGAACATGTGTGCAGCACACTCAGGCAGCAACAACAACCGTAAAGGTGGATGTTTTTCCCTTGTTTGTACTATTCTTTTCGAGATTGAACAAAAAGTTGCGGACTTGAAAATAAACCTATCAAGCTTCGGTGTTTTGTAGTATTGACTCTCCCAAGAAGAGTACGCAATATAATTCATTATTGGTCAACAGAAGTAAAAATGTCGAAGTTCCGCGTATTAAGTTCCGGCTTACTAGTAAGGCCGGAGCTCAACACACCGAACTTCGACATTCAATTTCTTACTTCTTCAAGTTTTAGAATTTCAAATGTTTTTGGTATTTGTAACCGTCGACCTGTGAGGATTTCTTTTGTTAGATTTTTTCACTTCTAAAGATGAGGAATTCAAATGTAAGTAAGCGCTATCCTTTTTTAATTTCATACTAAGAATTGAGGAAAATTTGTGCAAATCACTGCAACAACAACAGTTGAATTCAAGTGTGTGTTTTTCACTGGTTTGACGGTTAATCTCGAGATTGAACAAGAAAGTTGCCGATTTGCAAGAAATCCTCCCCGCCCAAGAATGGAGAAATCGCACTCTTGTTGACCACGAACAGCTTGTTGTGTAGTATATATGTTTCACAAAAAACGGAAATAGGCCATTGATAATGACCAATGGTACAATATATTACTCAATTTCATATTGTAATTCGGCAGCACTCTATATTAGACAAAAATATATGTACTCAGTAATCTCAGTAAAGCTGGATTGACTACCTGGCAATAGTAAAAAGTGGACTATCGACTAGATCGTGACGTTTGGTGGAGTGCGATTTTTTCATTCTTGTGCACAAAGCTTCGGCGTCTTGTGGTAGTCACTGTCCCAAGAAGAGTACGGAATATAAATCAGTCAACAGAAGTAAGAATGTCGAGCCTGAGGCCTGAGTTACGAGTCGGTGTGTTAAGCTCCGGCCTAAGTCTTAATCAAAACGCCCTGCGGCATTACCAGCAGTTTCAAGTTTCAGCGTGAGTGTTTTGGTAATACAAGTTGAAAGCCTGGTTAGGAAGGGGGTCTTTAATGATTAGAAATCTGCAGTTCTATTCGAGCGAATCAAGACCCTCGGGCACTCAAAATCGTCGCACGAGGTACGTGTCCATATACCGGACCTGAACCGTGACCATCGTGAGCAAACCAACTTGAAAGTCCAGTGCCAGTCACCGGGTGGGCGTTTCTACTTGATTTTTTTCAGCACGGGTTATCTACTGCAATTGAGACCTTGACTTTTAAGTCTACATGTACATGTTGTCTCATATTTCGACGGACAAGGCCCTGGAAGTCGGTTGTCATTGAGCCATCATTCCAGGAGGTTGCAGTGACTTTCAAGCTGAACACGCTCAGTGGAAATTGAACCGTGACATGTGTATTTTCAGGTTGGCTTAAAAAAAAAGCAGCCTTCTGACCCCGAGCTTCTGAGGGAAAGGGAGCTCGGGGTCAGGACCGTGACAGTGGAAAGATCTGAGGGCCCAGGGGGCAGGGAAGCTGGCCTGGGGAAGCAAAGATCCCTGACATATGAGCAATCATTATCTGAGTCTGATCATGATATCGTTACGTACCGTGCCGTACTATGGCCTACGGTATCTCTACTTCATTTAGAGTGCGGTTTGTGCACACTGGCAAATCTTAAATTGACTCTGAATTTGAAGATGCCAATCAAAGGAGGGGGGGTCTGCTGTATAGTATATGTGTATACACATGTACATATATATATATATATATATATAAATATAGATAAATTTATGTATATATATATGCATGTATATATATATATATATATGTACAGACATATATATATATACATATATTTATATATACACATATATATA
>Ga0105055_10008092_pt1 | contig 13786 bp, 10 predicted proteins | sample BON03_FD_78090 | JGI IMG/M metagenome (GOLD analysis project Ga0105055, IMG submission 78090) | Freshwater microbial communities from Lake Bonney liftoff mats and glacier meltwater in Antarctica - BON-03 | ecosystem: Environmental > Aquatic > Freshwater > Ice > Glacier meltwater | place: Lake...
AGCTGTTTATCGTAAAAATGATGAACGTGTCACTTACAACGCAGTGTATATAGACGGAGCTAGCAAAAAGACAATGGCTAAGCGTTTTAATGTGACTAGTATTACTAGAGACAAGGAATATAACATAACCAGAGGAACAGCCGGCAGTAAACTCCAATACTTCAGCGTAAATCCTAATGGTGAAGCCGAGATAGTAAATGTGTACCTACATAGTGCGGCTAAGGCTAGAAACAAACTCTTTGACTACGATTTCTCAGAGCTCTCTATTAAAGGACGAGGAAGCCAAGGCAATATGGTAACTAAACACCCTGTACGCAAAATTGACCTAAAGATAAAAGGAGTATCTACCATAGGTGGGCGAGACATATGGTACGAGCCAGGCATAGGTAGACTCAATGTCCACGAACGTGGAGAGTACCTAGGAAATTTTCAAACGGATGACCTAATTCTAATAGTATTCGAAACAGGTGATTATGAGATTACTAACCACGAACTAACTAATCGATATGCCAATAAAGAAATAAAAATAATAGAGAAATTTGATCCCAAGAAAGTAATATCTGTGCTACACTATGATGGTAATGGTAAAAACTACTGTGTAAAACGATTTAATATAGAAACTGCTTCCACAGACAAGAAGTTCTCCTTCATCACTGAAGGGTGGGGAAGTAAGATGATATTAGCCGCTTCGCACTCGACTCCTATCATAGAACTTACTACTAAGAGTAAAACTGGCGACAAGAAAGTAGAAGAGGTAAATCTCGAGGAATTCATAGACGTAAAAGGCTGGAAGAGCATAGGGAATAAACTATGCGGAAAGGAATTTGCGAAAGCAAAACTACTCCCACCTCCGCCACCAGAAGATGATGGTGAAGACCTAGACGAAAATGAGCCGCCAACTAATGATGACACCGACGAAGTAAAAACAGTAAAACCTTCGGATGAGGAAAGTCCAGAGGTTGAATTAAGTACTGAGACTCCCGCTGAAACTGCTGCTCCGGCTAGGCCGCCTATTGCAAAAAAAGTAATAGCCAAAAAAGAAAAGGAGCCAGAACCTGAGCTCAAAGAGGTGCATGTTGAGGTGGTACCTCAACTATCTTCATCAGATAAAAAGAAAGAAGAAAAAGATACATTCACTTCAGGCGATCAAATAAGTTTATTATAAATATGAAACCAGCAGCAGTTTTTAAGCAATTATCTATCATTCATATCGCTATTTGCTTGGGAACTTGCATAGTAGTAGGTATCCTATACGCTCTAAAAATGGAAGCTAATGAAGTAGTCTCCTCAGAAGATGGAATGAATATTTTAGAACTATTAGTCCCGGTCCTTGGTGTCGCAACTTTTGCGGCGGCGTATTATATAGGAAGAAGAAAAATAAAGGCAGTACCAAAAGACAGTAACCTAGTAGCTAAGCTAGAAGCCTATACCTCTTTCAATATTCTTATTTGGGCTGCATTAGAAGGGTCTACATTTTTTGCAGCTATAGCGTTCTACGTAACCGGAAGAACAAATCTGCTACTCTATGCTCTAATGCTTGGAGTGCTTCTTATCTACTTTAGACCTTTAAAAACGAGAGCCAAAGAAGAGTTAAACCTGTCTGCTGATGAAGCTGACGAACTAGATTTATAATATGAGCAAGCAAGCATTTAGAAAAAAGGCTACAGGATCCTTCTTTTGGTTATTCCTTCTACAGAAGCTGCCTCTGGCATTCCTAGCCGGGGTGAAACTAAAAGAAATAGACGATAACGGTTCTACCACTACTTTGCAGCATCGTTGGATTAATCAAAATCCTTTTAAATCGATGTATTTTGCAGCTATGCAGATGGCTGCAGAATTAGCCACTGGGTTATTACTTTTTCAGTATATAAATAGAGATGCTAGATTCTCTATGCTTCTGTTGCAGGTGCGTGCCAACTATCATAAAAAAGCCGTTGGTAAAATTACTTTTTCTTGTAAAGAGGGCAACAGCGTAGATACATTCGTAAAAAATATGTTGGTTAACACGGAAGGAGATACAATAGAGTTAGCAGTCAAAGCGGAAAATGAATCTGGTGATTTAGTGGCTGATTTTGTATTCGTTTGGAGCTGTAAATTAAACGAGGCTCAGAATTAATCTGAGCCTCTACTAAGGTTAGGTTAATTAATCTCTGAGCAAGTAAAATATTACTCAGAAAAAAGTTAATGTTGTAAATGTAGGAAAAATTACTGAAAATAGAAACATATATATATAAGAATTCTCATTAATAATTTATCTGCCTTCAATCTTGAGACTAAATAAATCTATGCTGATCTATTCCATAGCTGGAAATAAAAACACAGTGAACCTAGCTACATATGACGACTATTACCAAGAAAACAATCAGAATCTAAATAGCAATAAGTACATTCTTAGAAAATGGGAAATAATGCCCATCTCACAATTAAACTCTTCCTATTTCCAGTTAGATACCACTCAATATCAGGAATTAATAAGCAAGTAAAGTAACTACATTTGCCGCTTGTATAAAGTACAAAATGGAAAATAATAAGCCAGTAAACCCGTATATATTTCTTGGCATTTTGGCTATAATTTGGGGGAGCTCATTTATCTTGATGAAAGAAGGATTGAAGCATTTCTCTAGCTATCAAGTCGCAGCGATGCGTATTTCTTTTGCTGGTATAGCCCTATTCCCTTTTGTAAAATGGCGTAAAGTTGTTATTAAACCAGTAGATTTTAAGTATTTTGCAATCAGTGGCATACTTGGCAGTGCTATTCCAGCATTTCTTTTCACTGCCGCACAAACTAAAATATCTAGTTCTCTAGCTGGTGCTATAAACGGACTTACTCCATTATTCGCACTGTTAGTTGCTGTTGTATTCGTAGGGGTGAAGTTTAATAAACTCAAAGTGTATGGTGTAATAATGGGTCTACTTGGAGCTTTTTTCCTAATAGTCGGCAAAGAGTTAAACTTTGATGTTAAATATACTTCGCTTGCCATATTAGCAGTTGTTTGCTACGGAATAAATGTAAATATCATTAAGCAAAAGCTCAATGATTACCCACCAAGACTAGTAGCCGCTTTGCCATTGGCTATTATTGCAATTATAGGTATTGGTGTTATGTTATATTTAGGTTTTGACGTAAGTTGGGATCAAGAGCAAGATGTCAAATCACTAGTAGCTATAGTTGTTTTAGCAATAGTAGGCACTTCACTAAGCCTCGTAATGTTCAACAGACTCATACAGCAAACCAACACAGTATTTGCTACATCAGTCACTTATCTTATCCCTATAGTGGCTTTGTTTTGGGGGTTTTTGGCTAATGAGACTATTAGTTTGAACCAGCTAATAGGATTAGGCTTTATACTCATAGCTATTTGGCTTATCCGCAAAGACAAATAGCAATATATCAATACAGATTATGCATACATCAATTATATCTATAGTCAGTTTGAGAAAGAAAATCGTTTAGCTAACTATGAAATTTGAACATAATACAATAGACAGGAATACTTACACTTACAGCGAATACCGTGCACTAATAGACGGCCTAAGTGCTACTAATAAAACTACAGGGGATAATCATTCTGAAGCTATGCTAGGACATACTACTATGAATATAACTCGTATGAATAGACTAGATAAAAAAACCACACTTAATGAAACATTAGCTCGTAAAATTAAAGCTTTAAATAATCAAACCTGGGTTGTCCTATCAGAGGCTTGGTGTGGTGACGCAGCACAAAACTTGCCCTATCTAAACAAACTAGCAGAGCTCAATCCTAAAATATCTTTAGCCATACTCTTAAGAGATGAAAATCTTGATATTATGGATGATTTTTTAACAAACGGCAGCAGAAGCATTCCTAAGGTTATAGCTATAAACGCCGCAAAAGATGTGCTTTTTCAGTGGGGACCGAGACCCATGAAATTGCAGACTACCTATAGTGAACTAAAGAGCAACGGAACGGAATACGCAGAAATATCTAAAACTATACATACAATGTACGCCAAAGACAAAGGTGTGGCTTTACAAAATGAGCTCTCCGCCTTATTAAATACATAGAGGTGCATCCAAAATTTAGATTTGGGCAAAAGTCCGTTTATTCTATTGATAAGTTTTAGCTATAAAATTTGTCTTTACTCGTCATTTTAGATTTTATTTGACCTTTTATAAAATAAATAGCGAAATGAAATTTATAGTAAATACAAATCAACTGCTCAATAAGCTTCAAGAAATTAGCGGCACTATAGTATCTAAGCCTGTGATACCTATTTTAGATCATTTTCTATTTGATATAAAAGAGGGCGTACTTACGGTGAGTGGTACAGATTTAGAAACTTCTATGAGTACTTCACTTGAGGTTCAATCAGATGCAGACGTAACCATTGCAGTACCTTCTAAGATGTGTATGGATACTTTAAAAGCTCTTCCAAATCAGCCGGTCACATTTACTGTACAGTCTGATAAAAATACAATCGAATTAAAATCAGAGTTTGGCAGATATAAGCTTATTGGTCAAAATGCTGACGATTTCCCTAAGATTCCTGAACCGACTTCTGAAAATAGTTTCAATATGTCATCAGGAGTATTATCCAGCAGCATAGCTCAAACAATATTTGCTTCAGGCAATGATGAGCTAAGACTCAGTCTCACCGGTGTATTCGTTCAATTATTTAAAGATAATGCGGTATTTGTAGCTACAGATGCTAATAGACTAGTAAAGGTTGAAAGAGCAGATATTAGCCCAGGTGTAGAGGCTAACTTTATTTTACCCAAAAAAGCACTAAACTTATTAAAGACAAATCTTCCTCAAGATGACACAGATTGTAAAGTAGATTTTAACGATAGCAATGCCTTTTTTACATTTGGCGACGTTAGACTAATCTGTAGACTGATAGACGAGAGATACCCAGACTATAAAGCAGTAATACCTACTGAAAATCCAAATAAACTGTCCCTAAATAGACAGGATTTTTTAAATTCTGTGAAACGTATAAGTATCTTTGGTAATAAAACTACTAACCAGATAAATGTTAAAATTACCGGCAGTGAGCTTACCATATCTGCTGAAGACATAGACTTAAGTAATGAAGCTGTAGAACGACTAGGATGCGATTATGCTGGTGAAGATATGGAGATAGGATTCAACTCTAAACTTCTTATTGAGATGTTGCAAAATATCAGTACTCCAGATATAGTGATAGAACTATCCACACCAAATAGAGCAGGTATAATACTTCCTAGCCAGAATATAGATGCTGAAAATCTACTGATGCTCATCATGCCAATGATGATATCAAGTGCTTCATAAGCAATTGCAATTTAAAGGTCATTTGACTGTCATGTTGAATTAAGAGACCGTTTTATTTGATAAACGTTTCTATATTTGATTTGACTTAATTGTCAGAAAGCCAATCTAAAGCCTCAGTACAAGGTACTGGGGCTTATACTTTTATGAAGATTTCAGATTTGCTCAATTCTTATAATTTTATAGCTAGCTCTTACTCTTTTTGGTCTAGGCTAATGTATGGCAACTCACTACAAATAGAAAATCATCAGAAACATCCATTGACGTGGTTTATGTCAGATTTTCACCTAGAACCTAAAGTAAAATATAGATTTTTGTGTACCAAACAGGTTAAATAGTCTATTTTATTCTGCGTTATTGCCGCAAATCATAATCAAAACTATCTTACAGATATGTTTGATAGTTTCGCAAGCAAGAGATACAAGTCTCTGTTTACCAAGTATTTAAAACACGGTTTCCTTCGAGCACAAGTTTTAAAAATCAAGTAATACTTTTCGGACTTCTTTTTGAGTTAATACTAAAAAGAAAGGAGAAACCAAATAATGAAAGTATTAAAAACAATTTTAGTAATAGGCTTATCTGCTATGATTTCTAATATCAATGCTGGTTCTTCTTATTCTAATGTCATGGACTTTTATGGTCACAAGCTAAACATAACCTACGATCAGCAGCTATCTCAATTGTCTTTCTACAAATATGACCAACGGGAAATAAGCCATAGATTAGATTTTTTTAGAAATGCTAATCTTAAAACTAGCGTATACAATCTTAAGAATCATATAAATCACTATAAGTTAGATGATGCTGCAAGTGTAATCCTAATTGATAAATTCGCTCGTAGACTTACTGCTAGCAGAAATAGTAATGAGCAAACATTCATAAAATACTTGCTACTAAAGGAGCTAGATTATGATGTTATTTTAACCAAAACAGACAAGAAACTCAACTGCTTGGGGAACCTTTCATTTACACCTGGTAGATATATTTTTATAAACTATGGCGGAAAGTCATACAAAGATTTAGATTTCAAAAACCGTGTAAACCAAGGTAAGCACTTGATATATATGGACAGTAAAACTACCACTAAGCGTATAGACCGAGATAGATTTAATGTACCTAGAATAGACGCAAATATGGCGGTAAAAGAAGTCACCTTTAGTTTTGGTGTAGAGAAGCATGCTATTCATGCAGAGTCTAATGCATCTGTGATGGAGTTTTTGGGAGACTTGCCTATGTTTGACGTTGGCAGACAATTCACCGCACTCCATATGTCTCGTGCAATGGAAGAATCTGTAGTGTCTTACATCAAAGGTCAAGTGACCGGCAGAGAGCTTGTAGATCAAGTGAGGTTCATCTTGGCATTTGTACAACAAGTTGCTCCATACGGCAGCGACTATGATAAGTATGGCGAAGAGCGATTCTACTACCCAGAAGAAACAATAATGGCTAAAACCGCAGACTGTGAAGATAAAGCCATGCTTATGGCCTACTTGACCAAAGAAATACTTGGATTGAATTCGGTAGGCCTTTTCTTTGAGAGAGATGAACATTTAAGTCTTGGTATTGAAATTCCAGGATACGCTCCTACTGGTTCTTTTAAGTACAAAGGAAAAACATATGTAACTTGTGAGCCGACATCTAAATATCCAAGACTAACTCAGTCGCAATTTGATTTACGAAGAGTAGATGACGTAATACTATTCTAATTGGCTCTCGTAGAATTACCGATGGTTTATACTAAAGGTAAACATAGCTCTCGTTTTAATTCCGACACAGACAAGGTCGTTATTTCTACAAGTATATTATTTTTTTGGGCCCTTCGGTTGAAGCGGTCTTGCTTCTAAATTCACCTGATGACAGTTTGGATGGACTAGTTTAGGTCGGCAAGTCCCATCCCTCCTACTAAACATCCTTTAGCTAGGAAGTGGTGTACAAGTACATTCTCTTTACCTCAGCTTACTCCTGTTGTAACTACATACTTTCCTTATAAACCCATAGCTAACTTAGTAGCCAAATAGTTGCTCTAAACTAAGTTCAGTAACGTTACCATACTTTGCTAAGTACGCTACGTCTATTTTTTCTCTATCTCCTAGTATTATATATGTAAAATTACCTGCTACTCTATTTTTATGAAACATTGCAACATCTGATAGCAAAATACTTTTTAATCTTTCACTGGTCGATATACGCATATCTTCTATTTCTCCCATCTTCAGAGTTTGGTCGTAGTCAAAGAGTATAGATGTTTTTAGTATTCTACTAGTTTCTAGATTCTGCTTGAGTGCCTGTTTTCCATTATCAAAAGTCTTCTGATCCTCTGGCAGAGTAGTGAGTAACTCATTCATGGCCTCTATTCCTTCTTTCATCTTATCAGATTGAGTACCTATATAGGCTAGTACAACGTTATTTTCTCCAAGCTTACTTGCCTCTGAATAGAAACCATAAGTAGAGTAGGCTAATGCCTTTGCTTCCCTTATCTCCTGAAAAACAATACTACTCATTCCTCCACCAAAATACTCATTGAACATATCTATATCTGCTGACTCTTTAATATTAAGTTCTGTGGATTTTTTTAACCACATCACCTCCGCTTGTACCATCTCATAATGAGCTAGATACACTGATTTACCGTCCGTTTCTCTCATGACAAACTCCTTGAGAGGTGGTGTAGGTAGATACTCACTTGGAATAGTATGTATTGCACTTAATTTTGTTTCTAGCTCTTGTAATTCTAACGGGCCGCTATACCATACCTTGTGCTTGTAATTACTCAAATTATGAATGTACTGAGTAAGTTCTTCTCCCCTAATCTCTGCTAACTCTTTTTCGCTAAGAAAATAGGTCGACGGGTTTTCCTCTCCATACAGAGCATAGTTTCTTAATCTACCCATGATAGCACCTTTATTTAATTTGGCATCATTCCTAGATTTTAGTTTCTGAGCAATCATCTGCTTAAGTTTCTCCTCATCTGCTACTGCATTTTGCAGAAGATGCTCAAAGAGTTTCACAGCCTTATCAAATTCACTTGCTAATCCATTAAGATATACGTAGCTCTGCTCACCGCCAGTAGATACTCCGAAGTTGCATGCCAATTTATAAAACTCTGTACTTATTTGATCCGCATTGTATTCCTTAGTCCCTAGATATTCTAGGTATTCCACTGCCAAAGCAAGTTTTTGGTCTTGTCTAGAGCCAATATCTAATACATAATACATAGAGAATAGCTGATCATCTCCTTTTTTTACTTTCCATACGGGTATCTGTCCTTTTAATTCACCGAAGGCTATCTCCTCTTGATAATCTAGAACCTGTGAAGCTATAGGCTGCATTTTTCTCGCTAATATGTCTGTAACAAAAGGAGAAGTCTTTCCTCTATTTACTTCTACTTTAGTGATTTCAGGCTTATCTACTTTTAATGTTTCTTCTTTCTCACCCTGTCGCTTATACACCACTATGTGTCCTTCTGTGTAGTATTTATTTGCAAAGAGGAGGACATCTTCCTTGGAATAAGTAAGCATATGATCCAGCTTTGCTAGCTCTGCAGACCAAGAGTTATTCATTACAAAGGCATCCATAAGTGAATATGCAGTGGCTCCATAGGAGTCGAATTCCTTTATTTTGCTCACCTTTTGATTAAGCACTATGCTTTTCACTAATTCCATGTCAAACTCACCGTTTTTTAACATTTGTATCTGCTCGTAAAACAAGGCTTGAAGTTCTTCTAAACTCTGACCCTCTAATGGACTTCCAGCAAAATAGTGTAATCCTCTTTCCTTGAGCATCATAGTAGAGCTATAGGCTTGAATACACTTTTGTGCCTTCACCATGTTTAAATCTATGAGTCCAGCACTAGAGTTAGCAAGTATGAGGTCTACCAAGTTTACCAAATCAGCATCTTTGTCCATAGCATTTGGCACTCTGTAGCCCATCATGAGTGATTCCTGACTAGGTCCTACTACATTTATTACTACCTTTTCTTTTAGGTCTTGCTCTGCATCAAAGACTAGCTTAGGTACTGTTTTGGATTCCATGTAGCTAAACTTCTTTTTAACCTCTAAGAAAGTACTCGCCATGTCTATATCCCCCACCATTATTACCGCCATGTTATTAGGCACATAAAAGGTCTTGTAATAATTTCTAATCTTTACTAGGCTAGGATTTTTTAAATGTTCTATAGTTCCTATCGTTGTTTGTCTGCCATAATTATGATTTGGGAAAGAGGACTCTAGAAGCTTTTCGTACACTTGACTGCCATCATTATCTAAGGTTCTATTCTTCTCCTCATACACAGCCTCTAGCTCAGTATGAAAAAGTCGAAGGATGGGATTTCTAAATCGTTCTGCCTCTATATCTATCCACGTATTTACTTGATTACTAGGTATATCATTCACATACACCGTTCGCTCAAAACTTGTAAAAGCATTTGTACCCTGTGCCCCAATGCCTTGCAGCATCTTGTCATATTCATTCGCTATTGCGTATTTAGCCGCCTCCCCACTTACCCTGTCTATTTCTTTGTATATTTCCGAGCGTTTTGCCTCATCTTTAGTTTGGTTATACTTTTCGTATAGAGCATCTATTTGGTCTAAGTATACCTTTTCTTTTTTGAAGTCTAAGCTACCATACTTATCTGTTCCTTTGAAAAGCATATGCTCTAGATAATGAGCCAGTCCTGTGTTCTCCGCCGGATCACTGCTGCTACCTGCCTTAGTAGCTATGAGCGTTTGTACTCGTGGCTTCGCACTGTTTTCTGCAAGTATTACTGTAAGTCCGTTACTTAGTGTATACCACCGGGAGCTACTAGGGTCATTGGTATAACTAGTATACTCATTTCCATTTTTGTCTTTCTTGTTTTCAGCCTTCTGAGCAAAAAGAGTTACCGACACAAGTGTCAATAAGGTGATAAAAGATATTCTAAGGTTCATAATTATAAGTGGTGCAAGATAAGTTTAGAATTTTTAAATTGTAATTCCCTCCATAGATTGTATTCCTTGTTTATCGAAATTACGTATCACCTCCGCTGTTATCTAATTGTAGAGTATTTTATATTTTCACTCCGTCAAAAATCATACTTTTGCACCAACATAAAGCTATGTCAGATTACAAACTAATAATGCCTAAAATGGGCGAAAGTATTGCAGAGGCTACTATTATCTCTTGGCTTAAAAACGAAGGCGACAGTATAGAAGTAGACGAAGCTGTGCTGGAAATAGCAACAGATAAGGTAGATAGCGAAGTACCAAGTATGGAAGCTGGTATTTTAGTGAAAAAGCTATATAATGAAGGAGATGTAGTCGCTGTGGGTCAAGCCATAGCTATCATAAGTGCTAACGGAAGTGGTGCTTTGGTAGAAGACGTGTCAGCCGAGGTTAAAAAAGCTCCTGAAGCTGATAAGCCAGCTATAGCTGCTTTAGAGAATACGATAGCCCGAGCTCAGGGAGTATCTGCACCCGCACTTAGCAATGATGAAGCCAATAGATTTTACTCGCCTCTAGTAATGAATATAGCTCGCACAGAGCAGATCTCTATGCAGCAGCTAGAAACTATACCTGGTACAGGACAAGAAGGAAGAGTTACTAAAAGAGATATTTTAGCTTTTGTAAAAAGTGGAGGAAAGGGTTCCCCAGTATTAAACAATACGCCAGAACATTCTTCCAAAGAACATAGTGCACCTTCAAAAATTGAAGAAACTAAGATCGTTCTTCGTTCTGCTCCGGCTATCAGCCTAAACCCTGGTGATGAAATTATAGAAATGGACCGAATGCGTAAGCTTATCGCAGATCATATGGTGATGAGCAAGCATACTTCTCCTCACGTTACCTCATTTGTAGAAGCAGATGTGACTAATCTTGTAAACTGGAGAAATAAGATAAAAGATGGTTTCAAGGCGAGAGAAGGCGAAAACTTCACCTTCACTCCTATTTTCATAGAAGCCATAACAAAGGCTATCAAGGATTTCCCAATGATAAATATATCCGTAAGCGGAGATACCATTATAAAGCATAAGAACATCAATGTAGGAATGGCTGCGGCTCTTCCTAGCGGAAATCTAATTGTTCCCGTAATTAAGAATGCAGACTTTATGAATCTTACGGGTCTTGCTAAAACTGTAAATGACTTAGCTAATAGAGCTAGAAATAATAAACTAAAGCCAGATGAAATACAAGGTGGTACGTATACGGTAACTAACGTGGGTACATTTGGAAATATACTAGGAACTCCTATCATAAATCAACCACAAGTTGCAATTATGGCAATGGGTGCTATCGTGAAGAAGCCTGCAGTTATAGAAACTGAGCACGGTGATCTAATCGGGATCAGACATAAAATGTTCCTATCGCACTCATACGATCACCGCGTTGTAGACGGAGCTCTTGGAGGGATGTTCGTACGCCGAGTGGCAGACTACCTTGAGCAGTGGGATGTAAATAGAGAAGTTTAGATTTTGAGTGAATACCGTACTCAAACGTTTTATCTGTTCAACTTGTCCGACCTTCGGCGGGAGTGATTCGCTTTAGTAAATTATACCGAAAATTGGACAACTGCTTAAATGACAAATCACCAAATTAACTAATCAAACAACCATGAAAAGCGTCATACTAATTCCTTGTAGACTAAAATCTACCCGTTTCCCAAACAAACCTTTAGCCAACATTCTTGGCAAGCCAATGATACAGTGGGTGTACGAAGCGGCAGAAAAAAGTGATGCCACTGATGTTTTTATAATCACTGACAGTCAAGAGATTATCAATGCTGTAGAAGCCTTTGATGGGCAGGCTATACTTACTTCAGACGAACCACAAAACGGTACCGAAAGATGTGAGGAAGCCATGGAGATTCTAAGCTCTGATGGCACTGAGTACGACGTTATTATCAATATACAAGGTGACGAACCGCTTATTTCCGCTGGCGATATCAATCGAATGCTAGATTTATTCGAAGAGGAAGACGTAGACGTACTCACCTTTATACAACCTATTGATAATGAATCAGATTATAAGAATACAAATATTGTAAAGGCAGTCCCTACTTCTTTTGACGAAGGTTTCTGCGATGTGTGCTACTTTAGTCGTAGCCCAATCCCTCATATGGATGAGTTTAGACCTGAGGTAGCATTCAAGCACATTGGTATCTATGGTTTTACTGCCACTGCTTTTGAAGAAATTAAAAATTTAGATGCATCACTATTAGAAGAAGTAGAACGGTTAGAGCAACTTCGCTGGATACAAAACCATATCGTGGTATCAGCCATTGTTACCGAAAACATACTTATAGGCGTAGATACTCCAGAGGATTTAGCAGCTGTTGAAAAGATATTGAAATCCAAGAATTAAGGATTCATGTTTTACCCTTCAGTTTAGCCTACTTTTGACCACCGTACACAAACGGAGAGTATTTTGCTAACACCTAGCAGCTTTTTCCTTTTTTGGACAGCAAAAAACTAAATATTTATGGACACAAAATACGTATTCGTCACAGGCGGGGTTACATCTTCATTAGGTAAAGGTATTATTTCTGCATCGCTTGCTAAGCTATTGCAAAAACGGGGTTACAGAGTGACCATTCAAAAATTTGATCCCTACCTAAACGTAGATCCAGGTACTATGAATCCGTATGAACATGGTGAGTGCTACGTGACAGACGATGGTGCGGAAACGGATTTGGACCTTGGTCACTATGAGCGTTTCCTTAACGTACCTACTTCTCAGGCTAATAATGTAACCACAGGCCGAGTATATAGTACCGTAATAAACAATGAACGAGAAGGAAGATACCTAGGTAAAACCGTACAAATCATCCCTCACGTTACGGACGAAATACAGCGTAGAATGAAGATCTTAGGTGATAGTGGTAACTATGATATTGTAATTACGGAACTTGGAGGCACAGTTGGCGATATAGAATCTTTACCCTACGTAGAGTCTGTAAGGCAGCTAAAGAGAAAACTAGGAAGTGATGATTGTGCCGTTATACACCTTACGTTAGTTCCTTATCTTAAAGCGGCAGGTGAGCTCAAAACTAAGCCTACACAGCACTCAGTACAAAAACTTTTAGAAGCAGGTGTGCAGCCAGACATTTTGGTTTGTAGAACCGAGCATAAGCTGAGTAAAGAGGTAAGAAATAAAATTGCTCTTTTCTGTAACGTAAATCTAAACGCGGTAATCGAAAGTATAGATGTAGAAACCATATACGATGTACCCTTGATGATGGAAAAAGAAAAGCTCGACAAGGTTGTACTAGCTAAACTTCGACTTCCTACCAGTACAGAGGCAGACCTAGATAGCTGGAAAGATTTTCTTTTCAAACTGAAGCATCCAAAAACCGAAGTAAATATTGGCTTAGTAGGTAAGTACGTAGAGTTGCCAGATGCGTATAAGTCTATTATAGAAGCATTTATACATGCAGGAGCTGTAAATGAGTGTAAAGTCAATCTTAGCCTGCTTCCCTCAGAAAACATAAACGAAGATAACGTAGCAGATAGACTTAGAGAT
>Ga0105055_10008094_pt1 | contig 13784 bp, 15 predicted proteins | sample BON03_FD_78090 | JGI IMG/M metagenome (GOLD analysis project Ga0105055, IMG submission 78090) | Freshwater microbial communities from Lake Bonney liftoff mats and glacier meltwater in Antarctica - BON-03 | ecosystem: Environmental > Aquatic > Freshwater > Ice > Glacier meltwater | place: Lake...
AGGCCGATCCACAGAATGCCCGCCACGACGTGCGCCCAGCGCAGCGTCGCCTGCCAGAAGCCAAGGTCAAAGCCGCCCGGTGCGATACGCCCGAACGACAGGATCATCACGCCCGCCAGCACCAGGCTGAGCAGAATGGTGGTGCGAAAATTCGACAGCAGCTTGGCCATGGTCCGCCCCTCCCCGGGCGCTTCAGCAATGCCGCGCGCCCGATGGGGGCCGCGCGACTCGATTGAACAGCTACCATAGCGCCGCCCGACCGCGACAAATACGGAAAGACTGTAGGGGCTTTCGCGCCTTCTGGAGCTTGATACTGGAGCGAAATCTGGGTTTGGACGCGATCGCGTCCTGACTGATTTCGCTCTAGGGCCGGCTGGCCATGCCCAGTTTGATCGGCTTGGCCTCTTCCGCCGCACCGCTGCGGTTCACACCCCACAACAGGATGATCGGCGCACCGACATAGATCGACGAATAGGTGCCGATGATGATGCCGAACATCAGGGCGATCGAGAAGCCGAACAGGGCCGGGCCGCCGTAAACGGCCAGGGCCGCCAGCACCATCACCGCCGTCAGGCCGGTGATAATGGTCCGCGTCAGGGTCTCGTTGATAGACAGATCGATCACCTCGGCCAGGGGCATGGTCTTGTATTTCCGCAGGTTCTCGCGAAGACGGTCGAACACGACCACGGTGTCGTTCATGGAATAACCGATGACGGTCAGGATGGCGGCGACCATGTTGAGGCTGAACTCCAGCCGCATCACAACGATCAGGCCAAAGGTCAGGATCACGTCATGCAACAGGCCGGCCACGGCCCCGAAGCCGAACTGCGGCTCGAACCGGAACCAGATATAGGCGAACATCAGCACGACCGCCGCGCCCAGGGCCAGCAGGCCGGATGCGAACAATTCGCCCGAAACCTTGGAACCGACCACGCTGACGCCGGAATAGGTGACCTCGCCGACCGCCGCCGTGACGGCGGTCTGGACCTGCGCGACCACCTGGGCCTGGGGCTGGTCATCCGGCACCTGGAATTTGACGATGGCGCTGGCGTCATTGTCGATCCCCTGGACCTGAACGTCGCCAAGGCCGAGCCCGTCCACCGCACTGCGGACCTGCTCAAGGTCAAGAATCTGTCCGTCCGGCTTGGTCAGTTCCATCACCGCGCCGCCACGGAAGTCGATACCCATGTTCAGGCCCGGCTTGAACACCCCGACCAGTGAGGCAATCACCAGAACGGCGGACATGATCGCGGCATATTTGGCGAACGAGACAAACTTGAGGTTCGTCTTGACCGGCAGGACTTTGATGAGAGGCCATCCACGCATCGCCATCACTCCGCGATCGGCAGTTTTTTGGGTTTGGCGAACTTCAGCCAGAAGGCCAGTCCGACCTGGGCCACCAGCACCGCTGACAGCATCGAGGTGAAGACGCCGATAGTCAGGGTCCAGGCAAAGCCGCGCACCGGACCCGCGCCGAAGATGAACATGATCAGGGCGGCAACGAGGGTCGTCAGGTTGGCGTCGACGATCGTGCCCATGGCCTTGTTGAAGCCGGCGTCCAGCGAGGCGATGACAGATCGTCCGGCCCGCGCCTCGTCACGCATCCGTTCATAGATCAGAACATTGGCATCCACGGCCACGGCAAAGGTCAGGATCAGACCCGCGATACCAGGAAGGGTTAGTGTCGCCCCGGTCATAGACATGGCGGCGATGATCAGCAGCCCGTTGAGCAGCAGGCCGAACACCGAGATGCCGCCGAACAGGAAGCCGTAGGCGAGGAATATGAACACCACGATGATGGCGAAGCCGATCATGGTCGACAGCATACCCGCGGCCACGGCATCGGCCCCGAGTTCGGCGGTCACCGTCCGGCGCTCCTCGACGTTCAGAGGAGCCGGCAGGGCGCCGCCGTTCAGCAGGTTCACCATCTCCGAGGCCTGCTGGATGGTATAGTTGCCGGTGATCTGTCCCGAGCCACCTGTGATGGCGCTGATGATCGTGGGCGCGGAGATCACCTGGCCGTCGAGGATAATGGCGAATGGCCGGCCGATATTGGCGGCAGTCGCCTCGCCGAAGCGACGCGCGCCGGCCCCGTCAAAGCGGAAACCGATGGCGGTCTGGTTGTTCTGGTCAGAGGTCACCTCGGCCTTGGTCAGGTTCTCGCCCGACACCAGCACCCGGCGTTTGACCAGATAGAAGGCCTGGCCCGAATCCGGCGCACCGGGGATCAGTTCCGCGTCGGGCGGGATCGCCCCCGCCATGGCTTCCTGGACGGAATTTTCGACATCGACCATCTGGAAGGTCAGCTGTGCCGTCTGGCCGATGACCCGTTCCAGCTGGGCCGGATCGCTCTCGCCCGGAGCCTGGACCACGATACGCTCAGTGCCCTGACGGGTGATCGAGGGCTCGCGCGTGCCCAGGTTGTCGATCCGGCGGCGCACCACCTCGATCGACTGGGTCACGGCGTCCGACCCCATCGATGCCATGGCCTGGTCGGTATAGGCGTACCGAATCCGGTCTGTGCCCTGACGCTGGACCGTCCGGTCCGGGGTCGCGCTGTTGGTGTTGATCAGGCCGCGCATCGACTGCAGGCCCAGGTCCATCTGCGAGGGATCGGCCAGGGTCACCACAACGCCGGACGACTCGCGCGACAGGCTCAGAACCCCGACACGCGCCTCGCCCAGCACCGTGCGAGCGTCCTCGCCGAGGTTGCTCAGCCGCTTCTCGCGCATCGCCGGAACATCGACTTCCAGCAGCAGATAGGAGCCGCCCTGCAGATCGAGACCGAGGTTCAGGCCGCTGTTCGGCAACCAGGAGGGCAGGGCCGAGCGCTGGGCGGCGGACAGGACGTTCGGATAGCTGAACAGCAGGCCGAACAGCAGCGAAAGGACAAGAAGGACGACCTTCCAGCGCGACAGATGGATCATGCGGGCGTCCCCGGACCTTTCAGGACGGTATCAGGACTTGGCGACGGTCTTGGTGTCGTTGGCGGCCACCGCGGTACGGTCGCGCACCTGGGTGATCATCTGTTTGACCACCCGGACGTTCACGCCCTGGGCGATCTCGACCATGGCCTCGTCATTCTCGACGCGGGTCACCTTGCCGATCATGCCGTTGGACATGACCACCGTGTCGCCGCGCTTCAGGCCCGAGACCAGGGCCTGATGGGCCTTCATCGCCTTCTGCTGCGGACGGATCAGCATGAAGTAGAACAGGATGATGACGGGGACGAAGAAGATCAGGGTGCCGAACGGCCTCGCCATAAGTTCCGCCACGATAGTCTCCGCAAACGTCTGGAACCGCCCGCGGCGGTCCTTGAAAATGAGGCGCGGAAACTAGGGCGCGCCGACACACTTTGCAACGCGATGTGTGTTTGCCGTGTCGCTTTCCGTTATCGCGGCAACACGGTCAGGGGATCGACGGCCACCGGCTGGTCGCCGCGCATCCGCCAGGTCTCGAAATGAACCGACGGCTGACCGTCCCCGGCGGTGTTGCCGACCGTGCCGATCGACTGGCCCTCGCGGATGTCGGCTCCGTCACGCACCGTGGCCGTGCCCAGATGCCCATAGACCGAACGCCAGCCGTCGCGGTGGACGATCAGCACCGTCAGCCCCTGCCCGGCCAGGTCGTCACCGACATAGCCGACCCGACCGGCGGCCGCAGCGCGGACTTCGGTTCCTGCCGGGGCACCGATGTTGATGCCGTTGTTGCGCTCGCCCAGACCGACCGGGCCGAAACGCCGCAGGATGTCGCCCCGTACCGGCCATTCCAGCCCCATCGTCGTGGCCACGGGCGCGGGCGCGGCAGTATCGACCGGCGCGCTGGCGCGATTGCCCGAGGGCGGCGGCGGCGGCGGCGGGACGCCCATTTCCGGCACGAACACGCCGCCCGGCGAGGGCCCGGTGGCATAGGGGTCGCCCCCGATATCGACGGCGCTGGCCGGCAGCAGAATGCGCTGGCCCGGGCTGATCGCAGCGCGTGGACCCAGGCTGTTCAGATCGATCAGCACCTGCACCGACGTCTGAAAACGGCGCCCGATGCCCGAAATCGTGTCACCCGGCTGAATCTCATAGGCGGCGCCGTCCGCGACGGTCCCGCCTTCACGCGCGGGTGGCGGGGGTGAGTCGAAGCCCTCTGAGGCCGGACCCGCCGCCGGCACGGTGGCTGCATAGGGACGGGACCCGCTGCCGGCCGGCGCGTCCAGCGACCCGCCCTCGATCGCGGCCAGCGGCACCGCCCTCGGCGGCGGGGCTTCCCGTGAGGGGTCGGTCGAACCGCGCACGCCCTCGCCACTCGGGGCCGGCGGGGCCGGAGCGACCACCCCCCGCGTCGGCGGCGGCGCACCGTCGACCCGGGTCGAATAGCGCGGCGCGGCCGGATAGCTGGCACAGGCCGCCAAAGTCGCCGCGGCACCCAGTATCGCCACTGCCCTGATCGCGAATCGAATCGTCATTTCGTCCCTCGCCGCTCGCTCGCCGCCCGGTGTGCCCCGCACGACATCGCAAGCCAACCCGTCAAAGGGCACGAAAATTGGGCGCGAAGGTTAACGGGCGACAAAGTGCGACGCTTCACCTGCCCAAGGGGCCAAGGATCAGGGACCAGGTATGAAGGTTCAGGGGCGGAGGCAGGAACCCACATGTCTGTCCACCGACAGCGTCCTTTTCGTCCCTCTTCCCTGGTCCCTGGTCCCTGGTCCCTCGCCCTTCGCCCCTCCCCCCTACCCCTCCTTCGCCGTCCCCTCGACCAGCGGCACGAACCGCACCTCGGCCAGGCTCTCGCGCTGGAAACTGCCGTCGGCCTGGCCGACATAGCGGTGCAGTCGCTGCACCGACGACCGCCCCACCGGACAGACCAGAATCCCGCCCAGCTTGAGCTGATGCAGCAACTCCGTCGGCTCGCCCGGCGAGGCCGCCGTGACCATGATCCGGTCGAACGGGGCCTGTTCCGGCCAGCCGAGGCCGCCGTCGCCGTGCCGAGTGATGACATTATCGATCTTCAGCGCCTTCAGCCGCGCCTCGGCCTCGGTCAGCAGGCTGCGATAGCGTTCGATGGAATAGACATAGCGCGCCAGCCGGCTCAGCACGGCGGCCTGATAGCCGCTGCCGGTGCCGATCTCCAGCACCCGGTGGCGCGGCTGCACGTCCAGTGCCTGGGTCATCAGGCCGACGATATAGGGCTGGGAAATCGTCTGGGCACAGTCGATCGGCAGGGCCTGATCCTCCCACGCCTGATCAAGAAATTTTTCGTGCACGAACACCGCCCGGTCGATCGACTCCATCGCCCCCAGCACCCGCGGGTCCATCACCCCCTGCTGCCGCAGCCCGAGGATCAGCCGCCCGGCGCGGTCATCGTTCAGGGCCATACCGTCGACCCCCCAATCCGCTCATCCCCGCGAAAGCGGGGACCCAGTGCTTTGGGTGATGAGAAAGCGGGGGCGCTCCCCGAAAGGCCAACCGAAGACGCTGGTGTCACGCTGGACAGGACTGGGTCCCCGCTTTCGCGGGGATGAGCGGGATTGTGGTGTTTCATTCAACCACCACCGTCTTCGGCGGGGCCCCGCCCAGCACGCCCTTCAGGTCGTGCAGGCTCGGCGCATGGGTCAGGTCGATATGCAGCGGCGTGACCGAAATCTTGCCCTCGTCCATGGCCCGCAGATCCGTCCCCGCCGGGTGATCATGCTTGGTCCCGCGAAAACTCATCCAGTAATAGTCACGCCCCCTCAGGTCGGTGCGTTTTACCGCATGCATCTCGCCGATGTCGCGGAACCCTTGGCGGGTCACCTCGACCTCCTTGACCAGGGTCGGCGGCAGGGCGGGGAAATTCAGGTTCATCACCACCCCGGCCTGCCAGGTCTGGGCCAGCAGGCGCGAGATGATCGCCGGCGCGAACGCCTCGGCCGTCTCCCAGTGAACGACCACATCGTCATGGAACCGCTCAAGGCTCTGGCTCAGGGCGATCGAGCGGACACCGAACGCCATCCCCTGCAAGGCCCCGGCTACCGTTCCCGAATAGGAGCAGTCCTCGCCGACATTGTGCCCGCGATTGACCCCCGACAGGACCAGATCGGGCCGCTCCGGCATCAGGTCATTGACCGCCAGCACCACACAGTCGGTCGGCGTCCCGGTCACCGCAAACCGCCTGTCCGACAGCCGGTTGACCCTCAGCGGCTCGGTCAGGGTGATCCCCCGCCCCTTGCCCGACTGCTCCTCCTGCGGCGCACAGACCCAGACGTCATCCGACAGGGTCCGCGCGATCCGCTCCAGACACGCCAGCCCCTCGGCCTCGATGCCATCGTCATTGGTCAGAAGAATGCGCATCAAACGTCCTTCTCCCTTGAGGGGAGAAGGTGGCTCGCGAAGCGAGACGGATGAGTGTGATAGTTCCGCCGCCGGGTCGCACGAGAGTTCGCAGCGAGCCTCCGGCCGGCAGCCCCCTCATCCGAGCGGCTCCGCCGCCCACCTTCTCCCCCGAGGGGAGAAAGACGCTGACCTTCACCCCACATGCGACACGCCCTCCGGCATATACCGCCGCAGCGCCTCGGGCACGGCGATCCGCCCGTCCGGCTCCTGATAGTTTTCCATCACCGCGACCAGCGTCCGGCCGACCGCCAGACCCGAGCCGTTCAGCGTGTGCACGAACTCGGTCTTCTTTTCTCCGTCGCGCTTGAACCGCGCATCCATGCGCCGGGCCTGAAAATCCCCGCAGTTGGAGCAGGAGCTGATCTCGCGATACGTCCCCTGCGACGGCAACCAGACCTCCAGATCAAAGGTCTTCTTCGCCGAAAACCCCATGTCGCCCTTGCACAGCAGCATCCGGCGGTACGGCAGTTCCAGCTTCTCCAGCACCACCTCGGCGCAGCGCACCATCCGCTCATGCTCGGCTTCGGAATCCTCCGGCCGCGTGATCGAGACCATCTCCACCTTGTGGAACTGGTGCTGCCGGATCAGCCCGCGCGTATCCCGCCCCGCCGACCCCGCCTCGGCCCGGAAACAGGGGGTCAGGGCGGTGAGCCGCATGGGCGTGGCCAGCTCGCTCTCGGGCAGGATCTTCTCCCGGACGAGGTTGGTCAGGGAGACTTCGGCGGTGGGGATGAGGAAACGATGCGACACTTTCCGCAGTTCGATGTCTTGCAGCCGTTCGATCAACTTTGATCCTTCAAGCGGCACTCGTCCATCAGGAAGCTCCATCAACTCCTTTCCGACAAAGCCAGAAAACTCCCTGGCCCAGTCTGTCGAAAAGCCTTCGGCTTCCGCTTGGACGATTGCTTCCAAGTATTGCTTTGTGAAAGCGCCTAGTGTGGATTTGAGGTTGCGCCGCTCGGCCACGAACGCCTCGAACGTTTCCACATCTCCTTCGAGGACGTGAGCGTCATCGAGAATTTGGAACAAGTCTTCCTCGAACTTCGGCAGCTGCCCCGTCCCGAACATCGCCTCGTCGCGCACCAGATACGGCGGATTGACCTCCAGATAGCCGTGCTCGACCGTCTGCACGTCCAGCATGAACTGGCCGATGGCGCGTTCCAGCCGCGCCAGCCCGCCCTTCAGCACCGCAAACCGCGCGCCCGACATCCGCGCCGCAGCCTCGAAATCCAGCAGGCCCATGGCCTCGCCCAGATCGGCGTGGTCCCTGGCCGGCCCACCCCCCTCCGCCTCAGACGGGCGCGGCGTCCCCCAAGGCTGGCCGACCAGGACATTGCCGGCCTCGTCCTCGCCGTCCGGCACATCGTCTGCCGCCAGATTCTTCTGCGCCGCCAGCAGCTCACGCAGGGCCTTGCCGGCCTCGGCCTCAACGGCCTCCTGCGCCGCGATCTCGCCCTGCAGCGTCTCGACCTCGCCTTTCAGCCGCTCGGCCTCGGCCATGTCCTTCTTCGCCATCGCCGCGCCGATCAGCTTCGACGCCGCATTGCGCCTGGCCAGCGCCTCCTGCCCGGCCGTCTGGGCGGTGCGCAGCGCCCGATCCAGCTCCAGCGCCCGGTCCACCACCGCCTGCGCATCCACCACCCCACGCGACGACCAGCCGCTGACGAAGGCGGCGGGCGTGTCTCGAATGGCGCGGATGTCGTGCATGGTCGGTCAGTCTGTTTGAGGAGGAAGGGATGCTCTATCCGACTCCCTCTCCCAATGGGAGAGGGCTTGAGCGCACGGGCGCGAAGCGGTCGTCCTTGCGCTCAAGGGTGAGGGTCGTCTGTCCGGGGGCGGCTTCGCCGCTTCAACCCGCCGACCCTCATCCGGCCCTCCGGGCCACCTTCTCCCATTGGAGACCTCTGCGGAAGTCGGGTGGGGTCTTCCAGTTTGTAGGGATTGGTGATTCTCTGTCTGCAGGAGTTTTGTGGAGAGGACGGGATGGCGGATCGTCAACTGAGTTTGGCCGAGAGCCTGATGCATCCGGGTCTTGGCGTAAACGCCCGGGTCGATGCGATCGCTGCGGTGATCGACTGGGCTCCGCTGGAGGCGCTGGCGCTCAAGGTTCGCAACGGACGACGGGCCGACCGCCCTGGCCGACCGGGGTGATGATCCGGTCGCTATATCTGCAGATGCTGTAAGGTCTGTCCGATCCGGGACTGGAGGAGGCCCTGTCGGATCGACTGTCGTTTCGCCGGTTCTGTGGCCTGGGGCTGGACGACGGCACACCGGACGAGACGACGATCTGCCGGTTCCGGGGCGATGCGTAGCGCGCGGGGGTGCTGGAAGCCTGTTTCGAGGCGGTGAACCGGCAACTGGACGCCAAAGGGCTGATCCTGAGGACGGGGACGCTGATGGATGCGACCCTCCTGCCGGCGGCCTCGAGCAAGCCGGGGATCAAGTCCGGCAAGGGTGCGCGGGTCGAGCGGGAGCCGGGCGCGGCCTGGGTCGTCAAGAACGGACGCAGCCATTTCGGCTATCGGCTGCATGTGGGGACCGACCAGGGCTCCAACCTGATCCGTCAGGTCCGGCTGACCCCGGCCAACGTCGGCGAGAGCCCGGTCGGCGATGTCCTGATCAGCGGCGACGAGAAGGCCGTCTATGCCGACAAGGGTTACGAGAACAAGGGCCTGCGCGCGCGGCTGAAAGCCCGGGGCGTCAAGGACCGGATCTGCCACCGCTCGCACAAGCATCAGAAGCAGCTGCCGCACTGGCAGGGCGTCCGCAACAAGGCTATCGCCAAGCGTCGGGCCATGGTCGAACAGGTGTTCGGAACCGGCAAGAGGGTCTTCGGCTACAACCGAGCGCGTTCAGTCAGCTTCGCCGTCAACCTGGCCGACGCTTTCCGCTTCGCCACCGTGTTCAATCTGCGCCGCGCTGTCGGCCTGCTGGCGTCGCACTGAGCCCGGAGTCCGTCCGCAAACGCCTCACAGCCTGGTTCCGGCTCCCAAAGCCGCCGCCGCCGCACAGCCTACCGCTCGCTGGCCCGTTTCAGGCCGATTATGCAGAGGTCTCAAATGGGAGAAGGAACCGCCCTATATCCACCGATTGTCAGCATATCACGGCGCGCCAACCCGCTGTTTCTGCGCCATTTCCAAAAAATACAGCGTCCCCAGCCCACCCAGGATCGCGCCGGGCCTACACTCTGACTCTCTCAACTCGGGAGAACCCACTTTGGACTCTCTGGACTCTTTGGACCGTGTTTTTTCCGGACCCCCGACACCCCGACTTCAGACTCTCTGGACCCTGTTTTTCAGATCAGTCCGCTCAGCGGCGAACTGGCGCTGGCATACATTCGCCGCGGCATCCGCCCGGCCAGATAGCCCTGCCGCCCGGCGATCACCGCATGTTTCATCGCCGAGGCCATCAGGATCGGATCGGTCGCCGCGGCGATGGCCGTGTTCATCAGCACCGCGTCACAGCCCAGCTCCATCGCCAGGGTCGCGTCCGACGGCGTGCCGACCCCCGCGTCGACCAGCACCGGCACGGTCGCCTGTTCGACGATCAACCGGATATTGACCCGGTTCTGGATACCCAGGCCCGAGCCGATCGGCGCCGCCGCCGGCATGATCGCCGCGGCCCCCGCCTCTTCCAGCCGCCGGGCCATGACCACGTCGTCGGTGCAATAGACCATGACCTGGAAGCCGTCCTTGATCAGCAGCTCCAGCGCCCGCAGCGTCTCGATCATGTCGGGATACAGGTGGGCCGTGTCCGACAGCACCTCCAGCTTGACCAGATCCCAGCCGCCAGACTCGCGCGCCAGCCGCAGCGTCCGCACGGCGTCCTCGGCCGTGAAACAGCCCGCTGTATTGGGCAGGAAGGTGAACCGGTCCGGCTTCACATAGTCGACCAGCATCGGCAGGCTGGGGTCCGACAGATTCACCCGCCGCACCGCCACAGTCACGATCTCCGCCCCCGCTGCCTCGGCCGCGTCGGCATTCTCCTGATAGGTCTTGTATTTGCCGGTGCCGACGATCAGCCGGCTGCTGAAGGTCCGGCCGGCGACGGTCCAGGGGTCGTGGGGTGTGGTCATGGCGGGGGTTTAGCCGGTCGGTCGCCCAAGTCGAAGGGGTTGCGGCGACTTATCCGCCGCTGGCTCTCGCATCCCGCGCCTCAATCAGGGCCGAGACATTGATGTCGGAGCCAACCACACAAGTGCTGGCGCTCAGTGGGCAGATGCCCAGGGTCCGCTCGATCTCGCGCAGCCGCACCACTTCCGGGTTCGACCGGATCGACTCGGCCAGCAGCCGGTTGGCCTCGGCCTGGCCTCGCGCCTGGGCAATCCGCGCCTCGGCATTGGCCCGCTCCAGATTGACCCGTTCGAGGGCGGCGCGGGTGTTCTGCTCGGCGGTGGTCCGCGACTGGATCGCCGCCAACACCGTCTCTGGATAGCGGATCGAGCCGACCCACTCCATACGGATGATCTCCAGCCCCTGCGGCGACCATTCGCGTTGCAGCGCCTGCATCGCCTGTTGCAACGCGATCTGGCGTCCGGGACCGATCAGCTGTCCCGGGCAGTCTTCGGCATCGGGCGTCCCTGAGGTCACCACAGGGGTCCCCGGCGCTGCTGGCTGGATGACCGGTGCCTCCGTCTGCTGGGCATTGCAGGCCACCGGCAGCTTCTCGGTCTCCCGCGCAATGGCGGCGCGCACCGAGGTCCGCAGCGGCCCGTCGATGAAGGCATCAAACTCCTGCCGCCAGGTCGCGAACAGATCGGCCGCCTTGTCCTCGCGGACGCGGAAGGTCAGGGCCACGTCAGCCGTCATCGGCAGGCCGAGATTGTCGGAGAAGGTGATCTCCTCGTTCTCGCCGCCGTCGCTGTTCGTTTCACGAGTATAGCTGTAGGTCCGTTGCAGCGTCTGGTAGGTGCGAATCTTCTCGCCGATGCCTTCCCAGTGGAAGCCGGGTCCCAGTTCCGTGCGCTGGACGCCGGGGTTGGGACCGAATTTGGTGGTCTTGATCCCCATGAAGCCGCTCTCGACGGTCACGCTGCAGGACCCGACCGAGAGCGTCCCGATAACGACCAGAGCGCCGATCAGAATGACCAGAGAAGCCACACGCTGCGGCGATCCGCCGCCGCCGCTCGGCAGCTTGATATTCGCCATGCCCGACCCGAAATTCGACATCCGCTATTCGCTCCTCAGCGCTTCAATGAGTTGACGGCCCAGAACCAAAGCCGGGAGCCGGCCCATACCAGCACCAGAATGCCCGCGATGCCGAGCACCGCCGCCACGACCAAACTTCCGGAGAAAGGTGCCCCCAGCACTACCGGAACGGCGTACCGGATCAGGAATATGAAAGCGATTACCAGTCCGGCAATCCCGGCGGCCACGCCCAGTGCGGTCTTGATCTCTCTGTCCATGACTCTCCCTGAGGTTCCATCAGAGCGCACGGCACGGCTTTAGGCAAAGGCTTTTGGCGACGCTCACCCCCCGCCCACGAACTGCACCAGTTCGATCCGGTCACCTTCGGCCAGCACCGTCGTCCCGTGAAGGGACCGGGGCACAATCTCCAGATTGCGCTCGACCGCCACCTTGCGCACGTCCAGCCCCAGTTCCTCGACCAGGCCCAGGACCGTGACCGCCGAGACGGCACGGTCTTCTCCATTGACCTGAATCCGGGGCAAGTGACCGTCCTCTGAAGTGGCGAACCGCCTTCTACACCGCCACCGCCGGGCCTAGCCAGCCCGGGTCGGCAGACGGCCGGCCAGATCGCCGATGGCCTGTTTCAGCTCGGCGAGCTCGCAGCGCAGGGTGGCCATGTCGGCCATATCCTCGGCATGGACCTGCTGACGCTCCTCGCTGGCCTGGCGCAGGTCGTGCTCCAGCTTGTGCCGCTCGGCCTTGGCCTCATCTTCGTGCTCGCTCTGCATGGCGTTGACGACGATGCCGATGAACAGGTTGAGCATGGTGAAGGTGGTGCAGAGGATGAAGGGCACGAAGAACATCCAGGCATAGGGATGGACCTCCATCACCGGCCGCACGATCCCCATCGACCAGCTCTCCAGCGTCATGATCTGGAACAGGGAATAGGCCGAGGACGGGATCGACCCGAACCACTGCGGGAAGTCGCTGCCGAACAGTTTGGTGGCCATGACCGAGGCCACATAGAAGATCAGCCCCAGCAGCAGGCTGATCGACCCCATCCCGGGCAGGGCGTTCATCAGGGCCCCGACCACGCGCCGCAGCGACGGCACCAGGGTGATCATCCGCAGCACCCGCAGGATCCGCAGCGCCCGCAGCACCGTGAAGGCTCCCGAGCTTGGAACCAGGGCAATGGCCACGATGGTGAAGTCGAACAGGCTCCACGGGTCCTTGAAGAAGGCCGCACGGTGCACCGCAATCCGGGCTGCCACCTCGACCACGAAGATCGCCAGCACCGCCTTGTCCAGCCACAACAGCACCGGCCCGACCCGCGCCATGACCCAGGGACTGGTCTCAAGCCCCAGGGTGATCGCATTGAAAATGATCAGGGCGAGGATGAACCGCTCGGTACGGGGCGACGTCACCAGCTGTCTGAGCCGTTCCACGGCAGCCTCCACAAAGTTTGAACCGCGCCCCATGCCGCAATCCTGTGGCGAGCGCCAGAAGACACAATGCCGAGCTCTGGACATTCCGCCCCATGCCCTTAGGTCACTCTTTCACGCCTGCGGTTTGATAACCGCCACGCCTCAGCTAAAAGGCCGCTCCGATTCCGGTCGGTCGTCACATTCACGAGCGCAATGCCCGAGACCCCCGTCCTCTATGTCCTGAACGGCCCGAACCTCAATCTGCTGGGGGTGCGCGAACCCGACCTCTATGGTCACGCGACCCTGGCCGAGGTTCAGGGGATCTGCGAACGGGCCGCCGAGGGCACCGCCATTGTCTTCCGCCAGACCAACCACGAGGGCGAACTGATCGATTGGGTCCAGGAGGCCCGTGAAAAGGCCTCGGCCCTGGTGATCAACGCGGCCGCCTATACCCACACCTCGGTCGCCCTGCTCGACGCCCTCAGGACCCTGACGATCCCGGTCGTCGAATGCCATCTGTCGAATCCGGCGGGGCGCGAGCGTTTCCGGCACCGCTCCTATGTTTCGCCGGTCGCCACCGGCGTGGTTTCGGGCTTCGGCCCTTTCAGCTACGAACTGGCCGTGAAGGCCGCTCTGCGGCTGGTGCAGGAACACCGCGCCGCCGCCGACCGTTCGGTTTAGAAGGTAACAAGAGGCTCCCATGGCCGATTCCAAGACCCCCGCGCCCAAGCTCAAGAACGAAGCCGAGATCGACACCGCCCTGGTGCGCCAGCTGGCCGATATCCTGAATGACACCTCCCTCACGGAGATCGAGGTCGAGCGGGGCGAGCTGCGCATCCGTGTCGCCCGCGAAATCCACGCGGCCCCGGTGATGC
>Ga0105055_10008099_pt1 | contig 13782 bp, 13 predicted proteins | sample BON03_FD_78090 | JGI IMG/M metagenome (GOLD analysis project Ga0105055, IMG submission 78090) | Freshwater microbial communities from Lake Bonney liftoff mats and glacier meltwater in Antarctica - BON-03 | ecosystem: Environmental > Aquatic > Freshwater > Ice > Glacier meltwater | place: Lake...
AACGGCGCGGGACGCTCGTCCGGGCGAGGAAGTCGAAGGACTTCCTGATTGGGAGGTTTATCGATTCAGCGATGATCGACTTCATCCCACAGTGCCGAAGTAAACGGCATTCAAGCTTCCATTCCCTCTATGCACCTAATGGCTCTACCGATTGTTTACGATATCTTCCAAGACGCCGTCGGTGCCGATGCCTTCCGGCGCTGGTTTCTGACCGAGTTTGTTCGAACCGACTCGACAGCGGTTGTGCTGGATCTGGGCTGTGGAACGGGCGTCGCTGCCAGTCACGTGAAGTATGGGGCTCTCGTGGGCGTGGACCTTTCAGCGCAATACATAGCAAGCGCCCGGTCCAGAGGATTGCCAAGAACCGAATTCGTTATGGGCGACTGTATCGATGAAATTCGCCGCCGTCCTTCCGGAAGCTTTGACTGCGTGATTTGTGGCGGACTGTTCCATCATCTTACGGCCCTCCAATGCGAGGAGTTGGTCGTTGAGTCCGCACGGATCTTAAAGCCGGGTGGCGCCTTGAGTTGCTTCGAACCGGTCCTCGATGCTTCCACTCCGGCGCTGACTCAACGCGTCATGAAATTGGACCGGGGAAAAAATCTCCGTTCGCTCGATGGATGGAAGGAACTGTTTGCGAAGGGCTTTGAGCAGGTTCATATCGACGTCCGGCAGGACTGTTTCAGGATCCCCCACGACATCGTGCTGGTCCGTGCGGTGAAAAATGTCTGACACATCGGTGCGCCTCTCCGTTCCATGAATCCTGACGCAGTGAATCACCCGCCCATCGTTTTCATTCACCGGAACTGCCCGACTATGGAATCATTTCCCGACTCTGCTTTGGGGATCTGTATTCGCCAGGCTGCGTTGCATCACCCGGGTGTCCCGATCTTGTTGATAGGAGATCAAGATCCCAAGCGGCCTGACCTTTGTGAGTTCGCGGAGATCGAGCGATTGCAATTCGTGAGCCGCGATCTTGCTTCCATTTACCTGCACACTTCGACAAATGATCCCGCCTATGAGTTCTTTTGCATTGAACGCTGGCTGCTCCTTGCAGAATTGATGCGGGAACGTGGTGACAATGCATGTATCCATCTGGATTCCGATGTTCTGGCATTTGCGAATTTGTGGGACGAGTTACGACCCGAATTTTCACAGGCTGACGTCGGCTTCTGTCAGCTTGATGTCGCTGCACTCCACGCGTCAACAATCCTACATGCCGCCAAGTTCTGCAGTATGCACACCGCGTTTCTTAAGCGGAATACCTTGGAGGCCTTTTGCTTGTTTGTGCACCGAGTCTTCAACGATTCCGATCAGTGGAAAGCTCACGAGCAATTTTGTCGGCCATTTCTTGATGGTGGAATTATCAGTGGTTTGAACGACATGTCGCTCTGGTCTGAGTTCCTTTACGAGGTTGGGGAGAGGTGGAGTGTGACGAATCTCTGTGCGGTGATTCGGGGCGCGACGGTCGATCTTAACTCCAATGCTTCAATGGGTTATGAAATGAACGGGTCCCTGCGTTTGTACGATTGGATCAATGACATGCCTTATGCCAGATCTCTCAATGGAGGCGAACCGGTGCGCCATCGCACGATTCACTGTCAGGGAGCCGCGAAACAACACCTTTCCCGTCTGGCCCGCTGCGAGCTGATTGACACTTAAAGCGTCCGATTTTTAGAATTCCCAGCTTCCAAAGTGGCTCTTCGCTGAGCAAGATAAATTCCTTACGCATTTTGAGAAGCGGGTCTGCTTCCAGGTAGCGGCAATCGTATCATGATCACACAACTGCTTCAGAAATTTGGCTTAAAAGCATCCGGCGTTCGAATCTTGGAGAGTGACGGATATGATCGTGCTTACAAATGGGCATGGGAAGAGGCAGGGATGCAAGAGCTCGTTCGACTCTGCTACAAGACGCCCGATCTTCCCGATAACGCTCGGCGGTTTGCATCAAGTGAGGAGTTTCAAGCCGTGATTAAGGAACTCTCAGTTCTCGGAGTAACTCCCGGTCCGGATAAGGCCGCGTTGGATTTCGGATGTGGCAATGGAGTGGCGTCTTATGCGCTCGCAAAATCGGGGTTCGATGTCACGGCGGTCGATTCATCAGTCGGGTTGCTCGCAGGCCTGGGAGCCGCACGTCAGTTGGACGGTTTGGATGGAGTCAAATTAAATTTTCGCGTGCAAAAGGGGGAAGTGTTGGATTTCCCCGATTCGGCATTCGATTTGGTTTTCATCCGCGAGGTGTTGCACCACATCGGCAATCTTTCAGGATTTCTCGCCCAGGTTCGTCGCATTCTTAAACCGGGCGGGGTCATTTGCTGCCTTCGGGATGTGGTAATCTGGAATGAGGCGCAGCGAGATCATTTCTTTGCCCACCACCCTCTCTATCCCATCACGCAGGACGAAGGGTGCTATTACCTGGATGAATACCTCACGGCTTTTGTGGAGAGCGGCCTGCATCTTCAGCGGGTCGTCTCGCCATCCGGTTCTGTCATCAACGTGTATCCGCTGCCGTTCGAATCGCCGCAGCCTTACGACTTCGCCGCAGCCAGGGTGAGGCAGACCGGATACGATCTGTTTTCCTTTTTTGCAACCAAAGTGGAGTGGATTGTTTCATCGTGATCGGAATTCTGAGAGAACAAGCCCGCCGAATGCAAAGCCGTCGCGAGCTTAAAAAGCATTTTCCGAACGTTTCATTCGGCGACGGTGTCCAAGTCATGGGGCTGGCGACCGTGAAGATCGGCTCCGGGAGCTGCATTGGTGACAGCGTTTGGATCAACGACTGCGTTCGCGATAGCCGTATCCGCCTGACGATTGGTGCCAGTGTTCTGGTTGGACGACGCGGGGTTATCTCCACGGCGGGTAGTCTGAGCGTAGGCGACTTTTGCATACTAGCCCCTGATGTGATTATCGCGGATGCCGACCATGTGTATTCGAATCCTCTCCTGCCTTATCTGCAACAAGGAGCCGCGGCCGGGCGTTCGATCATCGTAGAGGAAAACTGTTGGTTCGGCATGCAAGCGAAAGTGCTTGGAAGTCTGACGATTGGTCGCGGCTCCGTCGTCGGAGCAGGATCATTGGTTAAACAATCGGTCCCACCCTTTGCCGTCGCTGTGGGATCTCCATCGCGGGTAGTTCGATTGTACGATTTTGAAACGGGTCAATGGCGGTCAATCCGGGATGAGCAGGAACTTGCTTCTGCGCTGGAAGCGCGGTCCCGATGCGGATTGATGCCTGCCCGTGAACCGTATAGAGAACTGCTCCACACAAACGCCGGATTTACGACTTTGGATCCCATTCTGGCCGGAGCCGAAATGCATCTTTAGTCGAAACGAATTTCCTGATGAAAATGAATGATCTTCCCAAGTGGATCGCAGCTCCGATCAAGCCTGTTCTCGCTTCCGTCTCTCATATGATCGAAGCCATGCAATCCCCGATTGGACAAATCTGGCCAATGTGGGCAAAGGTGCAACAGCTCGAACGGAAGATCGAGCTCATGCAGGCTGCGCTCGGTCGCATTGAAGAAAGGCAGATTGCGGCATCCTCGCCGCGCACGGTGCAGGAATTGGAGTTCCAAGTGTCGTCCCAATGGGGCGAAGACGGCATCCTTCACTACCTGACCACACATGTGGCAATTCCGTCGCGGACATTTATCGAGTTCGGGGTGGAGACGTTTGTGGAGGCGAATTGCCGCTGGCTTCTCACGCAGCATAATTGGTCCGGGCTGGTGCTTGACGGCTCTGAGGCAAACATCGCGGCAATCAAACGCGATCCGATTTATTGGCGGCATAATTTGAAGGCAGTGCAGGCGTTTGTTACGGCGGAGAATATCAATTCGCTGATTGAGAAAAACGGCCTAAGCGGTGAAGTCGGGATTTTATCCGTGGACGTGGATGGTGTGGATTATTGGATTTGGAAGGCGATCGACTGCGTGAATCCTGCGATCGTTGTCGCCGAATACAATGGACTGTTTGGCCCGGAAAGCGCTGTGACCGTGCCATACGATCCAGCTTTTGACCGCTCCAAGGCGCACTTTTCGTGTAGCTTCTATGGTGCATCGCTCGGCGGCATCACGGCCCTTGCCCGTGAAAAAGGCTATGCGTTGGTGGCCTCCAATAGCGCGGGAAATAATGCGTTTTTCGTGAGACGTGATCTGCTCAACGAAGCGGTGCGTGAGGTGGCTGTCACTGATGCCTATGTACGCCGGACTTTCCGGGAAGCACGGGCCGCCGATGGGGCGCTCGCGTTTTCAACGTTCGAGGAAGAGGCTGCGATGATCGCCCATTTGCCGGTCGTGGAGGTCGGCGGGTGAGGTCGGTGCTTGTTACCGGAGCCTCGGGATTTCTCGGTGGCTATGTGGTCAGGGAAATGCAGCGTGCCGGATGGAGCGTGACCGCGACTGGCAATCGCTCGGCGGAGAATTCCGGCGTTCCTGCGGGAGTGCGGTATTTACCGTTATCGCTGCCGGATCCCGGATTACGCACGCTGGTTCGCGAGACCCGGCCGGACGCCTGCGTGCATTGTGCGGGTCGTGCTTCCGTTCCGGATTCGATGCGAAATCCAGCGGCGGACTTTCAAGCGGGGGTAACTCTGACGGCGGACTTGCTGGAAGTTTTGCGTTTAGAGGCCCCGCAGTGCTCGGTGGTCTACCTTTCCAGCGCGGCGGTTTATGGGGAGCCCAAGCTGTTGCCGGTCACCGAAAAGGCTGATACAAGCCCGCTCTCCCCGTACGGATACCACAAACGTATTGGAGAACTCCTCATGGAGGAATCGGCGAGGGTGCACGGCATGAAGACCTGTTCCGCCCGCATCTTCTCCGCTTATGGTCCCGGGCTCCGTCGTCAGATTTTGTGGGAAATCTGTTCGCAGCTTTTTACCAACGGCAGCGTGAAGTTGCAGGGAACAGGGCGCGAGTCCCGTGACTTTATCCATGCCGCTGATGTGGCACGGGCTCTGCGCCTGCTTGTCGAAAATGCGGAGGGACGCGGTGAGATCTATAACGTGGCATCTGGAAATGAGGTCACGATTGCAGAATTGGTAAACGAAATCGGCAAACACTTTCCAGACGCCTCACCTGCCGAATTCTCCGGCGTTGAACGCCCTGGTGATCCACAGAACTGGCGGGCAGATGTCTCCAAAACGGTGACTCTTGGATTTCGGCTCGAAGTTGATTTATCAGTCGGCCTTGCCGGCGTCGTTAATTGGGCCCGGGCACTCCTCGTTTGATCCTTACCCGAATTCGGTCTCCATGCGTGAAATCATCAAATCATCAATCCAGTCTCTTCTTTCGCCTTTCGGTCTGCACGTCGTCGGCAACCCTCCCAGCCTCGCACTCTGCCCTGAAGCACGCTTCCTGCGTGATCGTCGAGTGTCACAATATTGTGATCGCAGAGATTTGCCGGCTATTCCCTGAAATGTGCGAATTCCTTCGCGAAAGAGGTTTCCGAGTAGCGGATGTTTTCGACGACATGCGTCGTTCCGACGGGCTTTTGTGGCAGACGGATATCGTCTTTTTGCACGAGGACCATCCGACTTTTACAGATGGATGTTTTACTCGATAATCAGAGCTATTGGGAGCTCTTGAACTCCGCTCTTCCTGCGCTCGCCGGGGTGGGTTGGATCGTCGGGCTGCATGGCCGGACGTTGGTCAACGGATGGGTCGTTGGTTTACGGGACGCGGTGTTATTGGCGGGGCTTCTGCTTGCACTCATTGCGGTCGCCGCCTGCTGGATCGGCAGTGTGACCGGCGCTCTCGCGTCCACATTTTTCATTTGTTGGTGGCTCGGCTGGGCGGTTCTCGGGGGGTTGGCTGCGTGGAACGCACGCCACGAGAGGATGAAGCCGCTAAAGTCGAAACGGACGGCCTTCGGCTCAGATGAATGGCTGCTCGCCGGGGCTCTGAGCCTGGTGGTCGCGGCTGCTTTTTTGATGGCCGTCCTTTCGCCTCCAAATAATGCGGATTCGCTAATCTACCATTTGCCGCGCCAGGTATTCTGGATGGCGCAGGGGACCGTATTCACCGATCAGGTCTCCAACCCGCACATGATCAAGATGCCTCCGCTGAGTGAGTATCTGGGATTAAATCTGTATCTACTCACGGGATCGGATCGGGTGCATAATCTGATTCAGTGGGTGGCGCTCTGCGGGTGCTTGGTGGCGATCTCGCGGATCCTTTGCCTGGCGGGTGGGTCCCGCCGTGCACAGTTTGTCGGGTGCCTCTTTTTTGCCACGCTCCCTGCGGTATTTTTTGAGGCGTCGAACACGAAGAACGATTTAGTCACGACGTTCTTTCTGCTGGGTGCTGTTTGGGCGCTCACGGGAGCCGTTCTGCGCAGGAGATTCGTGATTTTCGACGCGGTGCTCGCAGGCCTCTTTGCCGGATGTGCACTTCTCACGAAAGGAACGGCGATCGCGTTTCTTCCGGTCATCGGTGCTGTCTTTCTGGCGGTCAGTCTGCGGATGCGGGTGCCTCTCTCTATTCACGGCATCCTGGTCGCGGTGGTGCTCACCACGGCGGTTGCGGCGCCGCATTTTGTCGCTCAGTCATCCAGGATTCTAAATTCCGAACGGGGCAGTTCGAGCAATCATGCGAATGCAATCATGCACCCGGCCGCAGGGCTTGCGGTTCTGATTCAAAACGCGGCCTTGCAGTTCGCACTACCTTTCGATTCGTGGAATCGATCGCTCGAAGGGGGAGTTGGGCAGATTTCGGCGGCGGTTGGCTTTCCGGTCAATGATGAACGAACGACTTTTGCCGGAACACGATTCGGCGTTGCATGGCATCCCGAGCACGAGGATCGCGCAACCGGATTAATTCATTGGGCTATGCTCTTGCTGATTCCCGTTTTCGGATGGCTGTGGGTAAAGCCTCCGCTTCGATCGCCAATGCTGATCTTCGGAATATCGGCGATTTTGTTGTTCGTGGTCTTTTCGCTGCTCTTTCGCTGGCAGCCGTGGCACTCGCGGCTTCTAATTCCCTGCGTGGCCATTGGGTCTATTGGAGTCGGGCTGGCGGTGCCGACTGCCGGGAGATGGTTTGGGGTTGCGTTGGCTGTCGCATGGTGTGCGTGGCTTTGGCCATCACTCGACAACACCCACCGGCCATTGATCGGCCCCCGGTCCCTGCTTTTAATGAGAGACGAGCAGATCCTGCGCAACATAGACGTACCTGCCGATGTTGAGGCTTCGCGAAACTCGCGTGTCATTTTTGGAAAAATCGATCCGTCTTCTGTCGGTGTCCATTTCCCATCCGGCGGCATCGTATACTCGCTGTTGCGATCGCTTCAGCGTGCGGATGGCACCTGGCCGCAGGTTGTTTTATTGGGAGACGGCAACCCTGACGTCTGGCTTGTGAAATCAGTCAATCCGACGGCGCGTCCGGATTTTGTCGTATCAGATTGGCAGAGCATTTCCCTCGGTGGTGCCTGGGCGTTGTGGATGAGTCCAGCGAAGGCCGAATCCGCGAGTGCGTTGATTGATCCGGCTGCATTCGATTGGCCGGGTGAGATGCGCGGGGTGGGGGACGTGCAGGGGCCTTATCCCGAGTATCGTCTCGCGGCCTTTCGCAATTTGTATGCGCCACAAGCGGTTTTCGAATCGGGTCCGACGGATCTGCCGATGACGCTGCGGATGATTGTCGGAAGTTTCGGCGGGCCGAATCGGCTCACGATTCGAATTGGCGATCAGCGCCTTGGTGAGTTGGAGGTCAAAAACGATGCCGAGCCCGCCGAATTCCGGGCGATTGTTCCCGCTCAAAGCGCTGCATTCTCAATCATTGTGGATTTTACCATGGGATATCCTTCAGACTATGATCCGGGTCCCGTGGCCGCCCGACTTTTCAGAATCAACTTCACCCCGATCCCAAAGACTCCATGAATATCGGCATTTTGGATCAGACGTGTCAGGGGTGGTCGGCGGGCGCAAGCTACACCAAGATGATGCTCGCGAGCTTGGAGTTGGTGTTGCCCGAAGCACCCGGGAAGGTCGTTTTTCTCACGCAGGACGGAAATCTTGAACCTCCGTCGGGAATTGAAAAACAACTCGTTCCAGAATCGGCGACGCCTGCGGACTGGCAGTCGTGTTTGTCCGAGAATCAAATCGCAGTCACGCTGCCGGTTCGCGATCATCTGATCCATGACATCCCCGGCGCGAAGGTGGGATGGATCCCGGATTTTCAGCATTTCCAATTGCCCGATTTGTTCACCGGGGAGGACCGAGATGCACGCAACGAATTGCTGGAAGCGGTGGCAGCGCAAAGTGACCGGGTGATTGTTTCCAGCGAATCGGCTCGCGCAGACTTCCAGCATTTTCTTTCAGATCATGGTGGCAAAGCTTGCGTGGCACGTTTTTCATCCATGCTGTGGCAGAGCGGTTATCGTGATCTGGTTGATGTCGAAGGCCGCTATCATTTGCCGTCTCGATTTTTTCTCGTGGCAAATCAGTTCTGGAAACACAAGAACCACGCCATTCTTCCGGCGGCTGTTGCAGAGGCCCGGCGATCCGGAGCGGATGTGTTTTTGGTTTGCACCGGTCTCCCGTGTGATTACCGGGATCCAGAGAATCGCGTTTTTTCCGAGTTTTTGCAGGCGTGTTCCCGGGAAGGTGTGAGGGACTTCATCGCCGTGCTGGGACAGACCCCGTATGCAGATCTTGTGACACTGATGCGGAAGGCCGTTGCCATCATTCAGCCGTCGCGCTTCGAGGGCTGGAGCACCAGCATCGAAGATTGTAAGGCCATCGGACGACCGCTGATTTGCTCCGATATCCCGGTGCATCGGGAACAGGTCGGTTCCAAAGGTCTGTTTTTCCCGGTGGATGATCCCGCCGAACTTGGCCGCGCGCTGGCTTTTGCATCGAGAGATTGGATCTTGGGCCCCGAACTTGACGTGGAAGCGGTGTCGCTGGCCGCAGCGAAAGATCGATGCAGAGAGTTCGGACGCGTCCTCCTCGACGTTTCCAAGGAGGCTGTTGAGGCGCATCGTCACAACCCGACATCCAGCACTCCAGAACGGGTTCGCGGCGCAAGCGTCTCCGTGCTTCGTCAGCAAGCGGAATACATCCAGGAACTTGAAACCGCTTGTGCGCAGCGTCTCGAAGGAATGCACGCACTGCAGGCGGAGACAAATCGCTTGCAGTCCGAGCTCGACCGCATCCAGCGGCATCCGTTTCGGAATGCCATCCAATCTCTCACCGTCCGCAAGGGGTAATTATTTCGTGCAAGACCCAACTATTACCATTCTGATTCCCACGCGCAACGAGGTGGAGAAGTTGCCGCAGCATTTGAAGTTGCTTGCACCGCTGCTTTCCGAGGTCGCGGAGGTGATTGCTGTGGATAGCGAATCCTCGGACGGAACCCGTGAGCTGCTTGACCAAGCTCTTGCCCCGCTCGCGAATGCGCGTGTGATTGACCAGCCAAAGGGGCTCTATCAGGCATGGAATCACGGCATCCGGCAGGCGAGTGGAAAGTATATCTACGTCGCAACGATCGGGGATTCTATTGAACCCGGTGGCCTTCAACATTTGGTTGAGGTGGCTCAAAACAATCAGGCGGATGTGGTGATATCCGCTCCCCGAATGGAGATGGTTGGAACTGGTGAGACGTGTTTCACGCGATGGCCTATCCATCATTTACTGGACGCAGTACCGTATCCGGCCGTGTTCGAAGTGGATTCCCTGATGAAGCTGATTCTGTGCTACGGGTTCATGCCGGGACAGGGGATTATGGGAAGCAGTGCGAGCAATCTTTACCGGAGAAGCTTCCTGGCGTCCCGTCCGTTTCCTACGGATCAAGGGCACGGTGGGGATTCCGTTTGGGGTTGCAAATACGCTGTTGAGGCGAAGATCTATGCAACACGGAGGATTTGCGCCCGATTCCTGGCTCAGCCTGTTGCACCGGGACATGCATCCCAAGATCAAATTGTCACCTTTGAGGCCGTACTTAATCAGGTTGAAGCATCCTTGAAGTATTTGGGCGTCGCCAATGAAATGGGTGATGTGGCATATGCGCGGGCATTTCTGCTCGGAAGGCTTGAAACAAACAAAATGCTGATTGATGGACCACGTTTGATCAAACAACAGTTCGAATACATTGGAGATTTGAAGGCGGATCTAGACCGGCGCGGGGTGCTCATTGAGCAACTCGATGAGGAATGCCGCCGTCTTAACGGGCTGGTGCATCAGGCTCCGCAACTGGCGAAACCGCGCGGATTGAAAAAGCGAATTGCGAGATGGCTCGATCCGTCGTGAGCGGGGTGCAGCGGTGGGACGGTCTCATCGTCTTTCTGCTGCCGGTGATCGTTTGGCTGGCATTTCGTTTGCCGGTGATGACGGCGATTGGTTTTACCGATGCGTTTTATTATTTTGCTTACGCAGACAACTTCTACGAGCTTGTTGAGCGGTATGGGTTTCTGTAATACGCGGTTCGATTTGGAACGATCTTTCCGGAGTTGCTGTTCCGCAATGCATGGGTCTGTGGGGTCGTGTGCGAACTCGAATCGGTCCAGTAGGTGCCGTTCTGATCGACTGATTTAGCCGCTTTTCTCTCCGGCAGAGATCCGCTTTACTACTTAGCTCTCGTATATGAAAATCAGCATCGTAACGCCTTCGTACAACCAAGGCTCACTCCTTGAGAAAACCATCAAGAGCGTTCTTGGCTCGGAGCCCGGAGATTATGAGTTGGAATACATCATCGTGGACGGAGGATCCACGGACGACAGCCCTGCAATTATTCAGCGCTATGCGGGCGATCTCGCCTGGTGGTGCAGCGAGAGTGACGCGGGTCAATACGCGGCGATCAACAAGGGATTTGCCAAGGCGACGGGCGACGTCATGGCTTGGATCAACTCGTCCGACATCTATCTGCCATGGACGCTGAAAACCGTCGCGGACGTTTTTACGCAGAACCCCGGGATGGATTGGATCACATCGCTTTATAAATGCTGTGTGGGCGAGGATGGCGGATTTCGCAGCATCCAGCGCGTCTATGGATATTCAGCGCGGGGTTTTGCAGAGGGGCTGCACGGCGGAAAGAGCAGCACGAATTTCATTCAGCAGGAAGCCTGCTTTTGGCGGCGTTCGCTCTGGGAAAAAATTGGGGGTGAAATCAAAAGCACCTACTCCCTCGCGGCGGATTACCACCTTTGGTCCGAGTTTTTTGAACACGCCAAGTTGGTCGGATTGCATGCTCCGCTTGCCGCGTTCAGGTATCATGGCGAACAACGCAGCCGCATCTCGCGCTACGAAGACGAGGTTAACGCCGAGTTGGCGAGACTGGAGGCCCGGGGCCCGCGCGAGCCGGATTCCGTTTTGAACCTGTATCCGCCTGCGGTTGACGGCGGGACATGGAATCCTGAGCAGATCCCCGGCGATGCCGCTCTTGAGGCGCTCTCACAGTCGGCTGCGCGCTGGCGTGAGGAACGGGTTGAGGACGATAGCATTCTCTTTGTGCTGTCGAATATGGAGGATGAGATTAAGCGGAAGGAAGCAATGATTCACCTTCTTGCTCATGCTGCGAATGAACGACTGAAGGCGATTGATTCGCTTCGAAATGCTTACGAGAAGCTGCGATCAAAGGCGGATCTCAAATATCAGCTCAAAACCACGCTCCAGAGTTACCTGAGGCGAATCTCTGGCTCCAAATAGCCGTCACTTCCCATAACCGTTCTCTGTTGCTCTCAATCATGAAATACGACGATTCCCTGCACGTTCCCTGTCTCAGCGTTGTCATGCCGGTTTTTAATGAGGCGACCACGGTCGAGGAGATGATCCGGACGGTGCTCTCGCAGCCCGTGACGCAGGAGTTGATTGTTGTGGACGATTGCTCAAGTGACGGCACGCTCGCAGTATTGGAGCGCATGGTCAGCGGCGAGCCGCGGCTGAAAGTCCTGAAACATTCGGTTAATCAGGGCAAGGGGGCTGCGCTCCGGACCGGCATCCGTGAGGCGACAGCGGATATTGTCATCATTCAGGATGCGGATCGGGAGTATGATCCTACCGAGTATCCGATTTTGCTTCGACCGATCCTCTCTGGCCGCGCGGATGTCGTTTTTGGCTCGCGGTTTATCGGTTCGCAGGAACACCGGGTGCTCTACTTCTGGCATTCGATCGGAAATCGCTTCCTCACGCTTCTCTCCAACATGTTCACCAACCTGAATCTCACCGACATGGAGACGTGCTATAAAGCATTTCGGCGGGAGGTCATTCAATCCATCACGATTGAAGAAAACCGCTTCGGCTTTGAACCCGAGGTGACTGCTAAACTTGCTCGCAGCGGATCGAGGATTTATGAGGTGGCGATTTCTTACCATGGCCGGACATACGCCGAAGGAAAGAAGATCAATTGGAAAGATGGAGTGCGTGCCATCTGGTGTATTGTGAAATACGGACTTGCCCGGTGAACAATTTCCTCCATTCAGGTCCGCGCTTACCAGTCAGCAGTTTCGCGCAAGTTTGTGATCCATGCGCTATTTTCTCTGCATAGCGGTCGGTGCCCTGTTGCTTGCGTTGTTCTGGGGTGTGGCCTTCCAATTTTCGCTCGGAATTGAAGCGACGCCAGAAGCGCGTTTCATCAGCGAGTGGTACGATCGTAAAGAAGGCGTTGAAGATACCAGCGGTCCGAGTCTTTATCTTGTAGGAGGTTCCAGCGGATTTTTCGGAGTGGATACGCGCACGGTTACAGATGAGATTGGAATGCCATCTATTAATTTTGCGACACACGCAGCGCTTTCTCTCGACTATATTCTCTCCCGGGTAAAGGAGTCCCTGGAGCCAGGCGATCTCGTCGTGTTGATGCTGGAATACTCGTACTTTGTCGAAGCTGGATCCACGGACGTCATGATAGATTTCGTGGTTGGCAGCGATACGGGTTATTTTCGATCGCAGGGGCTTGGAGCGCAGATCTTCGGGTTTCTGACTGATCCGCCAGAGGATCTCATGCGGCGCTTAGTTAGCGGACTATCGGGGCAAGGAGAAACTCAGGACAATGTGGTTAAAGTGGTGGACCGGGAGATGAGCGAACTCGGCAACCGCGATCATCACGAAGCCAGTCGGGCGAGCGGAGCACAAAAAACTGCGATTCGTGCTGCCCCGCCGGTGCAAGTATTGTTCATGGGACAGAGGATCGCTCAATCTCCCGCTTGGGAAACTCTATCGCTCTTTGCAAATTGGTGTCGGGAAAATCAAATCCAGGTTTTTGCCGCATTTCCTCCTCTACTGAATCATCCCGAGTATGCCGCTGTGGCGGTCGATGAAACGGCGCAGACAATCACCGATCAATATAAGGCGCTTGGGATTTCGGTCATTGGCAATCTGCGGAAGTCGCTCCGACCGCCGGAGGAATTTTTCGATTCTGTTTATCACTTAAACGAAGATGGCAAGAAAATCAAAACTAGTCACTTTGTCCAAGATCTGAAATTGCAACTCCATCGATGAGATGACAAGACGAAGTAACTACGAAAAAGGGTTCTTCGCTACTTTCAGTGGGTGAGCATGTCCAGTTTAGACCCGGAGGGTCCAATAGGAAATTAGCCGGTGGTGCAAACCACCGGAATTCAATACGGTCAGTGATCCGCCCCGGCAGGGGTGGAGGAAAATCCCAACCATGCCATCGACCCATCTCTGCATGCATTACCATCTGGTTTTTGGAACCAAGGATCATGCGCCGGGCATTGCATCTGCGTGGCGTGGCGATTTGCATGCTTTCATGGGTGGCATTGTGCGCACCCTTGGTGGTGTGCCGGAGGTCGTGGGTGGTGTTTCCGACCATGTTCATTTGATGGTGGGACTACG
>Ga0105055_10008103_pt1 | contig 13781 bp, 12 predicted proteins | sample BON03_FD_78090 | JGI IMG/M metagenome (GOLD analysis project Ga0105055, IMG submission 78090) | Freshwater microbial communities from Lake Bonney liftoff mats and glacier meltwater in Antarctica - BON-03 | ecosystem: Environmental > Aquatic > Freshwater > Ice > Glacier meltwater | place: Lake...
CCCCCGCCCCCGCCCCCGCCTGTGCCGCCGTAACCCATTGCAGCAGACGGCGACGCGAAACGAGGCGGACCAGCGTTCGCAGGATGGCGTCGCCCATCAAGACCGCCTGGTGGGCCAGGAATATGACGTTCAGCGTCGTCAGCGCTGCCGCATGGCGCAGCCCGCTGCCGAGCCACCTGATATGGCTGCGCAGCGTCACCCGACCGCGGCGCGAGGTCACGTCGCCGACCAAGGGGATCAGCGGCGGCAAAGCGATCGTCGCCAGCACGAACCCCGTCCACCAGAGCGCTGGGCCGAGCGGCAACAGCCAGCTGGCCAGAAGGGCCAATACGGTTGCAGGCGCCAAGAGTGTGCGCCGGAGGTTATCGAGCATCTTCCAACGACCGATCGCAGGCATCGTCGCGGGTGCGGTCCCATCGCCTCTGGACCTGCCGCGCCATGGGAATATCCATGGCAGCAATTGCCAGTCGCCGCGCGCCCAACGGTGCTGCCGCGGCGCCGCGGCGACATATCTGGTGGGGAAATCCTCGACGACTTCGATATCCGACGCGAGTCCGGCGCGCGCGAACACGCCTTCGAACAGATCGTGGCTCAGCAGCGTTGACTCTGGCACCCGGCCCGCCAGCGCGGCCTCGAACGCATCGATGTCGTAGATGCCTTTGCCAGCGAACGAACCTTGGCCGAACAAATCTTGGTAGACGTCCGACATGGCGCCTGCGTAGGCATCGATACCGTCCATGCTTGAGAACACGCGCTGGAACAGCGAACTGTACGGCCCCATGGGCAGCGACGGCGTGACCCGCGGCTGGAGAACGGCGTAGCCCGCGACAACGCGGCCCAATTCGGTATCGATCGTGGGCGCATTCAATGGGTGCGCCATCTTGCCAACGAGGCGGCGGACCGTATCGCGCGGCAGGCGGGTGTCGGAGTCCAGGGTGATGACGTAGCGCACGCCGTCCGGCAACGGGCGGTGGGGTAGGAAACTGGTGTCGGTCGCACCGCGCAGGAGACGGTTCAGCTCATGCAGCTTGCCACGCTTGCGTTCCCAGCCCATCCAACTGGCCTCGCCGCTGTTCCAGAGTCGGCGCCGGTGCAGCACGAAAAATCGGTCGCCGGCTGGCGACGGGCCATGGCGCAGATTGAGCTGCTCCACGCCCCGGACGGCGGCATCGAGCAATGCCGCGTCATCTTCGGCGTGCTCGGTCGGGCTGTCGGTCCAGTCCGAGAGCAGGGCGAACTGTAGCTCACCGTCTGGGCTGGCGAGGTGGTGGATTTCGAGCCGTGCGACCAGTTCGTCCACCGCGCTGCGAGACGTGAGCAGAGCGGGCACGACGACCATCGTGCGAAGCGCCGGCGGCAAGCCAGAACGGAGCTCGAGCGCCGGCAGGGGCGTCGCCCCGAACACCCACATGGAAAAGCGGTTGATGCAGGCGACCGCCGCGTCGCAGGCCGGCACCAGGCCGGTGCCTGCAAGCAGGAGGAGCCCCCAGGCACCCACCGACATTGCGGCCAACGCCCAGAGTGGTCCGGCCAGGAATAGCGCGGCGACGACGACGATACCGGCACCATAGCCAAAAAGACCGAGCGCCCGGCCCGCATGCGCCAACCGGTGGCGCCAGGACGGCCGAAAACCGATCGACTTCTCGAACACGCTGCGGCCACCCGCGATCAGATAGTAGCCGGGGTCACACTGGCGATCGCTCGGTGCGTGTGTTTCTGCTGCATCGGCGGCAAGCGCGACGCTGCGACCGGCGATTTCTGTCTCGCTGTGAGACGAATGTCGTGCCAGTCGCTCGATTGCGGTACGATAAAGGTTCCGGGTCGTGAAATCCATTTCGGAAAAGCGGCCAGTTTGGTGCATTATTGCATCGACAGGGCTGGCCGTCTCGAAAACCTGGCTCCAGTCGAGGGCGGCAGCCATCCGCAGGCTGGTGATGATGTTGCGGACCGTGACGTTGAACGTGCCTTGTTGTTGCAACTCGTCGCGCACCACGGCGTCGATCCGCAGACCGCGCTTGGCCAATTGCTCGTTGAGCCAGGCGAGCGCCGGTTCGACTGCTGGATCGCGCCCGCGCAAACGGTGCGTGAGTTGCACTGCAAACGCATCCGGCAACGGCGTTGGCCGAAACAGCGCACTCACGGTGGTCCACGGCTCTTCGGTATGGCCGTTGGTCCCCAGGAGCCGATCGGCGAGCCCGTCGGCCATCTCCCCGGCCGCGGCATTGTCGACAATTACCGCAGCGATACGCCGGAGGTTTTCGATCAGCACGATGCGCAGCGTGATCGGCACCGCCCAGAGCTCGCCGATCGTCAGCTTCTCGACGTGCTGATAGGAGAGAAGAAAACGGCGCAGCGTCGTGGGCTCGATATGGCTGTCGGTGTGTGCCACCAGCGACCACATTGCGCCGAACACGCGGGGGAGCCCGGCGAACGGCCCCTCGGCGAGCTTGGGGAGCTGGGTATAGTAGCTGGGCGGGAGGTCGATCCCGATCTCGCGGATCTGCACCTCGACCAGATGATAGTTGTCGATCAGCCATTCGCCGGCGGGGCTGGTTTCCTGGTGGCCGCCACCATCCGGTGCGAGGGCGCGACTGGCTTCGAGCAGAAAGGCGGCGTTCTCGGCCAGCCGTCCGGACAGGCCGGGACCTCGGGCGTGGTTCGGTGCGATTGGCTGGGCGGCGGCAAGGCTCCTCGCATGCTCCTCCAGACGGTCGATTCCGAACAACTCACTACGGATCGGCAGGCGGTCGAGCCAGATTTGCGGCGAACGAGGGTTCCGGAATCTGCGACGAAGGATTGCGGACGCGCGCCCGATCAGCGACGGAATAGGCTGCGGCGATAGTTGGGTGTGGCCGGGGCAGCCTGGATGCGGATCGGCATGCCGGTCCCATCTCCACTGCCCTTGCCAAGGCGGGTGGCGTCCTTTGGCGCCGGACTCTGCTCCAGGTTGTCCGCCTGCTGCACGCGCCGCGAGGCATCATCGTTCAGGCCGCGCGTCGCGGCCTGCGGAACATCGAACGGGTTGGTCATCTCGGATCTCCTATTACCCAATCTCACGGTTCAGTACTGCTGTGCCCAGTCTCACATTCCAATCGAGATGATGCGCCAGGGTTGGCCGACGATCGCGTTTCCATGCCTGGCAGCAATGCCCGGCGATGTCGTCATAGGCGCGTTGTCATCATAGGCATGGAAGACGCGGTTGAGGAGCCCGTTGTCGCGCTTGAACTGCTGAACGTTCACCATCGCATTTAGTTCCGCACATTTTGGCGGCATCGTCAGCAGGGTCGTGTGGACCGCCCCGGGTTCGCCAGAGGCTGTTTGGTATGAGTTTCCACCGAACTTTCCGATCCACCGTTGATGAAACCTGTGGCACTGTTCGCCGTCCGTCGGCGGAGAGGTCGGCCATTGTCGTGGTGCGATTGAGCCCACGTGCGAGTTGGACCCGGGGCACCCAAAGCACCCCCGATTGCGCCAGAGGCGGCAACGCCTGGGAGCGCGCTGTCTAGACTTTCGATCCGGGGTGCCCTGCGTCGGCGGCAGCACCGGAGGAGGGAGCGATGGAGGTTCTTTATTCACGTTGCGCCGGTCTGGACGTGCACAAGGACACGGTGGTGGCCTGTGCGCGGATGGTGTCGGATGGTGCGGCCCAGCGCGAGGCGCGCACGTTCGACACCACCACGTCGGAACTTTTGGCGCTGGCGGACTGGCTGGGCGAGCACGGCTGCACCTATGTCGCCATGGAGGCCACCGGCGTCTACTGGAAGCCGGTCTTGGCCGCGATCGACAAGATCGCCTGCCGCCGAGACGTGTGCTCCGCCTCGTGGTCCAGCACCATCCGTACCGCGCGGGCACGCACCTCAGGCGAGAACTTGTTCGTTGTCTTGCTCGTCAGCGCTCCACCCTCTCAGGAGTTGGAGCCTCCGACAAACCCGGGGCGGATCAGTTCAAAGTTTGACCCGCTTCAGCAGTTGCGCGTTGATCGCCACCACGACCGTGCTCGCCGACATGAGCACCGCGCCCACGGCTGGTGTGAGCAGGATGCCCCATGGCGCCAGGACCCCCGCGGCAAGGGGGATCGCGAAAATGTTATAGCCCGCCGCCCACCATAGATTCTGCACCATCTTCCGGTATGTGGCGCTGCTCAACGTGATGATCCGGGGGATGTCACGGGGATCGGATCTCACCAGCACGATATGCCCGGCCTCGACGGCGACATCTGCGCCCGCGCCGATCGCGATCCCGATATCGGCGGTGGCCAGGGCGGGGGCGTCGTTCACGCCGTCGCCTATCATGGCTACTTTCTTGCCTTGAGCCTGAAGCTCTCGGACCTTGGAGGCCTTTTCCTCGGGCAGCACTTCGGCAAACACCGTGTCGATGCCGAGTTCCTTGGCGACGGCATCCGCCACGGCTTGCGCGTCGCCGGTCAGCATGGCGACCTCGATCCCCCGTTCATGCAGCGCCGCGATAGCTTCGCGGCTCTCTTCGCGGATCGCGTCTGCCACGGCGTAGACGGCCAGCGCCTTGTCTCCGCGAATGAGATAGATCGCCGCCTGCCCGCGGTCGGCCGCGGCCCCAGCCGCCTCCAGAAGCGCCGGCGGCACCTGCACATCTTCGGCCTTCAGGAGCGCCGGACCGCCCATGTGGTATTCCACGCCGTCGATCGTGGCCGCCACACCCTTGCCGGTGATCGCGCGGAAGCCGTCGGCGGCAGGAACGTCGATGCCTTTGTCTTCTGCGGTCTTCACGATGCCCCGGGCGATCGGGTGCTCGGACTCGGATTCGATGCCAGACGCGATCCGAAGCGCTTCGTCCTCCGTCAGTCCTTCCGCGACGGACATGGCCACGACCCGGAACTCGCCGAGCGTCAACGTGCCTGTCTTGTCGAAGATCACGGTGTCGAGGTTCCGTGCTTCCTCAAGTCCGCGCCGGTCCCGCACCAGAAGCCCGTTGCGAGCGCCCAGCGTCGTGGAGATGGCCACCACCAGCGGCACGGCCAGACCAAGCGCGTGCGGACAGGCGATCACCAGCACCGTCACCATCCGCACCACGGAGAAGTCGATCGCCGCCCCTAAAGACTGCCACACCACGATGGTGATGGCCGCAGCGGTGATCGCCACGACGGTCAGAAGCCGGGCTGCGCGATCCGCAAAGTGCTGCGCTCTGGACTTGGACTTCTGGGCATCGGCCACGAGACGCATGATGCCGGAGAGTTTGGTTTTCTCTCCCGTCCCGGTAACCTCGACGCGCAGTGATCCCTCTCCGTTGATCGTGGCGGCGATCACCTCGTCGCCTTCCCGCTTTTTCCCCGGCCTGGACTCGCCAGTGATCAGCGCCTCGTTGACGTCACTCTCACCCTTTCGCACCACGCCGTCCGCGGGAATGCTCTCGCCCGGGCGTACCAGCACAAGGTCTCCGTTCTGCAGTGCGCTGACGGCGACCTTCTCCTCGCCCCCATCGGTGATCCGCGTCGCGGTGTCCGGAAGGAGCTTCGCCAGTTCCTTCAATGCCCCCTCGGCCTGGTTGATGGAGCGCATCTCGATCCAGTGGCCGAGGAGCATGATCGTGACCAGCGTGGCCAACTCCCACCACAGCGCGTTCGCCTCGATCAGCCCGAACTGAACGACCCACGAAAACAGGAAGGCGACGGCGATGGCGAGCGAGATGAGGGTCATCATCCCCGGCAGTCGGGACCGCAACTCTCGCCAAGCGCCCTGCAGGAAGACCAGACCGCCGTAGACGAAGATCACCGTGGAGAGCACGGGGCCGATCCAGTCCGATCCGGGAAACGCCGGGGCCCGGTAGCCGAGAAGTTCCTGGATGTGGGCCGACCAGATGACCACCGGCACGGTGAGAGCGAGCGAGAGCCAGAAACGGTCCCGGAACATCGCGGGAGAGTGACCCTCGTGCTTGTCATGGTTCCCATGGCCTGAATGGCCGGATGCTGGTTCCGATTTGGCTGCCAACGCTGCTGCCGTTCCGTGACCTTCGTGACCCTTGCCGGCCGCAGCAGCAGGCGGCGTGCCGGCGACGCGCCCGGACCGCTGCACCATCGATTTGATCTCGGCAACCTCGATGCGAGTTTCGTCGTAGTGGACCGTGGCGCTTTGCGCAGCGTGATCGACCGAGACGCTTTCGACGCCCGGCACCTCGCCGATCCGCTTACCTACTTCGTCCACGCTCAACGCCGTCAGCAATTCTCCCACTTCAATTACGCTCGTTTTCATCATTTCATCCTTCCGTGGGCGCCAATTTCGGCGTGATCGTTCGCAATTTCGGTCAACCGTTATCCGTTTTCACTGCAGACAACGATTGCACGGGTTTTCGCCCATTGCACGATTGACCAGAAAATTACTACACGACATTCTCCGATAATATAGGAAATATATTCAAATATTTATCGGCTACCGTTGCGATCTCCGTAGTGATGCTCGCGTCAGCAGCGGTGCTGATCTCGCCGAGCTTGAGGCGCGGGTTGCACAGGTTGGTCAGCTATCGCTCCAGCAGAGCGCGGACGCGGTCCTCCGTCATCTCCTCCGGCGTGCCAAGCGGCGTTCCGATGAGGTTGCCCAGGCCAGCCATCATGCCGGGCGTGCCTTCAGGTGCGGCCGCCGCCCCCCTTGGGTGGTCCGGAGCCAGGAAACGGTCTGCGATGTCAGTTATATGAAGGCGATGATCCCGCTCCACTCCATCGCCGTCCTGATCAGCGAACAAGCACAAATCCGTGATCCGCGCGTCCGCCAACTGGTGGACGCGATCATCCAAGCTCATGTCTGGGCATCGAGGAGATGAAGAGGCTCATCGCAGAACTCGAAGCTAATCCGCTCCCCGACGACGCTCCTGATCTTCAATCTTACCGAGAGCGTGGAGAACGGTCTGCCGACTGACTTGTTTGAACCGCGTGTACACGCCGCGACCCCGATACGAGGAGCAGCAAATGAACACCACCACAAGGATTAGGGTCGCCGTCAACGGTTACGGCGTGATCGGAAAGCGTGTCGCGGACGCCGTGGCCCTGCAGGACGATATGGAACTCGCCGGCGTAGCAGATGTCAGCGTCGACTGGCGGCCACGTGCGGCGATTCAGAAGGGCTTCCGCCTCTATGGGGCCACCGGGGAACATGCGGAGGCGATGCGGAAAGCAGGTCTCGACGTCGCGGGGAACCTCAATGATCTGCTCGGGGCGAGTGATCTGGTGGTTGATTGCACACCGAAACGGATCGCGGCGGTGAACGTCGACATCTATCGACAAGGGGGCATCAAGTTCATTCTCCAGGGTGGCGAGAAGCACGAGATGACCGGACACTCCTTCGTTGCCGAGTCCAATTATTCGAGCGCGCTGAACCGGGACAGCACGCGCGTCGTCTCCTGTAACACCACCTCGATCGTCAGAACTCTTACGGCATTGAAGCGCGCGGGCCTGCTACGTCGTGCGCGTGGGACGCTGCTGCGCCGGGCGACGGACCCGTGGGAAAGTCACCTCGGCGGGATTATGAACACCCTGGTCCCCGAACCGGAGATTCCGAGCCATCAAGGGCCGGATGCGCAGAGCGTAGACCCCGACCTCGATGTCATCACGATGGCGGTCAAGGTCCCGGAGACCCTGGCCCATCTGCACTACTGGGCGGTGCAGTTGACCCGGCCTGCGTCCAAGGAAGAGGTACTCGGCGCCTTTGGGACATCGTCCCGGATTGCCCTGATCCGCATGGATGACGGATTGACGGCCCTCAACACGGTTAAAGAACTGATGGCCGACCTAGGCCGACCGCATGACAATCTCTACGAAGTGGCGCTGTGGTCGGACATGCTGAAAGTCGAAGGCGACGAATTATTCTACGCTTACATGGTCGACAATCAGGCGATCGTTATTCCAGAGACAATTGACGCGATCCGGGCATTGACCGGAACGATAAGCAACGCCGAAGACTCGATCGCCAAAACTGATGCGGCGCTCGGGATCGGCCTGCTGGCCGAAACACTGGGACAACGATGATCGCAAGAATATTCGACGCCCGCCTCGGGCTTGGAGCGTGTCCGACCCGGGCGCAGCCATGGCTTTGCGATCAATGAGCGATCCAGACCCCACTTCCTCCAGTCCAGTTCAGACCCTTTCCAAGCGACTCAACCAGAACTGCTTTTGCGTCACGCTCGACCGTGGGTCGCTTTGCGAGGCGCTGGAGCACGAGGCCAACGATCCAGCGTTCTGCGAGACTTTCATCCGCCCGAAGGCCCACTTGTTCTCGAACGTGACGGTGTTTCTCTCAGCCGCAGAGGTGGCCGAGATGCAGAAGGTGGTGGCTGCTGTCGAAACTACGGCCCAGCTCGCCGCTTATAAAGCCGCGGTTCTCTCCTGGGCGCCTGAAATATCGCAGGAGGATCACGGCCCGGTTGGTGCGATGATGGGCTACGATTTCCATCTTGGCGAAGAAGGTCCCCAGCTAATCGAGATCAATACGAACGCCGGCGGGGCATTCCTCAATGCCCTTCTTGCAAAGGCGCAGCGCACGTGTTGTGCCGAAATGGACATGCCGCTGAAGCCGCACACCTTTGAGGACGTGGCGTTTCGCATGTTCCAGGACGAATGGATGCGCCAGCGGGGAACCGGCGCCGCACGTCGGATTGCCATCGTCGACGACAGGCCGGAGGAACAGTATCTCTACCCTGAGTTCGTGCTCGTGCGCCAATTGCTGGCCGCGTGCAGTGTGGACGCGGTAATCGCGGACGCCAGCCATCTTCGTTATGAGGCCGGCCGGCTCAGCATCGAGGGGAAGCCGATCGACCTCGTGTACAATCGCGTCACCGATTTCGCCTTCGAGCAGCCAGAGCATAGGGCGCTACGAGATGCCTACCTGGATGGCGCGGTGGTCGTAACGCCGAATCCGCACAATCACGCCTTACTGGCCGACAAGCGTAACCTTTCGCTGCTCTCCGATCCGGCTATGCTCGAGGCTTGGGGCGTGGAACCAATAATTCTGGCGCAGCTCAAATCCGTCCCGCGCACTGTCGTTGTAACTCCCGAAATCGCCGACGAACTGTGGAAGTCGCGTAAGGACCTGTTCTTCAAGCCGATGGGCGGACATGGCGGCAAGGCTGTATACCGCGGTGATAAGGTGACAAAAGGCGTTTGGGCGGAGATCCAGCGTGGCGGCTACGTTGCTCAGACGTTGGTCCGGCCGAGCGAGCGCATGATTAAGATCGACGAAATACCCCAAGTGCGGAAGATGGATGTTCGGCTCTATACTTATTCCAGTCAGATGCTTCTGGTGGCTGCTCGCCTCTACCAGGGCCAGACCACAAACTTCAGAACTCCTGGGGGCGGGTTCGCTCCGGTGTTTGTGATCTGAAAAGCAGGCGGCTTTTGAGGCAGATCATTCATCCGGGTAGGGATGCGGGTTACCCCGCGCGCCCGGACAATTCCGAGCGAACGCGGCGGTCGCGCAGTCCGGGTTTCAAGGCGAAGGTTGCCTAGGTGGCGGTCAAGGGCGAGAGGACGCTGGCGGTGTGTCGCCATGGTCATCATCTGACTGGAACAAGAAGAGAATGGCCGTGATGCGGATCCACGATGAGCGCTGAACAGCGCTGGGTAGTACTCGGAACCGATGGCCGGCCGCTCTGGGTGGGTGGAGGACATCCGTGAAGGACACCCGTGACACGCTCCTGGTGGCGCGCAGGAGTGACGGCAGGATCGTGACCCGACCGTTATCTCCCCACCTTCAGGTTTATCGCTGGCCGATCAGCATGGCGCTGTCGATCGCCCACCGCGCAACCGGCATAGCGCTTTCTGTCGGCACGCTTCTCATGACCTGGTGGTTGGTCGCAGCAGCGGCCTCCGATCACGCCTTCGCCATGGTGCAAGGCTTTCTCGGCTCAGGGCTCGGCGTCTTCCTGCTGCTGGGTTGGGCGGCGGCGCTGCTGCTGCATTTTTTCCTCGGCATTCGTCACCTGGCCTGGGACGCGGGCTGGGGGTTCGGCATCCTGGCCCAACAGGAACCAGTGGGCATGGGGTCCGGGAGCCGGATCTACCGTATCACCGGCTGGGGCGTGATCGGCGTAACGGTGCTCGCTACGCTGACCGTATGGATCGCCGGTCTCATCTCGTGGCGATGACGGACAAAAACCGGACCGTCCGGCCGTAACGCCCCACATTGCTGTCCTGGCCTCCCCACTCAAGCGCGCGCGCGGCCTCGGCTCCGCCCGCTCCGGCTCCGGGGCATGGTGGGCCGAACGGCTAACCTCGGTCGCCTTGGTGCCACTGACTCTGTGGTTCATCGCCTCGATCATCAGCCTCGAAGGCACGAGCCGGGCCGGCGTGATCGCCTGGCTGCAGGCGCCGGTGCCGCTGGTCCTGATGCTGTGCATGATCGTCGCCACCTTCTGGCACATGGAGCAGGGGCTGCGCGTGGTCATTGATGACTACCTCCGCAACGACGTGATGCGGATGACGATGCTTCTGCTCAACCGTGGTGTCTGCGCCATCGCTGGCCTGCTCTGCGTCGTGTCGGTCCTGCGCCTGGGACTCTGACACTGACCAACGAGGTGCAAATGCCCGGGTCGAAACAGCATTCTGGCTAAAACGCCGATACGAGGGTTCGAAACAACATGGTTGCTCTCAGGCTTCCCGCGAACAGCCGCATCAAGCAGGGCCAGACCTACAAGGCGTCTGCCCACGCGAAGCGCGTGCGCAAATTCCATATCTATCGCTGGAACCCGGACGACGGGGCCAACCCACGCACCGACACCTACGAACTGGACCTCGACGCCTGCGGGCCGATGGTTCTAGACGCACTCATCAAGATCAAGAATGAAGTTGATAGCACGCTCACCTTCCGCCGATCCTGCCGCGAGGGCATCTGCGGCTCATGTGCCATGAGCATCGACGGGGTGAACACGCTGGCCTGCCTCAAACCGATCGGCGATGTGAGGGGTGCGGTGCGGATCACCCCGCTACCGCACATGGCGGTGGTGAAGGATCTCGTCCCCGACCTGTCGCAGGCCTTTGCCCAGTACCGCAGCATCGAGCCCTGGCTGAAGGCCGACACCCCGCCTCCGCCCAACGGAGAGCGGCTGCAATCCAGGGAGGAACGCGCACAGATCGATGGTTTGTGGGAGTGCATCCTGTGCTTCTGTTGCACGGCGGGCTGCCCCAGTTACTGGTGGAACGGCGACCGCTTCCTCGGTCCCGCCATCCTACTCCAGGCCCATCGCTGGATCGTCGAAAGCCGCGACGAGGCGACCGGGGAACGGCTGGAGGCGCTGCATGACCCGTTCAAGCTGTATCGCTGCCATACCATCATGAATTGCACCAACACCTGCCCGAAGGGGTTGAACCCAGCCAAGGCGATCGGCGCGATCAAGCGGTTGATCGTGGAGCGTCAGGTCTGACCCGGCAATCGGAAGCGACAGGCGCGCTCGACCAAGTCGATCATATGGGCCGCGGCGTGCGTCGTCAGAGGGTGAGGGGTAAAACCCGGTCTCGGAGAGATGTAGCATGCCATTTCCCTGACTCGCTCAAGCTGTTGATCCGAGGCTGTGGCAAGCAGCGCGATCACCAGGTTCTCCAACGCGATCATGCGGACGTGGAGCGCACCCACCTCAGCCGCGTCGTTCTTCGGCATCGGGATCCGTTCCTGGGCCGCTGATGACCTCGGCGAAATACATGGGATGGCACCGCCTTCATTATCCCACCTGGACAGCGCTCGCTCACGAAAGAGCGCGGCGTTGGCAGCATCGGAAGCTTGCTCAGACATGCGATCGTTTCCTTCAGTGGGCATCCGGATGCCTCCAGCGTTGTCGGCGTCGCGCGGGACGCTACGGGGCACGATGGAACTCGACGTAGAAGCGCGCCGGCCCGAGCTGGTCCAAGTGGTGCAGCACCTCCGGTTTGATCAAGCCGGACGTGCCGGATCCCAGGATGCGCGCGGACAGCAATACTGCACTATGGCAATATCAATTTTCTTCGCGGGGCACGGATCAGGACTCCTGCGAAACCCTTATTCTCGTGAACCTTCAGGACGGTTGGTGGCACCGTATCATGCGTTAACTCTGGCGTCCGTCGGCTTATGACCTACGTGCTGGATTATTCATCGCATCCCATTCATTGGTAGCCGACGTTCATTACGTAGTCACGCAGGAGAGCTTCGTCGCTTTCCACTTCGCCGATCAACTCCTGGAGCGCGTCGCGCGCATAAACGACCCCGATCGGCTTCCTGCTCTGATCGATCATCGGGATGCGTTGCAGGCCGTGCGCCTTCATCACCGACCAGATGTCCTTCAGCGCCTCATCCGGGCGACAGAAAATGACGCCGCTCGTCATGATCGCGTCCACCCTGGTCGTACAGCCGCTACCAATGAAGTGCCTGATCTGCGCGACAATATCGGTCTTCGTTAGGACGCCGACCATGCCTCCGTCCGGCCCGCACACAACAATGAGATCAACGTGAGGTGTGGACATGAGGTCGGCCGCCTCCGTGACAGGCGCTGCGGCACTGATCGTGACCAAGCGCTGTTGCGCCTTGGCCAACATCTGCTCAGCGAACATTCCTGCCCTTCCTTTGCTGGACCACGTCCTCTGTGCTCGATCCGAGCAGGACGTCGCGGTTCACTGCCGAACAATCAGCGAGACGGCGCTACCGCCGACCTTTTGCGGCCCAACTGCGACCTCGACCTCGTGGAGCTTTAGGCGCTCGAACCATCGAGCGAATTTGGCTGAGACTAACGCATCCTGCCCCCAGGCGATACGCCTGATGCGAACAACGACAGCCGCATCGCCCGCTCCGATCCGACCGAAACGCCAGAAGATCAACGCCAGAAGATCAACGCCAGAAAATCCCTGTACGGGCGCACCCTAGGTACTCGCTGGGCAGCATCGGAAAACACCTATACTCGGTTCACCTGAGGATTCGGAATTCCCCTGGATTTCTGATTCGGACGTTATCGGTGACGACGTCGCAGAAGCTGTCGCATTTTTTGGGACTGTCCTGAGCAGGAAAGCAAGCACCTCGATCTGGAAGGCGCGGAGCGAGGCCGAGCATCGATTGTGGGTGATGGTCTTGTGCATCACGCCCCACAGCCTTTCGATGGGGTTGAGATGCGGGCAATAGGGCGGGATGACGTGCAGCCTGCTCCGGTATTGGGGGCGGCTGAGCCATTGTCGGACCAGCTTTGCCCGATGGCAGCGCGCGTTGTCGGCGAACACGTGGATGCGGCGCATGGCGGGAAATTGCCGCTCGATGGCGCCCAAAAGAGCGATCGTGCTTTGGGCATCGACGCGGTCGACCCGCAGCATCTGCGTCTGCCCACTGTCAAGATCGAGCGCGCCGTGGACGTTCAGGTGGTCCCACCCGGTCATCTGCTCCACCGCCAGCGCGGCGCCCCGCGGCGCCCAACACCCCACCGGGCGGGCGCCATGGACCGGGTGCACGGCATCGGAAAACATCACCATCGCGTCGGCAGGCAATTGATTCAACAGGCTTTCGTAGCCGGCGATGAACGCGATCTGCTTCTGCGGGTCCATCCGGCTGGACAGCCCCGTCGAGGACAAGCAACGGACCGTGCGCGAGCTGCGCGCCAAGGGCGAGGTGGTGGCGATGGCCGGCGACGGAGTGAACGACGCGCCGGCCCTGGCGGAGGCCGATATGGGCATCGCCATGGGCACCGGCACGGAGGTGGCGGTGCACAGCGCGGGCGTGACGCTGGTGAAGGGCGACCTGATGGGCATCGCGCGGGCGCGCACCCTCAGCCGCGCGACGATGCGCCACACCCGCCAGAACCTGTTCTTCGCCTTC
>Ga0105055_10008108_pt1 | contig 13777 bp, 14 predicted proteins | sample BON03_FD_78090 | JGI IMG/M metagenome (GOLD analysis project Ga0105055, IMG submission 78090) | Freshwater microbial communities from Lake Bonney liftoff mats and glacier meltwater in Antarctica - BON-03 | ecosystem: Environmental > Aquatic > Freshwater > Ice > Glacier meltwater | place: Lake...
ACCGCCAGCGTCGCCATTCCGGCGTCGGATATCAAACGCCGCAACAGGCCTTCAATAATATGACTTGGAAAATGGCCGCATAGGGTCAATAACTAAACTGTCCGGTTTCAGGGACGAAGTTCAAGTTGGTCAGTTCTGCGCTATGAGGACGCAAAGCGCGTTCTGCTAGACCCTGAGACCTTTTCTTCGGACCGGAGCTTGGGCGGTTCGGGCGAAGTTGCCGAGGCCAATCTAGGGTTTTTGTTTAACAATATGATTTCGGCTTCAGGCGAAAAACACCGACGCCTGCGCATGTTGGGCAACAAGGTCTTCATGCCCAAGTATATCGAAAAGTTCCGCCCCAACGTCGAGGCGGTCGTCAAGGAACGGATGTATTTTTGCGCTGAGCGGCGCGCTATTTGATCTGGTTGAAGATTTCTCAGCGCAGATCACTGTCGCGATGATTTGTGCGATACTTGGTGTTCCGCGTTCGGACATGAACACCATTCGAGGCTGGGCGGCAATTCTGGGGGAAAACTCAGGCGCATCAACCTGGATTCCGGAATTGGACCCAAAATTGGTGGCGCAAGGCCGTAATACCGGCATTGCCATGGGGAATTACTTTACTGATCTTCTCGCTGAACGCAGCAAAAACCCCCGCGAAGACGATATTCTTTCGGCCTTTCTTCAAGTTGAAGTCGACGGCGAGAAGCTTTCGCATGAAGAGGTGTTGTCGATGGCGATGTTGCTGCTTTTGGCAGCAATGAAACCACGACCAATCTGATCACCAACATAATAAGGTTGTTTGACGCCTTTCCCGCCCAGTTACACGCGCTTAGGCAAAACCTTGAACTCACAAACGATGTTGTGGAAGAAGCCTTGCGCATGCGCAGTTCTATCCGAAATGTTGACAGATACGCTCTGAAAGATGTGGAAATTGGCGGTGTCACGATCCCCAAAGGCGGTCTTGTCGTTGTTTGGCTGTCTGCCGCCAACCGTGATCCGGCGGTATTCGAGAATCCGGATGAATTCTTGGTGACCCGGAGTAAGCAGAACCGGCATATTGCTTTCGGCCAAGGCATGCATATGTGCCTCAGCGCGCCTTTGGCCCGAATGGAGGCGCAACTGGCCATTCGCGCCATATTGGAAAGCGGGGCGATGGTTGAACTGGTCGGGCCGCCTGAAATTGGCCCAAATGGTAATTTTGACATTGTGACCAAGCAGATGGTGCGGTTTCGAACCCTACCATAGTTAGCGAAATTTCATTTCAGCTGTGCTGCATTTGTGATTTTGAGCCGTGATGACATCAGGAATCGGTCAAGATATAAAACGGGGCACGCGCAGTTGAAAACTGCGGCGCTAATCTCAGGCTTAGGCCGTCACTGCGTGCTCGGCCCCAAATCCCTGTGCAATGGCTTTAACGCAAAGGCGCAGGCTGCCACATATCTGCAGAAATCAACCACCCGCCCTCGACCAGCTTGAAATACAGCATTGTGCGGCCTTGAACGAGCGTTTCGGCCGCGCCATTGGGCTGAATGGTTGCTTGCCAAACAAAGACCACCACCGCGCGATCCGTGCCGCGTTCCGTGCGCGGGCGGCCGGTTTGAAGAGCCGAATATCCAGCGGAAAAGTTATTGATCCACGAATCTCGGATCGCTTCACGCCCTGACACCACACTGGCGCTCGCACCAAGCAACAGCGCATCGTCTGTATAAAGGGCAGCAATCGCGTTGGCGTCGCGTGCGGTGACGGCGGCAACCATAGCGCCCACGGCCTCGTCAGGATTGGCTGACGGTGTCGCGGTTTGGGCAAACGCCGCGCCCCCCAATAGCAAGCTGAAGGTCAATGTGAGTAGGAAATTTGTGAAACGCATTTCATATCCTTTTTTCGACTTACCCCAAGTGTAAGGCATTTTACGCCATGTTGTCGCGGTTTAATGCACTGATCAAGCCCTCTGAGCACGCGCTGACACGACCCGGGCGTCTGACGGCATTGTCGTTCAAGTTTTGTCTCTGACTGCTTCAATCCGGTACTGGCCGCGCAGAACATGTAGATCGTTTCAGTAATGTATTCCTAGGCCCGTCAATTATAGCCAGAGTTTGGCTACCGTAGATGAGATTTCCGAAGGACGACCGGGCATTCAATGCGCGTTTGATTTGGAAGAATCTCAGTTTCCGACAGGATAGTCTCGACGGCCCATTGACCCATTTCTCGATGCGGTAGAAGTACGCTTGACAGTGCAGGGGTCAGGTGTTGAGCGATTTCTTGGTCATCATAGCCTATAACTGCGACGTCTTTTCCTACGCGAATGTCCAGGCTCTTTAAGGCTTCATAACAGCCGACGGCCGTTAAATCATTGGCACAAAAAATTGCATCCGGCCGGTTCGGCTCTGCCATTAACTTTAGTGTTGCAGATCGACCACCAGATGGTAAAAAATTACCCTCAACCACCAAATTTTTTGCGATTTTTTTGCCAGCAGCGGCCATCGCGCGCTCAAATCCTTCTTGGCGTTGTGCGCTTGCATCCATCCAAGACTCACCGGCAATGAAAGCAATGTTGTTGCGTCCGGCAGCAATAAGGGCTGTTGTGGCGGCCTCGCCGCCACGGCGCTCGGCTGGGACGACTGACGCATAGCGGTTAGGTTCGTCATAGCAGTTCACAAGCACTGACCTTTGCATTGCCAAAGCATCAGGGGGTGTCGCGGAGCGCGTTAAAATTGACGCATAGATAACCCCCAAAACGCGATCATTTGACCATTTTCGCAAAATGGCGGCTTCATATTCCTTATCGCCGCCGGTCATAACAATTTCGAGCAGAACATCCTGTGTCCAAGCCCGTTCCTGCGCCCCTTCAACAGTAATCATCGCGAACGGGCTGGTAGCAATTTCGTCAAACATAATGCCGATGACGCCATGTGCAGCCTCTTTCGGGGGCCTGCCAGCTGCGCGCGGGCGATAACCAAGCTTTTTCGCTGCCTTTAATACCCGATTCCGCGCATCGTCGCTGATCCGCATGTCGTCGCGACCGTTCATCACAAATGAGACCGTTGATTGGCTGACCCCCGCCGCAATTGCGACGTCTGCCATCGAAACACGTGCCAGTTTTTCTGAATTTTTGGGTGGCATAAAATCTTTCTTGCTTTTTGCTAAAAGATATTGCTAATAATATTATCACAAGCGCAAAATGCTTGGGCTCTTGGGTGTGGTATACGCAGCCTACCTGTACAATTCCAAACGCCTGAGCAAGACCACAGCCATTGCACTGGGTGTTGGCATGCTGCTGGTTTTTGTGTTGCCTGGGTTTCATCCCGGCGAGGGTGGGCGTTGGTATGATCGCCGCTTTTGGCCAATTGTTGGTAACACGCTGACATTTGTCGGGCTGGCTGTCTCGGGCGTGACGATTTCCGCCATGCTCTTGGCCGCTGTACTCAATCGCGAAACCCGTGCGATGGGCGTGCTGCGAACGGCATTTTTTCTAAGCCAAGTTCTATCGGTCACTGTCGTTACGCTGATTTGGTCTATTATGTTTTCGCCCCGTCAGGGATTGATCGCCAATGTGACCGAACTGTTTGGTGGATCGCCGATTGTGTGACTGACTGATCAAAACTTCGCAATGATTGCCATTGTCATAACCACGGTTTGGTGGGCACTTGGAATTGCGATGATCCTGTTTTTGGCGGGGCTACAAGATATCAGCCGCGACCTTTATGAAGCAGGCGCGCTGGACCGCGCGACCGGGCTAAAGGCGTTCTGGTACATCACCCTGCCAAATTTGAAACGCACAATTACGCTGGTTATTGTTTTGCAGATTATTTTGCATTTTCAAGTTTTCGGCCAATCACATCTGATGACCAACGGCGGCCCTACGGACACAACCCAGGTGCTTGTGCGCTACATCTATCAGACCGGTTTTCGCGATAGCGACCTTGGCCGTGCATCAGCAATGGCGGTGTTCCTGTTCGTGATTATGGGGGCGTTCTCAGTCCTGCAATTCGTATTGGGGCGGGAGGAAAGCTGATGCTGAACCGAGGATATTATTGGTTGGTGCTGGCGGTTTCGATTCCAGCATTTATCTGGTTGGTTCCAACAATCTGGATGGTTTCGCTATCGTTTCAGCCAAACGAAGTGCTGGCACGCACGACATCTTCAACAGCTCTGGGGTTAGTGCCCTATCCGTTTACCGCGCAAAACTACGCCGATCTGTTCGCATTCGGTGACACGCCGCTATGGTTCATGAACTCGGTTATCGTGGCCCTTGGTATGACGTTTGGCGTGTTGCTAGTGTCAACCACGGCGGGCTTTGCGCTGGCAAGGTTGGACTTTCCGTTCAGGACGCCAATCACCGTTTTTTGCCTAATCGGCCTGATGGTGCCTGAACAAGCTGTCTTTATCCCGCTTTACACAATGTTCGCCGATTTTGGCTGGCATAATAGCGATCACGCTTTGATTTTGCCACGCGTTGCGGTGCCCATTGGCGTGTTTCTGATGTACCAGTTCTTCAAGGCCATCCCAAAGGATATCGACGAGGCCGCGCGTCTGGATGGCGTCGGCTGGCTACAGATTTTCTGGCACATCATGCTGCCACTGGCGCGTCCGGCCATGATGACCTTGGCGATCTTAACATTTCTATATGCCTGGAACGACTATCTTTGGCCGCTGGTTTCGGCACAAAAACGGGACTTTTTCACCATCACGCTTGGCCTCGCCAGCATTCAATAAAACTTCGCGCAATCGGAAGGGCTAGGCCGTGTCATGGCCTCGGGCGTAATCGCCTCGCTTCCAGTTGTCATACTATTCCTGATCTTCCAACATTACGTCGTGCAAGCCATGACCGTCGGCGGAAGTAAGGGGTGAGCTGGGGGTCAAAGACCTCAAATAAACACAACCCAAGGGAGGGGCCCATGAAACATATTCTAATTGGCGCGCCTCTTACAGCAGGCGCCGCCATTCCGGCAACTGCACAAGATGTTACACTTGGTCGTTTTTTGGGGCTTGTGAAGACGCAGGCGCAGACACTGCCACCAGCGTCGGCGAAGCCTGTATTATCCAGTCAATCATCAATACCGCAAGTGCCGAAATTGACGGCGTGACGGTTGAAACCCTGCCCACCGATTGGGGCAATTACGACGATCAGATCAAGGCTGCATATGCTGGGGGCACACCGCCCGATATCCATGTTATCCACCGCAGCAGCTTGGCAGAATTCGCAGGATTGGGTGCGCTTGCCGATTTGTCAGCCGATTTGGCGGCGGCCGGAATTGATACCGCTGACTGGGCACCCGCTGCTTTGGCTGCCGTTGGCGAAGGCGACGCAATCTATGCTGTGCCGATGGATTTTCATGCTAACCTTTGGCATGTCAATATGGACCTGATGGCACAGGCCGGTTTGGTTGAAAATGGCATGCCGATCCTTCCGACTTCGCCCGAAGAATTGCTTGCACAGGCCCAGCAGTTCAAAGACGTGACAGGTCAGGACTATTTAGCCGCCGATTTTGCCCAATTTCCAATCGGGGTTCGGGTTGTTTTGGCGCTGATGTGGCAGCAAAACGCCAATAACTTTGACGGCGATACTGCGACAATTAACAATGAAGCGGCCAGTAATGCTGTGCGCGCCATTACGCAGTTGTTTGATGCTGGTCTTGCTAATCCACAGTTCCACTATGCCGACAGCCAGCAGGCTTTCTTGAACGGCGAAGCTGGTATTTTGGTCAACGGTACTTGGGTTGTTGATTTCTACACCGCCGAGGCGGCCAAAGCTGAAGTCGCGTTGAACAATTACTACGTCGCTGATTTCCCAACATTGTTTGACAGCGGCGCAACCTGGGCCTACAGCCATATGTGGGCAATCCCTGCGTCGTTGCAAGCCAATGATCCGGCCAAATATCAGTCAGCGCTCAAGGTATTGGCGTTCATCAATGACCACAATATTGACTGGGCGCGCACCGGACATATGGCTGTGCGCTCGTCTGTCTTGAACAGCCCAGAATATGCGGCACTGCCGCATCGTTCGGAATACACAGGCACCGCCGCAGTTGCGCGCGACACGCCGCCGTCTGAACGTTATGGTGCCATTCAGGACGTTCTGAACCGTGAGCTGCGGGCCATCTGGCTAACCGGCAAAGACGTAGAAGCTGCCTTGGCTGATGCCGAAGGCGAAGTCCAAGACCTGCTGGATCGCTGATCTTGCACTGCCGACCCGGTGGCTCGCCATCTGGGTCGGCACCTCAAATTATCTTTATCTTGGATGACCAAGTGATGCCGACTGTAAGTGGACATAGATGGACTGCGAGCGAAGCGAATGCTTGGTGGGCGCGACAAGACTGGATCTGTGGAGTCAATTTTCTACCATCGAAAGCAGTGAACTTTCTTGAAATGTGGATGCAAGAGACTTTTGACCGCGACACGATTGCCCGCGAACTGCGCTGGGCATCCGAGGTTGGGTTTAATGCCCTGCGGGTCAATTTACAGTTTTTGGTTTGGAAGCATGACCGCGACGGGTTGATCGAGCGTATGACGTGGTTTTTTGAAACCGCGTCCAGCCTTGGCATGACAACGATGCCGGTCCTCTTTGACGATTGCGGCTTTGGCGGCTCCAAACCCAGCTATGGGCCCCAACCCCAACCTGTAGATAAAATTCATAACAGTCGTGCCGTTGCACCGCCCGGCCGGGCTGCCGTTATGGAACGCGCCGATTGGCCCGACTACCGCCGCTATGTCCAAGATATTATATTTGTATTTAAGGACGATTCGAGGGTGCTGTTGTGGGATCTCTACAACGAACCTGGCAATTTGATGATCTTCACAGCAACATGCGTTGACTGAACATAGTCGCGATTTGATGCTCGCCGCATTTGGCTGGGCGCGCGAAATTGCGCCCTCCCAGCCTCTGACTGTGGCTGCATGGCGCACATCTCCACCGGGTTTTGCTGGCCCCGCATATGATGACGAAATTGACAGGTTAGCCTTAGAATATTCCGACATCATCACGTTTCACGCCTATTGTGATCGCGCACATGCTGAACAGCACGTTAACCTATTGGCGGCGCAGGGTCGCCCAATGCTGTCAACAGAATGGATGGCGCCCCCAATTGATAGCAAATTCGCCGACCAACTTGGCCTTTACCACAATCGTAAGGTTGGCTGCTTTAGCTGGGGATTGGTAAAAAGGCGTTCGCAAACCTATTTACCTCGGCCACAAATGCTGGAAGCATTGCACGGCGATATCGTCGATGAAAACGCATGGTTTCATGATGTTCTGTGGCCAGATGGGCGCGCCTATGACGAAGCTGAAGTAAAACTGATTTCAGCCTTAACCGCGTCCATGACTGGAGTGGAAACAGGGCGATAATTTGAAAAAATTTCAAATTGTGCGAGCATCGCCCGAACTTCGTTCTCCGCCAAACTTTCAGAGCGTAGCTGCAACCCAAGGAATTTGCGCCTCACCCGATATGAACCTGAAAATGGCTGCGCAACCTCTGCGACAACGTCCCGTTAAAAACGGAGGGGTTACCGATACATCTTAGCACGCTGTCTGAATTTACCGGTCCACTTCGGTTTTCAAAAGCAAAACAAACGCGACGAGTTTTAGACCGCAGGGCAGCACTGCATAGAGCAGCGTAAGCATAAACAGCGCGGAGTCAGGCGAGGGGTGATCTTTTGACAGGCCGGATGCCTCTAGCAACGGTAAAACAGTAATGACCGCCACCGCTAATGTGAGTTTTGAAACAAAAGACCAAAGCCCAAATGCCTGATCAGGATTATGCGAAAATGCGGCCACCCGAGCTGCAAATATTGCGGGCAAAAGCGTCATATCGGCACCAAGCGCCGCGCCGGACGCCACACAGACCAGCGCAAAATACAAAATATCGCCAGACCCCAACAGCGATGCGCCGCTAAAGGCCAGAACGGATAGCAGCATGCCGCATAACAGGGCGCTCTTTGAAGAAAATCGCGCGGCAGCGCTGCCCCACAAAGGCGCACTGATCGCGGCAGCTAGGAAAAACAACAATAGCAGCAGCCCTTCAAAGCCGGGGGCGTCCAGCCGACTTTCTACAAAAAATAAGAACAAAGTCGAGGTGACTGCAACCGGAGTTGCATTGAGAAAAGCGATCAACAAGAGGCGGCGCGCAACCAGATCTTGTAATATTGCCAAAAACCCAAACCCTCGCTTTTGCACAGGCGTTTTCCATTCGTGACGCATACAAACGATTGCTATGATTGTTCCGCATAGGAATAGCGCAGCAAACAAGGTGAACGGCACTGTTGTGATCTGCGCCAATAGCGACGGGGCAATCGCAGCAATACAAACGCCGATAAGCGCGCCCGTTTCGCGCCACTTTGCCAATTGAATGTGCCCGACATGGGCTGACCGCAATGTCTTTTCCACGCCTTGGGCATAAAAAACGATGGTCAAAAAACTAAAGGCTGAAAACACCAATGCCAGCATTACCGCAAACCAGATCAAAGGCGTAACCGGTGGTGGCACCGCAAACAGACCCAACATCGCCAGCGACATAATTGCGCCGGCAATGGTTACAAGGATACTGCGGTATCTGTGAAGTCGGCTTGAAACCCAGCCCAATACAGGGTCCTGAAACACATCGAGCAACCGCAGCAAAAACAACACCGAGGCCAAGGATGATAGGCTGACACCATATTCATCGTAATAAAATTTCGGCGCATGAATATAAATTGGAAGCCCGGCCGCAGCCAATACACCGGCAAACACCGCAAATGCTGGGAACCGGTCATGGCGACCTGGAGATATCTGACCGTTCATAGGTTACATTCGCCACAGCCAAACGCACTGGCTAGCCGATTTCGGCCTAAACTCGATAAACACCAGCTTACCAAGGGATTTCTCTTCCAGCCCAATCAAAAAATTTGCCACTATCGTCAGGCGTAAGTTGCGCGACCACGTTCAATAAATTCGTGGCCGTAATTTGCGGGGTCACGGTCGAATGATTGGGATAATTCCGCGTGAATTCAGTGGCCACAGTGCCGGGGTGCAAGGCCGCGCATACCAATTTCGAATGCGTACGTTTTAGTTCAATTGACGCAGTTTTTAGCAGTTGGTTCAGGGCAGCCTTGGAGGCGCGATACGAATACCAACCACCTAGGGCATTGTCTTCTATTGACCCGACTCTAGCAGAAAGCGCAGCAAAAACCGCGTGGCGATTGCGCGCAAATAGGCGAATTGAGTGTTTAAGAACCAAAGCGGGGCCGATTGCATTCACAGCAAATTGCGCCGCCATGCCTTCGGATGTCAGCCACCGGAGCGACTTTTCTGGCCCCTTCGGCCCAGACAAAACACCTGTAGCCACAATCACCAAATCAAACTGTCCGTCCAGCCGCCCCAGTTTATCGGCAACATCAACCTCATCAGTTATGTCAAGTCCGTCCGCGCTGCGCGAAAGGCGCGTTACGTTATAAGCGCGGGCGTCAAGTTCATCGGCCACGGCCCGACCGATGCCGCCCGACGCACCGATCACAAGGGCTTGGCGCGCCATTAGATCAGCACCGAGAAGTTGAGGAAATAGACGGCGCCGTTCAACATACTCGCAAACCCGACCCACATTGCATAGGGCAGGAAAAGCATTGCTGAAAGGCGATCGACACGCCAGAGATTTTTGATGAGCGCCAGAATGGCAACCAGCGTTAACATGATGACGATCAGGGCTAATCCGGGTTTTTGCGCGATAAAAAACAACGGCGACCACAGAAAATTTAGGCAAAGCTGTGCCACCCAAAGACGCATTAAATTCGGTCGCGCATTAATGTGCCAAACGCGCCAGCCAACGAATGCAATTGCCAAGTACAATATTGACCAGACCGGCCCAAAGACCCAGTTCGGAGGGTTGAAAAATGGCTTTTCAAGGCTAGCGTACCAATCTCCGGGCGATGTGAACGTACCAATAACGGCGCCGCCGCCCATGACTATCAAAATAAACAGCGCAAGTGATGCGTATTTTTTCATTTGGAAGCACTTCCCAAGTTAAAACGAATTCAAGATCCGACGGCAACCGATATTCAATGTTACCATATTTGTGGCAGAGTCTTAGCAGCAAACAAAATGCGCAGGGTTAACTGAAAGCGGTTAAGAAACTGTCATTAGCTCCAGAATGGCTGCAGATTTGGCTGACCTGCCTTGCATGTTAGTTGGCCCTTATCGTGCCATTAAAATTTATGCGCTTGCGGCCAAAACTCTGTTCATTGATCCGCCTTTCTATGGCGCAGTTCCATTGCGAGTCATTCAGCCGCCCTCAGCTTTGCCACGCTTGCCACCTCTATGCGGCCATCATACTGAAGTTCGCTATTGGGAGGTTGGAAAAATGCAAGGACGACCGTGCGTAAACCGATGCCAATGTAGTGCTGCGCCATGAAGACTGCCGGAACAGTCAGCACAATGATTACGGTCCCAAACAAAACCCCGAACCCGATAGACACGGCAAGCGGAATGAGAAACTGCGCCTGAAGAGAGGTTTCCATTATCAATGGATATACCCCCAAAAATGTAGTGAGTGAGGTCAGAAGTATCGGACGAAACCGCTGTTTCGTGCCAAGTATCACAGCTTCGCGGACATCCATTCCTTTGCCAATATGTTCGTTATAAACGTCGACCATGACCAATGAATTGTTGATAACAACACCAGCTAAACCAATGATCCCGAAGACCGACAAAATCGTCAGCGGTATGCCAATTATGAAATGCCCCGTAACAGCCCCAATCAAGCCCAACGGTATCGCCACCATCACAACAATCGGCTGCACATAGGATCGAAAGGCCAGCGCCAGAAGCGCATAGATAATAAAAAGAGCAATGCCCAGCGCCTGCCCAAGCGCGGTTTGAGCATCGGATTGCTGCCGTTGTTCCCCACCAGAATTGATAATCAGATCGTTGTATTTAGCGCGTAGCGGCACGAGCAATTCAGCCTCTACAATAGCGTTCACTTCAGAACTGGTAGCTACAGATATATCGAGATCAGATTTTACGGTGGTTATTTCCCGACCATTGCGGCGCAATATTTGGCTGGGCGAAAGACCTTCCTCAATGCGCGCAACCACACTTAGCGGAATCTGATCACCACTTGGCGTGGTAATCCATGTAGATAGCAGATCTGCTAGGCTGTTACGCTGATCCTGAGGATAGCGCACCATAACTGCGACATTATCGGCACCCCGCTGGACAGTTGTAGCCTCGAGCCCGAAAAAGCCCGCGCGCGTTTGGTTGGCGAGATCAGACAGCGTCACGCCATAAAGTCGGGCTTCTTCGCGCAGTGCAAGGCGATACTCGATGCGTCCTGTTGAGTTGTCGTCTTCAATTGCAAAGACGCCTGGGATCTGCCGCAGACCCTCACGCAGCTCGGCAACAATGGGCGCAATATCCTGACCATCTGGCAAAGACAGTTCAATTGAAATGGGATCACCGGCACCGATCAATTCGGCAGAAACGTTCAGTTTGTTGACAGAAGCCAAGGCGCCAATTTCTGAACGCCAAGCTGTCTCGAATATCGTGGCATCCCAGTCCCGCAAAGCGGGGTCCGTCAGCTGGACCACCACATTTGCCAAGGTTGCGCCACCAGCAGCCGAACCACCCTCTGGGCCGCCTGCGGCCACCCCCTGCCCCACGACGACGTTGACGCCGACAATAACGTCAGGTGCATCATTGGGAAGCTGGGCCTGGATCTCGGCACCCGCGCGTTCAGCTGACAGGCGCACATGTTCGGCGACACGCTGGGTCATCGCGAATGTTGTGCCGTCGTTCATTTCGATGCTTGCCGTGACGAAATCACCGTCGATTGATGGAAAGAAGTTGAATTTCACATAGCCAAAAGACAGCAGCCCCACCGTCATAATCATTAGCGCCACAGAAACAGCAATCGGGATCAGGATGGCGAACCCCTTGGTTGTAAATCTTAGCAGCGCATTCAGGGGCGCTCTAATGAACCACTGCAACATCGCATCAACAACATGCCGAACAAGGTTCAGGGCTCGAAAAACAAGATTCGGACGGTAACTAGGAGATACGTCGAGGCGCGACAAGTTGCGCGGCAGGATCAAAAGTGCCTGTAGGAGTGATAGGCTCAACACAACCATAACAACGACAGGAATATCCGTGAGGAATTTGCCCAGCGTACCCGGAAGCTGGGTCAGTGGCCAGAATGCGACGATCGTCGTCAGGGTCGAAAAAATAACAGGCACGGCAATGCGTTGCGTTCCCTTTACGGCGGCCTGCATCGGCAGCAAACCATCTTCGCCATTTTTGTATATATTTTCGCTAACCACAATTGCGTTGTCGACGACAATACCAATGGCCAAAATAAACCCGAACAGCGAAATCATGTTGATCGACATGCCCAGCGCGCCCATGAATATGAATGTTGCGGCAAACGAAACCCCAATGCCAATCGCCGACCAGAACGCCAATCGAATGTCTAGGAATAGCGCAAGGCAAATCACAACCAATGCCAAACCGATCGCGGCATTGTTCACCAATAGGTCCACGCGATCCTGCAAAGCTTCTGAATCGTCTTGCCAAATCGTGGCACTTATACCGTCTTCCAGAGAGGGCTGGAAACTTGCGTTCAGATAGGCCCGTGCCTCTTCTACAATCGCCAGAACCTGTTCATCGCCAACGCGAAACACATTGACCGACACAGAGCGATCGCCATTGAAATTTGCAGCAAGATCGGCATCCTCAAACCCGTCAACTACCTTTGCGATGTCGCGCAAATAAACACGGCCACCATTGTCGTCGGTCCGGATAATAATGTTTTCAAAGTCACTCTGCGTGTAGTTGCGGCCGGTGGTTCGGATCGGGATGGCAACCGTATCCGTATCAATAGACCCACCCGGAAGTTCGAGCGAATTCTCTGCGATTACCCGCGCAACTTCGGCCATGGTAATGCCATAGGCGCGCAAGGTGTCGCGATCCACCTCAATAGAAATTTCATAGGCACGGGTATTGGCCACTTCGACAAATGATATGCTGTCGAGCGAGATTAACTCAGTCTTTAAGCGTTCTGCTACTTCTTTAAGAACGGCTTCGGACGCGTTACCATGTATGGCGATCTCCAAAACGCGCGTGTTTGAATTTGCTTGCACAACGACGGGGTCGTTTGCGTCCGCTGGAAAGACAGATATCCTATCGACTTCGGCTTTGATCTCATCCAGCTTTTCTTGGATATTTTCGCCACGCAAAAAGGACACCGTAACGCCGCCCCGGCCTTCGCTGATTGATGCGGTGATATTATCTATCCCGTCGATCCCCGAAAGCTGGTCCTCGATTGGCCGAACTATACTATCTTGAATTTCGGCAGGCGATGACCCTGGATAACTAACCGAGACGTTAACTGTATCAAGCGTAAAGTCGGGGAATGTCTTTTGCGGCATTTGAAGGGCCGTCATCACGCCAACGACCACGACAAAAACCATTGTCAGGTTTGCCGCGACCGGGTGTTCCGCCATCCATTTGATAATACTGTTCATGACCAATTACTCTGCAACAAAGTTTTGGGCGGCCATTGATCGACTTTCATCTCCAACATCGCGCAGTTGCATGCCCGATTGCGGGGTGGAAAGAGCCGTCGTAATTAACCGCGCATTTGCTGGCAGATCATCGCTCCTTACATACGACATCTCACCGTCCACATGGATCAGTTCCGTGGGAACAATCCGAAGTTGGCCACCGCCGTCATTCGCGGGGACAAACAGCCATAGACTATCTCCACCACGCAGGGCCGTCGACGGGATTGGGTAGGTTGCGTCTGGCTGCGGGCCTTCGACAACCACCTTTGCA
>Ga0105055_10008116_pt1 | contig 13764 bp, 8 predicted proteins | sample BON03_FD_78090 | JGI IMG/M metagenome (GOLD analysis project Ga0105055, IMG submission 78090) | Freshwater microbial communities from Lake Bonney liftoff mats and glacier meltwater in Antarctica - BON-03 | ecosystem: Environmental > Aquatic > Freshwater > Ice > Glacier meltwater | place: Lake...
CACAAAGCCGCTGTATTTGCATTATCCTGGAATGGCATCTATTTGCTCTCAGCTGATGAGGGAGGTGCGATTCTATTGCAACAGATTCAAGACCAGAAACTAACAAAGAAATTATGGGTTGGCGAGGGAATGACAAATGTTGTAGCAGCATGCTGGGCACATCAACATATTTTGGTGGCTCGTCAAGATTATAAATTATATCTCTATGGTATGAATGGCGAGTGTATAAGTTCTTTCGCGACAGCGTGTGATATCTATGATTTGTCATTCTGTATTCTCAAATCTCTGGTTGTCATTTCATCTTCATGTGCAACTCGCCCAATTCGCTTTTTTAGGCTGGAAATGGAAGTTTTAGCAGAAGTGCCAAGTAAACTCTCTCTTTTGAACCCTATGCTCCCAATATCTTCTCTATTTGTTTCAGCCAATTATCTTTTCACTACCGCTATGGAAGGCAGCGAGATAGTTCGATGGGATATGAACAATGAAACTGCGCAAGTTATATTTGGTGGATGTTTCCATGGAAGATGCATCATTCGAGCTTCCTGTAATACGAACGGGATACTCGCATCAGGAACTGTCGATGGCAAGATTTGTATTTGGAATAGTAATCACCCTGATACGAAACCAGTCATTTTTATTGGGGGTCATACTCAACCAGTCAATGCTCTAGATTGGAATCCATGCGTTCCTTCCATGCTGGTTTCTGTGAGCGACGATGGCATGCTAAGACATTGGAACCTTATCAGTAGTTAGTATTTGCAAGTTGAATAAGATATTTGGTTGATCTGAAAATGGATTGGAAACTTATCAGCATCTCGAATTCAAGATATTTGAGAAATACGTAATTGAATGATCTTTTATAAATGACATCCGGAACCACGTAGATTTAAGAAATAATAAATGTAGATGATCGAATGAAGACATTGGAAGAAACCTACCAGGATGAAAGTCAAGACACTTGATAAAGACGTTTGGTGGATCCAATAAGGATCGGACCAAGAACAAAGGCACCGAAACAACACATTCCTGATGTGATCCAATGCGCCGCCCCGAAGCATTGATTTCCCACGCAACTATCATCATCACCAGCATGACTTTCATACACAATGGAGGCCAATACATTCGAAAACAACAACGAACCAAACGTAGGTGCAAGTCCTACAAGACCATACACTTGCCCAAAATGACCCATTCCGCAAATGTCAGCTACAATAGCAGGTGATGAGGTCCAACTCGCTCCATAGGCGAATCCACCCACAACACCTGCCAACATGGTAGCGTAAGGTGAAGATGACACTGCGAAGGCTGCGTGAGCTGCACCCATTAGTACTAATGCCAATGATAGAAACGCAGGACGGAACAAACTCCTAGAGGAGAAAAAGTTTAAATCGGAAATAAAGCCAACAGCTAAGCGCCCAAAGCAATTAGAGACGGAGAACAACGAAACGAGTGTAGATGTGTAGTCGGTTTCTTCCTTGGATTTCATAATCTTGGCGATGTTACTCACCAGAAATAAACCAGCTCCCATTATTATAAACAGCATTGCAAAAAACACCTGCATAGAAAGCGAAGTACATGCTTGCTTCAATGTCAAGCTTTCGCTTCCGAAATGTGTCGCGTCATCGTCTAGCTGGATCAAATCATCGCTAGGCAACCGCGAAAATCCCCGAAACCAAAAGGAATCCTTGATAAGAAATAAGCTACATGTGCTACCAAACAAAATAGATACAGAGACTAGCACTACTACAGAGACGAAGTGGCCAGATTGGCCCACCAATGAATATCCAAAGAGGAGCAGGGCGATCAGAATCTCAACTAACAACGCTGCATCCAATTTAAGCTTTGAAACCTTTGAGCTTATCACTTGATCATCAACCACTATAATGAACCAGCAAAGGCTCATAAGAATAGCGGTATGTAGCAGTGCCAAATAAAATAAAAAGAACGACGATGAGCTGATACCAGTGCCATGAACAACAGCCACTATTGATGCAGCAAGACCAAAGTAACCCTTCAGTAGCCCCATCGCAGCACCTCGGTCTTTCATTTGAAAATTATTTAAATTGGTACCGACAACGGCAGAATCTACATAACCCGTTGAATGACCTACGAAGAAAAAGGCAACATATGTCAACCAGTCAGGATTCATCCCTTGTTCTTCATTTACGAAAAACTGAAAGTAAATAATTAAATAACTCATCAGATTCATTGCAGCCCCAGCAATAATCGACGACCGTGCTCCAAATCGATGGTAGAAAAATCCAGCAAATGGAAGATAATTCCCAATAAGTGCAATTTCATATAACGAGCTAGTTTTTGATTGCGAGTTGTGCTTGTCTGGCCATTGTGCTGCCATGGATTCACTCCACACACCATATGCATAAATATTCCCCGCCACTATCATTAGGAGGCTTGAACATACCAACGTCACCCATCCTTGCATGCCCAAGTCGAAATATATCGTATAGCCCCCCCTAATGAGTAGACCCTATATATCTTTGAAATTGGTTGGCTGATGCACCACCATCAAATCACTAGTTTCCAATATTAAAAATATAGATGGAGGGTATGGACGATATTAGCAGTCTGGCAAAGGCCTTAGCATGTCCCCAGAAGGAACGACGTGACAGCACAATGGTGGCCCTGCAGAAATGGCTTCGTAAACGGGAGAAACACGTTGGTCGCATGTCCGAGTTGGAGATGATGAAGTTATGGAAAGGGCTTTTTTACTGTTTATGGCTCGCTGACAAACAGCCTGTACAGCATGAAATTGCCCAGCGGTTTGTTACTCTTGAATTTAAGAAGTTTGAGAACGTCGAGCTTTTTGTCCGCGTGTTTTGGAAAACTATGATCCGAGAATGGCAAGGCGTCGATAAATATCGTCTTGATAAATTCTATTCTGCAATGAGAATGATGGTTCATCATTCCCTTACCTATTTTGGTCAACGCAATAAAATAGAATTGCTTTCGGAAATCCACCGTGATGAAATCATGCTGAAAAAACCTGACGGTATTCGATTCCACCTTAGCGATATTATTTTAGACGAGGTTTTTTCGAGTGGTTGTGACAATTCGTTAAGCGCGGAAGAAATTCAAGAGGTTTTATCACCTTTCTACTGCGCCCTTGGATTTGCCAATTACGATCTATTGTGTCAACATGTGTTAAGAGCTGTTTTTTATCCGTTACTGACTGAGGAAAAGCATCTTGTACATTTGAACTTGGCTGAAGTCAGTCAGGCTCTTTTCACTATTGCTGCCGATACTAAAAATCTGAAGGATACCCAACGAGATCTGCTCTATCATTGCTACGGTCTTTTCAAAAAGGCCAACAAGAAGGTACTCGTTACCGAGAAACCTGTTGCGAAACGAAATCTGGAGGAAGCTTTTAATGATGTTTCAGATATAAGCGAGGAGTCGCCTAAGAAATCAAAAACAACTGAAATGATCACCCCCGAAAAAGAGATCTCTTCGGCTAAAAATAAAAAGAGAGAACTGGAAGAAACGACTCGCACTCCGACGCCAGAGTCTAAAAAGAAGAAAACCAAAAAGAGTAGTTTGAAAAAGAGTAGTCTGAAAAGCAATCAAGATGAGATCGATTCCATTTTGAATGTTGCATCTAGCGGTAAAAAATCGAATGGCCAAGTTAAAAACAAACAAGATGAGATTGATGCCATTTTGAAAGTTCCGTCTAGCGGTAAAAAGTCGAGTAGCGAGCGAAGAAAGAAGCTTCGGTTTTCTTTGAAAGACATGCAAGTGCTTGAGCATCGTACCAGCATCAAGAGACTTCAAACCACCCCTGTTAAACCTGCTGCATCAATCGCATCGCCTGAATTTGGGCTATTAAGAGTAAAATCACCAAAGAATAGAAATGCAGGGTCTACTCCCGGTCATTCACTCAAAGCAGGATTAGAGGCGGCACGCAAAAATACTCGAACGAACGCTGCATCTGTTATACGAAGACGTTAATATCAAAAATAACAAAAGGTAGTTTCTTCAAATTATCAACGGACGGATTTTGAAAGTAGAGTATCATACAGGTTTTATTTCTCTTTATGCTTTGTCAACCAATGTAGCTTTGTAACCCATTTCCCTTAGTCCCCTAATTGCCGCTTGAGCGTTTAAAGGACTTAAAAAAGTAATATAACCCTTGAGGACCGATGTGACAACATCGCTTGTAACTCTTAACGAAGCAATTCCCCCATACTGTTTCACCAGCTCAAGTAACTTGTGAGAGTTGTACCCTTTCTCTAAACAATCCACTCGCACGTACCGTGCGTCCTTATTGACAGAGGCAGTTAGTGGAGTGTGATTCAGTTGCTTCTTTCGTAGCCTGGAAATTTCACCAGGCCCCATTGTGAATCTTCGGGTAGTAACAGGGGTGTCGTCGCTTGTTAGTGAACCATTAAGGACATCTTCTGCATCTTTAAATACTTCTTTTTGTTTCCATTGTTCGCTTTCTGTGGAACCAACTGACTCGGGGCCTTTGATTCCACCTAGTTTCTTAATCTGTTCATCTCGCCGACGTAAAGTCTCTCTCAACATCTTATGTGATCGTTTCATGTCTGCCAACTGGCGCTGAATGGCTTCCTTGGCTCGTCGCTCCTGGTCGCATTGCGCTCGCATCTTTTCTACCTGAAGGGTTGCTTGTTTGAGTTTAATATCCATCCCATTCAATCTCTGCTGTCGGGTTTGATCAAGATGCAATCTCTTTGCGAGTTCGTCTTTCAAATCGCTGTTCACATGTGCAGTATACGGATCGGCAGTAGAACCATGAGTCATCACCCCCCCAAACGACACTCTACGGTCACTATGCACCGTACTAAGTTTACTCCTCAAGGGTTTCGATGACAATTTACTCGAGTTGTTCGCTAAAGAATGCCGACGAATCTGAGGAACAACTTTAGACTTGTCTTTCTCGAGACGCTTCACAATAGCCTCCGCATCTGTCATGAAACTTTCCTCTTCCGCAATAGAATCCTCTCTTACTGGCGAACACATCTTGTTCATCGGCTTCCAATTACTCTCTCTACTCTGAACCGAAGAGACGTGCTGATTTAGTAGGGCTTTGTCATTTTCCTTCGAAACATTCATACTCTGGCAGGTAGGTTAGTTACTAAAGCGCTCAAACACAGTGCCATCGTCTCAACGTACCTTGATTCTTCACAAAATGAATGGTGATGGGTTCTATCTTGCCAGCTTATTGTCTCCTTTAATTCCTTCCTTTCTCCAACAATGGTCGATTGCTGGTGTGCAATTAACAATGCAGCTGCCTGTTCGAAATATTTGAATTTTTTTCACCATAACTGTAACTACCAAGTAGACACTAATTAGATCCGTTGAAACGCCAAGTATTGTATTCATTAATTTCAGGACCTAGAAGCGAGGTAAGTGTTAGGGATCTTCATTGTATCGTCATATGATATAATCATTGATATTAATATCATGTTGTTGAGAAGGTGATGGTTTATACTTGATCAAATAATTCAGTTTACTAACCACTGACAATGTAGAAATGGATGACACAAGAATATTCTCTCCTGAACAAATAGTGGTGAAGCCAGAGCTTGCAGGCTTTCTAAAGGAATACGCAAAGCACGTCATTAAAGAACAACCAGCCTCTGAAGGCGATATATATCGACTTTCACTTGAATACTTCAAAAATAGATGCAAAACGACTTCCGATTGATCTAAATTTATAATAAGCTTGTCATTATCATTTTTTAATCTTCGTGGAAGGGAGTTGTGAAAGTGCAGAAATTGAATAGCTTCCAAAACTCTGAAGCAATGTAAGATTGGATCAGATTCTAATACCAATACTGTGGACAAAAAAATTCATTCACTACACTATGTTTCAAATGACAATTGATTCAATTTCGTCTTTTGACAATGATGAACAGTTTGATGAGGGTGTCTCGAAGGTTCTCTTTGCAAAGGGGTCTACCTCGTAGTGTGAATCGAGGCAGGGCGGTGTGGCAATCAGCCTCCAATCAAGACTATGACAAACGCTGTCTGCAAGTGGTGGTAGCAAGTATGCTTGGCTTGTTCGTGTTGCAATCGGATGCGAATAGCGAATATCTGGGTGATAAGTTGACCTTAAGTGAGTATGTGGGTGAAAAAGTGACGCTGAAAGAATTAAATGCACGCTATAAATTAACGGGAATGATGAAAGGAGGTGAATCAGTTTCGTTTACGGACATTCCGAAGACCTGTTTAGTAGGGACTGGTTCGTATGGTTTAGTAGCAAAAGCGACTGACCCATCTGGGAGGCAATTTGCAATTAAGGTTGTGCGTAAATCTAGTATGACTCTAGATTCTTTTCGGGTGGAGGCTAAGGCGTTGCGGAAGAGCAGGATGCATCCATACATCACACAATTGGTCGAAGTCTTGGATTGCGATGAGACGAACTCTTGGTACCTTGTGACGGAGTTTTGTGAAGGTGGGGAGCTTTTTGACAGACTGATCGACAGTGGGCCCTTTACGGAAGATATAGGAAGGCAACTCGTTGAAAATATCGTCCAGGCATTGCAGCATATCCATTCCAAAGGCATTGCACATATGGATATCAAGCCTGAGAACCTTCTTTTTAAAGCACATACAGAGGAATTGCTTCCCGACGATGTTAAACTTATTGACTTTGGAATGGCTGTTGATCTTAAACGAGATAAGTTTCAAAGAGGAACCAAGTTGATCGGCAAGATGGGGACCACCGCATACTGGGCACCTGAATTGGCGAAGCTATATTCAAATCCCGATACCGATTCAAAGGAACGATTGCTGGTGTCTGATCCACGTGCGTGCGATATGTTTAGTCTCGGACTCGTGGCCTATATCGTTTTGTTTGGGTGTCATCCATTCGATCCAGATGGAACCGCCTCAGAATCACTCATTCTCGAGAGAGCAGTCGGAGGATCCTATTCGTTTGAAGTTCACAATGGCTTAGAGATATCTAGTGAGGCAAGAACGTTTATTAGCAATCTATTGGAACGTGATCCCAGTAAACGAATGAGAGCGAAAGAAGCATTGCACCATTCGTGGCTGCGTCGCAAGTCACACTATGAAAAGATGCATTATATAGCATCGTCCATATTAATTGCGTCTTTATTGAAACAAGTCGATGATGCCGATTTAGATTCTGCATCATTTGCAAAGCTTGCATTTGATGTCATGACATCTGGTATTGTGAGCGTAGATATATCTCCGGTAATTACTGGTACAATCCCTCCTGTCGTCGATGAACACAATGCCGTCCCAGCATATCTGGATGCATTCAATCGTCGAGTTGGATCGCTTACATTGTCGTATAAAAAGGGATCAACTGTGTTTGAAGAGGGTGATGTTTCAGATGGAATGTATATAGTTGTAAATGGTGCTGTTCAGTTGGAGTATACCGGGGAAGATGATATGCCTCGTGTGGTAGGTGTATTAGGGCCAGGTGATATATTTGGGGAAACCGCTCTGTTTGATGGACGGAGTACACGCAATGCCACAGTACGATGCAAAGACAATGTGCAGGTGATTCGATGGTCAAGCGAACAGCTTTTGCAACTTCTTGACAACACGGAAGCCTTGCGAGTGACTTTGGAGAAACGAATTAGATGGAGGCAACAGGCAAGAGCTGGTGATCTTATTGAGTCACTGTCAGTATCAAAACCGAGGAGGCTATCCTCGGGTGAGGTGCTGTTCTCTGAGGGGGAAGAAGCTGATGCGTTGTTCCTCGTGGATTCGGGTGAATTGGAATCCTTTCTAGGAGACATGCCAGTTAGAAGATTCAAGAAAGGCGATATCTTAGGCGCTGATAGTGTTACAGTTGGAAGGAGGATTCTCGGCATGCGAAGTGTCGGGTCTGCCAAGGTTCTTGTGGTTCAACGGGAGAATCTATTGACTCTGCTGGAGAAAGAGCCTTCCTTGTACCAGAACTTGCTTCGATTCTCACGAAGAGACACCGAGTCTAAATTGGAAATCCTCGACAACCCCCAATGCTTTCGTGTTCAAGGTCAACCAAACATCGCAGTTCCGTCCAGTTCCACTTTACATCTGGAACAAGGAGATGTTCTGCACAAGCGCGGGGACCCTGCTGATTCTATCTTCCATGTGGACAGTGGCTATGTGACTTTATATGCCTATTCAGAAGACAATCCGAATCGAGATGTAGTTGTGAGGAGACTGGGACCTGGGAGTAACTTCGGGCAGAATGCGTTATTGGATAATGCCAAGTGGGAATTCACTGCCGCTGTGTCGAGTAAAAATGCCACCATTGTGAAGTTTCCTGTGGCTTCTTTCAAATACAGAGGCTTGGCTTGTATTGGGGAACTCATATCATCGCTATCTGCTGGAAAATGAAATACACCTGGAATAATCAAGCTCGTTATCTGGAAAAAAGAAACAAGGAATCCGAAAAAAGTCTAGAAGTACATAGTAACTAGTCGTCAAACTCAATGTTGAACTTCCAATTAGCTATTCGTTAACCGAAAAATCAAATAGTAAAATTATTGACCATGATGAAAACTATCTGTCAACTAATCTTTTTAATGCAGCCCATTCATACTTGCCATGCGGAAAGAACTTTTCAATTTGTTCGGCAGCGTTAACCAGCAAGTCGGTAGGACAATGAAGAATCTCCCCCCCTGTCTGCATAGCTTCTATCTGCACTTTGCAACATCGGTCCAAGTAGTACGTCCTCACCCAAGCTTCTTGAATGGATCGTCCTACAATGGTAGCTCCGTGGTTTCTCATAAACAAAGCTACCCCATCAGGGCCTAAGTCAGACGCAATGTTCTTCTCTTCTTCCATTGTCGAATGAAGGCCCCCGTAATCATGGTATTTGATCTTGCCATAAAACGGAGCTGAATCCTGAGTAAGGAACTTAAAACCGTCTTTCAAAACCGACACAACCATAATAGCTGGTGTGTGAACATGAATGATGGAGCGAACATCGGGTCTGGCAGCGTAAATACCAGAATGAATCACGTTGCCTGATTCATCAGTACTGTCAAACACAAAGTCATCGCCTCGTACTTCACTGAAATGGACACCTCCGGGAGTGATCAAGTATGAATCTGTAGGCAAGTCGCAACAATCCTCTGTCTGATCATCAAAACATCGAGCGGATATATGGTTCCAAACCAGGTCATCGAAACCATATCTCGCCATCAAACGATGGGCAATCTTCAGGTCTTGTCGTATCTCAGCTTCAGTTCTGGCAACCTAATGAATACAAGGTGAGCATTGTGAAGATGAGTCAAATCACTTACGTCAGAATAAAAGATTCGGTCGACCATCGTCCGTTGTTGAGCAGACCATGCATTCTTCTCTATCATCTGTCGTTGAGGTCCACTGAGCATATGTGGTATATCTTTCACCTCAGTGCTCATGCATCGCTTCAGTATTCGTTTCATGTTGATTTTGGATGTGTTCATTAAGAGAAGGAGTATGCATAAAGACACTAGGAAAAAACGTATAATAAAATAATTATCATATCTGTGCTACAATGTTGCGAGTGACAGCTCGTCGATTGAATACCCAATACGGGGCAAGAGCATTCTCTTCAGCAGTAGATGATAAGGATTCAAGGTCCTTGAAGATGCTGAAGAAAGCTCACTCCATCAACTCAGGAGTCACGATGGCGAAAGAAGTAGACGAGGACGATGAGGGAGTGGAGAAGCAGCGCAAGGCCAAAATGAAGCGGTCGCTTCTAGCCGGTGATGTCCACGGATCATACCGCACTCAAGAGAACGTCAACAACTGGCGTAAGCGTCCCTTGTTCAAGCGCGATGGGAAGTATCTCTCATTCGAATCAGGACGAGAGGCGGCATCACTCTTGGTTGACGAAGCTCGTAGAAGAGATCCATTTCAAGTGGATTTCCTGCATGCGGTTCAAGAGGCGTCACTAGACATCGCGGTCATGATGGAAAAGGCCCCCAAGTTGGCCTGGGTTTTCAAGCAACTCATGGAGCCTGAGAGACTCGTGACCTTTAGAATTCCGTGGACGGATGACCAAGGAAACTCTCGGATTAACCGGGGATATAGAATCCAATACTCCAGTGCACTTGGGCCGTACCATGGAGGTCTTCGATTCAACCCGCAGTTATCTCATGGGACGGTTCGAATGTTAGGGTGGGAACAAACGATGAAGAACGCATTGACAGGATATCCAATCGGAGGAAGCCGTGGGGGGTCTGATTTTGATCCTTCCAACAAGTCCTTGAATGAAATCCGTCGATTTTGTCACAGTTTCATGACTGAACTATCTGACTTTATTGGACCCGACTTCGACACGCTCGAGACAGATATGGGTGTGGGGGCCTCTGAGATGGCGGCATTGCATCATAGCTACCAGGCTATTGAGGGCGATGATAGTACTTCGGAGAACTTGTTTGGAGCCTGTGTGTTGTTCCCTGAAGCATCCGGGTTTGGGAGTGTGTACTTTGCTGAACGAGCCCTCCAAGTTCGATTCAACGACACCCTAGCTGGCAAGAAATGTTTACTCTCTGGCTCTGGAACCCTCGCAAGAAGCTCTGCATTGAAGTTGCTTGATAAGGGTGCCTTGCCAATCACCTTTTCAGATTCAACTGGCTACATAGTTGATACAGAGAATGGGTTTAGTATTGGAGACATTGAGAATATTGCAAAGATCAAGGATTCCAATGCTACCTTAAAGGACTACGCCCGCAGTACCAAGCGCACCTTCATTGAAGCAGGGAGTCTTTGGGAACAAGTCCGTGGGGACCTAGCCTTTCCATCTCACAACTATGGGGAGATCAATGCAGATGATTCTGTTCTTCTGGCTGATAACGGATGTATCGCGGTTTTCGAAAATTCGGATCGTGCGTGTACTTCAAATGCACAGTTGACGTTGGATGAAAGGAACGTATTGCATGCTCCGAGTAAGACGGTGAATTCGGGTTCCGTATTTGCCAGTGCGCTCGCTGGTACAGGAGTGACAACAAAAGCGGAAATGGATGTCAAACTGCGACAAGAGATGAGGGACCTTCATGATCGTGTCACTGAGACTGCTGATACCTATGGATATGAAGGAAATTTAAGAGCTGGAGCGAACATTCTATCGTTCGTTACCATTGCCAATTCCCCAATGTACACCAACGACCATTAAGTTCTTTCATATTACTTAAAAAATAGTGTTATTAAACTCTGAGGATTCATGGGTCATGTATGCCCGTCGTCTACTTTCTTTGCATAGCAGTCTTCAACGTATCCAATATGCGCGATCCGGTCACCAGCGTACTAGATTGTATATTAGATTGATACAAGGAATAACAAATCAACTTACGCAAATAGGATTGGAAGACTTGCCAACGATAATACCATCAGCCGCTGCTCTATAGGTGTGCACTATATCACCAAACAAATTCTGTACTCGGGCAACAACATCATCCTTGTATACCCAAGTGTTCACATCCGGCAAAACACGCAGCACCCCTCCATGTTGCGAATACATCCATCTAGATCTCGAGCAAATGGTCGTCACTGGTTTCTCACCAATATCATCAACGTTGAACAGAGAGTCGGTCCGGGAAATGCGTGGTTTATCTAGTGTTGATGAACCAGCATCTAATACATCATCTAGATGCAACCACTTGATCACGTTCTCCACTCCGTTTAACGCCGTAGCAACATACGTCTTGTGAAAGGCCAGTGGATCTCCAATTTCAAGAGTGATGGAAGGAATTCCAAGATCCATTGCCGCGCTTCGAAGCGACCCATCAGGAGCCGTGTTGTGCACAATGATCTGAGGTTTTTGCAAAATGGCCATTTGGTTGCAGATTGGATTGTTCATGTCCGCTCTCACATACAAACTATTCACACGACCAGTACTAGCTGTGTGAAGATCAATGTGGTAGTTGAACTTGGTGATTACTTTGTGCAGGAAATGGTACACGTACGATTGTCCACAGTTACCGTCTTTTTTACCCGGAAATAGCCGATTGAGGTCTTGGTTGTCGCTGAATCCCCGTTGTTTTCTCAGATACCCAGGTGGGTTACAAACAGGAATAGCAACCAATGTTCCCTTCATGGTGTCAACATCCACTTCACGCAGCAAGCGGAATATCAAAGGAATTCCGTTGAGCTCGTTGCCATGGAGTGCTGAAGTCAATCCGAGCACAGGACCATCGAACTTCCCTTTTGCCACAATAACGTGGACGACCACCCATTCTCCGGTTGCATCCTGTTGAATCGCTACTTTCACTTTGGTTATTTTTCCTGGAGGTAAACTCTCCAGCAGCAGTTCCTTCAATACTGGAATCTCGTCTTCAATCTCAGCTTCTTGGAATTGTTCAACCGCGGCTTCAGAATCAAAATTCACTTCCACTGGCTGAGAAAAAATTTTCTCGATTTGACCACGAAATCCGTTGTGAATCTCGATGAATTGGAAACGGGTAGCTTGACAGGTTGCACTAACTTCAGCAAGATATTTATCAATGCATTCCAATCGGTTTTCCACTTTTACCCACGGAATGATCTTATCAATTGGCCATTCTTCATAGACTTTTTTCACCATCTTAGAAACTTTCTTAATGATATTAAACAGCGCGTCGTAGTTGGTCTTCCGAAATTTCCCAAGATTTCTTAAACGAATGGTCCACTTCATAAAGTCCTTTTGTCGAACCTCTGCCGGTAGTTTTGAATCAGCTTGAAGATTGTCATTAAATTTCGAGTTCGTCCGTTTGAGAAAATTTAGAACTTTGGATCGTTCTCGAAACAATACATCCTCGAATGCGTTGAAGAACTCGTTGAGATCAACTGTTGGGCCCTCCAGGGTGTCTTTCATCAGACGCTTCATGCCCTTGTAGTCCACATAGTAGTCCGCCCACTTCAAGTTCCATTTCAGTGTCGCTTCTCTTCTGATGAGTTTCCCAAACTTCATCTTCTATCTTTTGTTTGTTTATGGAAAACTTCGATTTCCGTTTGGATTTTTTTCTTGGTGAACTTCCTCGGATTCGAAACTTGGAAACTAGATTAGAGTAAAGCGTAATGGGACTGGTAAATAGAAAAAACTTCAAAAATTTGAAGTTTATGGCACTTCAAAACGATTATAGTTCTGGATCTTTGTGACATGAGCAGTTCCTTGAGTCAAGCCCAGCTGGAGAAGAGAAACAAGAGCTTTCCGATTCGAACATATGGACCCAACAGCTTCGAGCCATCAGAACATTTTTACCCGCGCTGTCTTAATGCGACTATTCATTCTACAGGTACGTAATCTCGTCTTCAGAAAGGAAACGTTAACATTCATTAGTGAGGAACTTCCTATCATTGAGTAACACACAGCGAATCAAAAGATACTGTCACACGCATTCTGACAAGGACCAGGAAACACTGCTTAAGCTAATCACGGATTTCAAGCCCAAACATCTCATGTGGTGTGGCACAGATTTGATGTACGTGAATGAAAGAGAGACTGGAAGATCATTCATGACCGTTATTGAAACCAATTCATGTGCATCGGGGCAGAAATCGAATCCACTTTATGATGAGAACGTTGAAGACGGGGGATATGGAACATTGCTTCGACATTGTTTCATTCCCGAATTGCACCGACGGAGTGGACTTGGATTACTCCCTGAAGGAAATCTAGGAGTCATCTATGACAAGAATCTTATGGAAGCAAGTGGCTATGCTGCTGCATTGGCTGATGCACTTGATGAGGAAGTTCACTTGATTCCAGTGTGGAATGAAGATGTCTTTGGACCTCACGTGACCAAGTGGGAGAACAATGTCTTGTACTTCTTACGTGAAGGCACCGCCCCA
>Ga0105055_10008117_pt1 | contig 13764 bp, 8 predicted proteins | sample BON03_FD_78090 | JGI IMG/M metagenome (GOLD analysis project Ga0105055, IMG submission 78090) | Freshwater microbial communities from Lake Bonney liftoff mats and glacier meltwater in Antarctica - BON-03 | ecosystem: Environmental > Aquatic > Freshwater > Ice > Glacier meltwater | place: Lake...
AAAAGGGATTTTTTGCTGATTTTTTTTATAACCGTGGTAAAAACAGGGTCTGCCTAATGAAAATCCCTTTTTTTTGGTCGCGTTATTTTTTTAGTCTTTAGAACAACGGGTGGGCTTGTAAGATATAAAAAAAATAAAAATTGAAAAAAGTTTTTTTAAAAACGAAAAGAAACCGTCAGTATTATTTATTGTAATGGATACCGTCAGGGAGACGAAGGAGGAGGGAGAAAAGGTTGTACCGCAATTGTCAGAAGTTCTTCCAAGGAGTGGTTTGGTGTTTTCGGAGCGAGGAAACCTCACAGATATATTGTGTAAACCGAAGATTCTTCCTCTGAAATCTGCCACACTTTTACGTATGGAAGAGTTAGAAGGTGAAATTTGAACTTTATTTCTCTGTTGGATTAGGCTATTGATTTTAGAGAAGGATTTGCGGAGACAAAAATCCGGCTTATAGCAGTGCCGTCTTCTCTTGCATATAATTTTACAACTAATTGGTGTTTCGAATTTGTAATTTTGAGTTCTCGTGGAAGCATATTCCAATGAGGTTTTTCATCAACCTCAAGATCAAGAACGCATCCCACATCTTGGCCTGCGGGACCAAGGGAAGAGGAACAGCAATCAGAGTAAAATGGCGCTTGGCCTTTCTTTGCATTATTGGCTAGGTATTTTGGGCAACATAGCCATGTCTTTGATTTAACATGTTTATGAGGAACCAAACCTCCTGCTTTATTTGCAGGACATGTCTCCAGCAAATTAGGGGAACCAACCCATAAACTATTATCGTTGATATTTGGAGCAACTGTTTCCACGTAGACATAATAGACACCCGGTTTTGGGACATTGAACACATACTCGGCAAAACCCTTACTACAAAGCTTATTTGCTTTTCCACCGCCTGTATCAGGACACCAAACAACATTCAATTTCGATACCATTGGACGTACAATCACGTTGAATGACAAAGCAGACACTGATGTTTCAATTGGGTTGACTGCCCCCGTCTTCTTCTCGAGATCCATTTGTATCTCTCTTATATCCTCTTTAACTTTCATAACAGGATCTTCTTGTGACCTAAACGAAGAAGAAATTGGAGTTTCCTCCTCACGTCCACCCGAAAACAACACAATGACAATAATAAAAACCACAGTACACATCACACTTAGTTTTATCACCAGCTGTCTATTTAGAAGCAACCATACTTTGATTTGTAATTTATCTTTCGATTTATATTTGTCATGTTCCTTTTTCGGCCTTTTGGATCTCTTTGTGTCTGTCATCGGATCAATTTCCAGGTCCTGTTCAACCCCACACGGTAGACTCTAGTTTGTTATCTTGTTCGTATTTTTTAAAACACAACAAAAATCGATTTTTTATTTTTCGTGAATGGTGATTTGTATCCAATGCGGTGCGAAACAGGAATCAATAACAGCGGTGTTGGAATACAGCCCTGGAAACATTAAATTATTGAGATGCATTAGATGTGGTGAAGTTGTGGATAAATATATTGAATATGAAGGTCTTTTGATACTTATAGATATGGCTCTGTTGAAAGTGGAAGCTCACCGCCACGTATTATCCAACAGAAAATTCCCTTACAAATTATTTCCGTTTCATATATTCCTAGAACTTACTCTTCGTTTGGCTCACATTGAACACCGATCTGAAGACTTTCAACAGATGGTTCAAAACCCGATTGAATTTGCATGGTTGGTATCATCAGTTTCAATGTCTGGAGTGGTTAGTATGTTCGTTGTTTATGTAGCAACGTATATCTTTGTTGGAAGCATATCGTCCTGTCAAATGGCTTGCAAAACTGTTGCATTGGAATCCTCAGTGAAAAGTATTTTCTTGGTCATGGGTGTGTGGACCTATCCGGTGTCGTTTTTGTTCATATTGCGAATCCTCTCTGTTGCATGTACATCTGTTGGCCTCAAAGCTTCTATTCCTTCATTTTCTGTGTTTCAAACATTGATAATTGGCATTGTCGTTGGGTCTATTCAAGGTTATGGTTCGTCACTGGGTGATTTCTTTTCAATAGCAGTTGTATAATTAAAATTAAAAAGGCGGTAATTTCGACATGTCAATGCCATTTGTTTCAACAAAATTATGAACAACATCAAGAAATTGACTTCCATAAACATCGAGTTTGCTAGCCGCAACACCTTCCACTTGTGAAAGCTGCGTTAGAGTCATAGGGAGACTCCTTGCAATTTTATCCAGCGTTTCATCCCCAAAAATATGCCACGGTTTAACTTTGCTCCCAGACAGCCTCACGCAGTCCAACCGTTTAATAACCAGATTACCTAGAAGATGATGAACAAACTCTGTTGGACATCGATCAACAACTGTCTCGTAGGCAAACTGAGAAAACGATACCACCGGAGGGCTATTATCAATAACAACAGGACTCTTTAGTGGTCGGGGTCTTTTTTGCTGGGTCGTAGGTACATGCATATCCTGTGTCGAAAATCCTTCCACCAATTGGCGTTTTTGAGCACCACTTGGATGAGCGTCTTTGGTTCTGATGATGATCTTCAAATTACCTCCGAGGAGCTCCTCAGCACGCACTCCGGGTTTAATATAAACTGCATGATACATGTTATTAGCACCAGTGCTCAATTCAAAATCCTCCACCACAAATTCCATGGACATTTGATACAGTATTTTGAGAATATCATCTTTTTTCAATGATTCACACAATCCAAAATGTCTACTACTAGTATCTTTGATTCCTTTCACTAGGGAACCTTTTAAAATGCCTGCAAGTTGATTTAACGTGGTGTTTTTGGACGGATTATCTCTCAAAACTGACAATGCTGATTTTGCGATATCAGTGGCATCGAACTCATGACGTGGACCTGACTTACAGCAATTATCACATGTTCGATTGCATCCCTTTTCATCATAGTTTTCTCCGAAGTATTCAAGAATTAGCTTACGTCTACAATCCACTTCGTTCAAGCAAAAATGCATCATTCGACTTAAACTCAGTAATTGGCCATGCAACTTCCTGTCATTTGATGAAAGTCCAGGTGTTTCCTGTTTGATCATTCTTTCCAATTTCACTTTATCAGAATACATGTAATAAACATGGCATTCAGCAATTCCGCCATCACGACCAGCTCGTCCACTTTCTTGATAGAAATTCGTAATGGTTTTAGGAAGGGAATAATGAATCACATATCTCACATCAGGTTTATCAATACCCATCCCAAAAGCGATGGTTGCCACAATAACACTTATTCTTCCAGTACTCCACCGTTCTTGTCTCCTTCTCTTCTCTTCTGGCTCCACATTGGCATGATAAAATGTCACAACGTCTCCTAATTCCTTTTGTAACTCTGCAGCTACTGTTTCAGTATCTTTCCTGGATAAGCAATAAATAATCCCAGATTGGCGCCGTCGATTGCCACTCCTTATATACTTGATAATTTCCAACATCGCATTCTTATGTGATTTCTTTTGATGGACAAAATAATGCAAATTCGGACGGTTAAAGCTGAGCTTGAGAATTTTCGGAGAACGAAGGCCTAACAACTTGACAACATCTTCCATAACGGCGGTACTAGCAGTTGCAGTAAGGGCAACTATGGGAATATTAGAAAATGTTTTTCTCAAATTCCCAAGACGGAGGTAATCATTTCTGAAATCATGTCCCCATTGACTCACGCAATGTGCTTCATCAATAACGAATCGATCCAATTTATTCATTCGATATAATTTGGTTAACTCATCTATGAACATCCTACTTTGAGCAATCTTCTCAGGTGTTACATACAAAAGTCTAACTGCTCCGTTTCTCAACTCCGATAACACTTTGCAATATTCATCCGTTTCCATTGACCCTGTGAATGCCAAAGCATTAACTCCACAATTCACTAGAGCTGTCACTTGGTCTTGTATTAGGGACACCAACGGAGAAACGACAATACTGACTTTGTTATCGCATAACGCAGGCACTTGATAACAAAGAGATTTCCCGCCTCCAGTTGGCATGATGATAAATGCATCTTGTCCAGTACAAGTTGCATGAATAGCAGAACGTTGACCTGGACGAAAGTGACCATACCCGAAATACTGTTTGTTGATGCAATATACCTTATCCCAATCGAACGACTTACTAGTGTCACGTTGAAGCTTATCTTCAATCTCCGTTAGTTCCTTTGCTTTTAAAGGTTGAGCTATTCGATCTTTCATGCTTACTTCGCTCACGTTATCTTTGCTGTAATCCACCCTGTAGAGCTCTAAGGGAGGGGGTCGTTCAGAAGAATTTGAATTCTGGTAGTGGTCTTGCCTTTCAACAGGAATACTGTAATTGTTTTGATATCGGTCCTGTCTTTCACTAATGCTGTTGTGTACTAGTTGGGGCACTTGAGCAGACGAAGGCACTCTGGAATTACTGGATGGTAAAAACGGATTCACCGTTCTGTTTTCCACTTCTTCCTCTTCCCAAAAATCTTCCGATACATCACCCCATCCCGCAGCCTCCAATGCACTTTTATTCACGTCCAGGTGCTTCAGAGGTTCCCTGGTTGATGACGTTTCTCCTTCATCCAACAAATTTGAAATCTCGTGCACATCACCCCAGCCTGCAGCTTCAAGAGCTTTTTTGATCTCAATATCTTTCGATATAACTTTTTTTATTGTAAAAGTAGGTTCCTTCACTGGTTGACGGACAAACGTGGAGACCCCCCGAAGGGCAAAATGTTTGTTCTGCAACAACCTACATGAGTGTTGAACCCTTATATCTTCCTCCTTCGTATCAGCGCATGGGACGCTTTTCAAGTTTGAGAAATCAGCCCTTATTTTATCCAACTGCTCATGCAAGTTGTGCTGTAGCATCCCCTGCTTGATGCGATACGCCCCCCTCACAATGTCATGAAAAAAAAATACTGTAAAATTTCAAAATGAAGTGATGTTCTCGAAAAGTGCACCTCAAAAGAGGCGTAAGCCCATTTTCCACTTTTTCAAAATTTTATAGAGAAAACGACGAATTTTGACGCCATTTCTATTATCCATTAAAATCGCTTATTGGAGTCATTAGATAATTTTCAAATTCACAATGCTTGCTTTGTGCATTGTGGTATTTCTTTTAACGCATACATCGACTTCTTTTCGTGTGGCATACTTTGGAAACTCTGTCACTGAAACCGACGAAAGCAGCCCCGATCTATCTTCGATTATTCAAGTCATCTAGGCCAAAGATGTTGACTTAATTGTTCATCTCGGAGGATTCGATGCAGCATATCCAATCCGATTGAAAGGAGTATCGGACAATATTTTCAAATTTGGGGTGGTTTCCGTGATTGGTCCAAATGATGATGTGACGAATATTGAGTCTTTCATCAAGTCCGAAGATCAGCCATGCCGACAAGTTTCCTCTTCTGTGAATATTTGTGAACATGATTCATCAATTCTAGTTGCCATTGGTTTCGAAGCCCTAGTGAATGCTGATACAATCACTACGGTAATAGCAAGTATCCGGTCTGAATTTGCTAACTCCTCCATGCGGAATAGGGTTATCGTTTGGAACGAGCCACCAACTGATTTGTAAGTAATGCATTGTTTTATTCAAATAGAACTTAACCGTTTTCAGTGATCCTAATCCGCCGCGTGAAAGATACACATGTGGTTTCTTTACCACCTGCGTAAGAACTAAAACCAATATGGCCAGATTAACTCCTTTATTAGATTTCGCCGACCAAGAGAAAGCGATGGTTATTGTTGGGGATAGTAGTCAAGGAGATGCAGCCTCTATTCCAGGTAGTTATTATGGCGGAATACAGGATGGATGTGACAAAAATCAAGTGATCTTTTCAAATATGGGAGGAGTCACCAAATGCGAAGCTCCATTTTCTGATGAAGAAGAAGCTCAATATGAAAATAGCAATGGAGAAATTTCTTCTTGCTCCTCGACAACAGGAAAATCTCTAGGCGTTCTCATTTGTGACGATAACAGTGAAACGAGCGAAACGGCATTTTCATGTGAGTTTGTAACCACTCATTCGAGTACTATCAAAATCAACGATTTATGGAATATTCCTTATTGTATTCCTATAACCCTGCCAGCTTCAGTAAGTCCAAGTATTTCCCCAACAAATAATCCAACGACTGTTGCAGAAGCATCTCAGACACCAACTTCGTTTCCTTCCTCTGAAATTATTGTTGGAGGCCTATTGGGATTGCTCTTCCTGGGTTCCATTGCGTTCGGTTTCTATAAATGGAAAAGAAAGAAAGAAGATGAAGGGGACATTGAAATACAGGTTGGAGTCCCACGTGAATTTAAAAAACTTACGAACATTGCGCCACTGGATTACAATGCTCCAACAGAAGTTAAAACCCCATCATTAGTTATAGGCATGCCAAGAAATGTCGTTCATCAAGCAGGTATGACGAAGAGTGGTCAATACATGAGATTTCAAACAAGCATCTAATCGTTTCGCGAGTCGTTCCGTGTGTTGAATATATTCAGGAAATCAAACCACAAAGAAAGTGACGAGGAATTTGAACAGCAGTTGTAAACTATTAATTAAATCAAATTTTTAATAACTATTTCGCGATCTTGGTGAATGTTTAAATAAATAATATTTTTTTTTTGGCAAGCACTGGTAATTGGGTGTGTGCCAGCTTGCACCTTCTTAAGGCTACCTATGAAATACGATAACCCTGCAAAAGGCACAAGCTCCATTCCATTTCGAAAGAAATGTGGTCCAAAAGCAATTCTTCTAGATGTATTTTCAACTGCTGCTATTAGTAACATGTGTTCTGGAATGCTATTCACTCAAAGTTGCGTTTATTGGTAATGCAGAGTCGGAGAAGGGACCATCGAAAACCAACACAGAGAGTTTGATTCAACATATTCAAAGCAAGGCTGTTGACTTGCTTGTCCTTGCAGGAGGATTTGACAAAGATTATCCTAGTGAGTTGGAAAGTGTTTATAAAGATATCACACCCTTCGAATTTGGGGTGATTTATTTGAAGGGAAAGAATGATGATCTTAAGAATATTGCAAAACTTGATGCGTTGGACAAATCGAGTTGTCAGTACCATCCAGAATACTTCCTCCGCGTTTGCACCCTTGAAAACGTAAAAATAATATTGTTAGACTATCAGGCATTGTGGAATATGAACTATACCAAACAATTTGTTCAACAGGAGTTTCAGGGGTCAGCCGATATGTATCGCGTTCTGAGTTGGAACGGAGTGCCTCAGAATTTGTAAGTTTTCTCCAAGTCGGATTATAAAGACATAAATTAACAGGTCTTAGCGATTTAAATCCATGTTCAGAATGCAATGCAACCGATGATATGGCGAGATTCGCAGCGGAACTGGAATCGATTGCGATCATAAGTGATAGTAGTTTGGCAAGTCCATTCCTAGAGTCCCCATCTAGCTATTTTGGTCATTACATCCAAGGAAATGCATTCTGTGAGCAATCCCAGGTGTTTTTATCTAACATGGGTGGTGTGGAAAAGTGTGTGGACAAGAAGGATTTAACGAAAGCCAATAAGGACGTTTTTGAGCCTCATCAGGGCCAAGTGTATTCCTGTACCAACGATGGAACTACCGAAGCTTTTGGAGCTCTAGTTTGTGATTTTACAACAGGAGTTTGTGAATTCTCGACCGTAGGGCAAAACATTAACGAGGCGATTACACTGAAAAAACCTTGTACAAGTTCTCCAACAAATCAAGCTACAAGTCAACCAACAAATCAACCGACAAATCAAGGTACAGAACAACCAACACATCAAGGTACAGAACAACCTACAAATCAAGGTACAAAACAACCGACTACGAGAGGAACATCAACGCCTACTTCGCCTTCAATCATCACGCCGATAAGTTCGAGTACAGACAGCGTTGGTAGTGGTAGTGGTAGTGGTGGGACTATCGTTATGATATTGATGTTTATTGGAGTACTATGTCTCAGTCTCGTCTATTTTTGGAAGAGGAATGCAAATTCGAGCGAATCCTCTAGTTCTTCATTTATGAACCGTATCCGTGATTTCAAAAGCCGACACTTACCCGTTAGTAAACACTGGGACAATGAAGCGATTCGAGAAGATGGAATGGAGATAAGTAAACCTCGAAACGTCAAGCACCAAGCAGGTATGACTGGGAGTGGAAAATATTTAAGGCTCAAATTTAGTATGAAGTCTTTAAATAGAGTTGTGATGAGACCAATTAGTTCATTTTTTTCAAGCGTGAGTGTATCAGCGGCTGTCACGAGCAAAAACGATATTGAGAGTGTAATTTAATCTATTATTAGAAACGTGATCGATATATATTTTTTTTAGGAAACCAAATCAAAAAAATTCTAACGACACCGAGAGATTATAACGGTACTGATGGAGACATTCACATTTAGCGAGACCGAAGAAGAAAAAGAGAGCGTTTTCGGAATGAATGCAGCAGAAAAACAGTATAGAGAACGATATACTATACTTCGTAAAATGTACGAAGACAGATTGCACAGATTAACAGATGCTGTTCAAGATATTAACAGCATTGTTGAAAACGATCCTGTTTTGGAGAGGATGAAGGCAGATACTACTACTGCTCCTTTTGTTGCTGCTCGCGCTCAAGAAATAGGTATGAATACATTAGCTTCTCAGAGGGAAGAAGAAATACTTGAAATGATGGAGGTATCAAGTTCCCAAGCCAGTCACATATTAATGTTAGAAGGCGACTATGAGAACTACCGAAAACAATCAAGCTCAAAAGTACACTCTCTTCAAGATCAGGTCACCAATTTGGTGAATGAAATTCAATCGACCACCAATTCGAAAGTCAAGCTCGAAGCCCAAGTCAAGGACATGAAAGAATCACTCGAGAGAGACAAAATGAAAACCATCACACAAGCTCATCAGCTGATGGTTTCTATAGATAAGAATTCTTCCAAGACTCTTTTCAATCATGACTTCTCTTTCAGTGCTATCATGTCAATTGTTGAAGATGCGGTACATAGCCGACATTTGCAGGAGGAGCAACAGCAGCAACAGACCAACATGCAGATTGTTGAAAAATATAAAAGATGTGAAAAGGAACTAGCAGGTCAGGTGCAAGCTCTTTCAAGCCAATTGGAAATCCTGATACTTGAAAACAAGGAATACAAGGAGCAGGTCGAAAGTAGCAATGCTCGAGTACACATGTTTAAAACTAAATTAGAAGAAACGCATTTATCACTGGCTAAAAGCGAAAGAGAGAGACTAGAACTTCGGGAACAATATGTTTCTATCGGTAATAAACTTGAACAATTGGTGCTAACAAGTGATGAGAATGCTCGTCGTGAGGTAGAGTCCATGCGCGAGAAGTTGCACGAGAGTGAAATGAAATGTGCACAACAGCTTCAAACTGGTGAACGACTTCAACGGGATTTAACCAACGCCAGTATTCAGCTGGAGAGAAAGGACAACAGAGTTCAGGAGTTGGAGTTTAAACTAGAACAGGTCCAACACGAGAAAATAGAAAAAGTAGAGTCATTGAAATTTTTGCACCAACAGCAGTTAGAGACATGCAATCATAAGTATGCATTGCTTAGTGATCGATTTGATGAAACCAAAACTGAACTTGAAAAACGAGTGAGGGATCTTCAGCAGCACATTCAACAAACAGCCGAAAATGAAAAGCTTGATAGGCAAAACCAAGAGAAGTCGAGAACCAACCAAATAGCAGAATTTCAGCTGAAAACAGAGAAACAGTTTCAAAGACTACTAGATGCGAAACAGCAAGAATTAGATAAAGTGCTCCAAGGTAAGCAAGCAGAGTTGGCTCAGAGTCAGAATGCTGCCGACCGAGTTGACAAAGAAGTGGATCTGCGAACGAAAGCGCTTTTAAAAGATCATATCTCATTAGCACAGCACACGGAGATCCTGAATTCTAGGCTTGTGCAGGCTAACGAAGCAGTGTCTAAAAATTCTTCAATGCTACACGAAAGGCACAAACAGGAACAACAACAAGTTGTAAGAGCCGTTGAAGAAAAAGCGCAGTGGGCAGTTCGAGAAGCATTAGAAAGGGCAGAACAACGAATATGCCATTTGCAAGATTTACTTCAAGAGGAGAAAAATAGCAAGATACGATCTCAACAAGAGCATGAAGAGGAATGTAGGCAATTAGCAGTTTTCAAACACAAATTTGCGAGTTCAGAACGGTTGAAAAACGAAATGGAAAAAAGTTTGCAGCAAGCCCTTGGAAATATGGGTCGTTTGAAAACTATGTTCAACGAATCAAAGGAGACTGTGGGTGAATTGCAGAAATCTCTTAGTAGACAGCGTAAAGAGTTTCAAGCGGAAATGGAAGTGGCTAGAGAAACGCATGCTTTCATGGAAGAACAAGTCAAGCGGTTTGAAATAAGCCAAAATAGTGTTATATCCGATTGGTCTAAAAAATTGGATGTCGCCAAAATGGAAATGGAAGCTACAATGCAGGCTAAGAATGCTGCTGAAAAACTTCAAGAATCTTCATTTGAAAACTTGATGAAAGAATTAGAGTTGGCGAAGGAGCAAGAAATCGAAAGAAAAATCCACGAAAATGATCTTTTACAAGTCAAATTATCCACGCTTCAAGTTAAATACGACGAACAGGTGTCGCTGTTTGAGGCTCAAATCCAACAAGCCAAAGAAGGCAATGCAAACGAAAAACGAATTAACGAAGAACTTGGAGTTGAATTACAAGGGTTCAAGCAGGCAAACTGGGAATTAGAGTCTCGATTAAAAACACTCGAGACTCGCAAGACGGAACTCGAAACGCAATACAACGAGGAAAAACTCAAAGTAAAGGGCCTGGAAGATATTCATGGTACTGAATATAGAAAATGGGAGACAAAAAGCACATCATCAAAAAAGAATTATGTTAAAACGTTAGGGACTATTTTCGATGCAACTCGTAGTTTGCGTCGATCTGTTGGAGGAATATCGCAAGAGGTGCGGAAATCAATGGATGAATTTCGGCAGGAGTGTCAATCGGCATCACTGGAGATTCATCGTTCAATGACTGTTTCCCGAACAAATTCTAAAAGGAAATACCAAGAATCGATTGCCGCCTTGAAAAAGTCACATAAAGTAGCTATGAGTGAACAAGTGAAAGAGCTGGATGAAATATCAAATACGAGAATAACGGCGATTCAAACAGAACTCAACTATATGCGAAATAAATTGCAAATGGAAAGTGAAAAGTCCAATCAAATTTTTACGATCAAAGAGTCATCCGAGATGTCACTAAAGGCACAACTTGATGATGCTTCAAAGCATATCATAGGTCTTGAAACGAAGTTAGAAGAATCTCAGAGTCGAGTCGAGCAAAGTCTTCAAGTAATTGATGAGCTGCGTGTCAATGTGAAAAACTCTCGTGACGAATCGGTGGCTTCTGCTAGTGCTGTGGCTTTAAAGTGTGATGAGATTGCTGCATTGGAACATCAACTAGATAAACGGATGACCAGTTTTTTATCTATTTTAGTGGCGATTCGAAGTCGAATTCCTTTTGATGAAGGAATTCTCGATAGAATCGTTAAAGATAATGAAATATCCCGCAATGGTTTGAGGGAACTTTATGATGGAATTGACCGTGTACTGAAAGAGATCCAAAATAGGGAGGTCCAAAGTGCTACAAGACCAATTTCAGAAACAATCGCGGCTTTGGAGGATGAAAAATCAAGCTTATTGGCGCAGATTGCAACTGGCGCTGAAGAAAAGTACACAATTCTGCAACAAATGCAAAACCTACATTCAGAGCTGGAAAAAAAAACATCTGGAAGTAAAGCAACTGAAATCCAGTGTCAAAATTTGGAATCGAAATATCAGGACCAATCTCAGAAAATACAAAAGTTAGAAGCAGAGACTCGATCTCAAATTGAATCATTAGAAACTCAACATTCCAAGGAAATTGAATTTGCATTGCGAACATTACAGGAAAACGAGGATTCGGCGAAACAGTCGATGACGGCCCGATTTCAAGCCACTTTGGTCGCACTGAAAGAATCTCACGCTCGAGAATTATCAAACATAAATCACGAAGGGAAAATCACAGAAGAAACGCTAAGCAGACAACTGGCCAAAGAAAAACAACGGGTGGCAAAACTGAAAGATCAACTTTTGAGTTTGAATAATTCTGAATCATTGTCTAGCTCTTTTGTATCGGCACGGCCCCAAACTCCAAAGATGGATAATGAATTCGAGAGATTAATGAGACGATCAACGAATTTAGATTCTGAAGCAAAGCAACTTTACGACGAAACGTTTCATTCTCGAATTCCATCTCCTCGGAGCAGTTCTACTTTTCAAAACAGCCCTAGACGAAATACCGGGTCGTTTTTCAAGCCGAGAGATTCACCGGCCTTTAGAAGAGAAGATCTATGATTTTTAAAAATTAATAATTTGGAGTTACAAAATTGGTGTGAAGTGCCTGTAATCCGCCTTGAATATTCAATATTTTCACATTCGGCAAGAAAACAACTAATTTTTCAACCGCTAGCCTTGAGTGAACACCTCTTCGGCAAAAAAGCAGCACAGTATTAGTTTTTCTTTTCAGAAGCTCAAGACGGATACTATCAATTGAGGTTTCAAGTGCATCGAGAGGAATATTAATGGAGTTTTCCACAGACCATATTCTGTGTTGAACAGAAACTCGAACGTCTATAAAAAGCGATTCAAGCAGCAGCAAATTATCAGTCAACAGTTCGTTCCATGTAACACTTGGAACCTGCGGAAGTTTAGGAACACAACTCGTAGTTTGAATGGTAGAAGTCGAGGAACAACATTGACAAGTCGCATTTCGTTTCAGCTTGATGTTCATGACTTGCATTTGAGAAAGATCAATCATGTAGAGTTTCGATTGTAAAGTGCCACTATTGCATAGATGGTGGATTGCTAGCATCGATTGCCAATGACCGATTAGAGCAGGTACAGTTCCAACTACACCATTATCGCTGCAGCTTCCTCCTGTCAATGTGTCTTGACGAGGGAACACGCATTGATAGCATGCCTGGTCTGGAATGCAATGGACCACTTGACCCTGCCATCCTTGAGCTCCAGCTATGATGCAAGGCTTTCCTATTTTCACACATATTTCGTTCACTATATATTTGCACCGAACACAATCCGTCGCTTCGATTATTAAATCATAGACACTTAAGATAGGTTCCGCATTATCAATTGTCAAAAACAAGTCATATGCTATGTAGGTGATATCCGAATTAACCGATTTTGCAGTGGCGATTGCAGAATGTACTTTTTGGGTTCCAACTGATGGTTCTGTGTGTATCGTTTGGCGATGTAAGTTTGAAAAGGAGACTTGGTCACCATCCACTATCCCCATAGTTCCTACACCAGCTGCAGCAAGTGATAAAATGACAGAGCTACCTAAGCCACCAGCACCTACAACCAGAACCTTGGATGCCAAAAGAGATGCTTGGCCTTCAACACCAAAGCCTTCAAGCACCAGTTGCCTGGAGTATCGGTCGATTTGCCTTTGACTCAACAAGCAATTTTTAATCTTCAAGGGGAATTTTGATATTTTGTTTCTTCTTGCTGCCCATAGAATGGCAATGGTCAGTACACCAAACACTGCAATTTCTTTCATTTACACTTTTTTTTTTATTTTTTATTTTTTTTGAACAAACAGAAGATAATTAAAATTTAACCCCCCCCAAATGGATCAACCTACACCAACTATTAAACTTTTGAAATTCGAAATATGGCGACATAATATCTCTGAAATAATCTTCGAACATTGAAGATGAGGAACTCTTAAAATTTGTTTTGAGAAGCG
>Ga0105055_10008118_pt1 | contig 13763 bp, 13 predicted proteins | sample BON03_FD_78090 | JGI IMG/M metagenome (GOLD analysis project Ga0105055, IMG submission 78090) | Freshwater microbial communities from Lake Bonney liftoff mats and glacier meltwater in Antarctica - BON-03 | ecosystem: Environmental > Aquatic > Freshwater > Ice > Glacier meltwater | place: Lake...
ACACACACACACACACACACACACACACACACACACACAACATACACACACACACACACACATGCATACACACACTGTCCCTCACTATCTCTCTCTCACACACTCTCTCTCCCTCTCTTACACACACTGACTCTTTCTCTCTCTCTGTCTCTTTCTCTCTTTCTCTCTCTTGCTCTCTCTCTGTTTCTCTCTCTCTCACACACACACACACGCACTCTCTCTCTATCTCTCTCACACACGTGTATATGCATTGACATGAACTTACTATGACTGCCCGAAATAGCCCAGCCGCAGCCACACCTCCACAAATAGCACAAAGCAGGCTCACTCTATACGCAACCTCCCAGCCCGTTCGAGACAGAGTGTGGATGGCTTTTGGGAGGGGGCGGCATCAAAGAGGGGGTTTTTTTTTAAGGGGGGGAAGGCGGTTTGGTGCGTCAGATCTGACTACTGTAAATGATTTGGTGCGTATGTTTGTTGGCGAAAACATATGCAGTCCTAAGCACCTGTAGGGAAATGCCATTGGATTGACAGGCAACAGACAAAGAGATGTGCACATACACACACACACACACATGAGATACAGACACGCGTACAGACTACCACGCAATCGAGCACACTCATGGCACATAGGCACACATGCACACACACGTACATACACACACATGCACTCACCTGCTGCCGCCAGCATTGTAAAAAGAGGGTAACCAGGCGGGTGCGCCACTCCCTGTTGGTGTGGAGATAGGAAAACAAAAAGTAGGGAGCGCAGCATCATCATGAGTATGCGTTTGGGAGAATCTTACCGTTGTGTAGTATGCATGAAAAGAGCGGCACTTTGACATTTGTTGGAGGAGTAACTAACTTTCAGTACTGGTTGAAGAAGGAGAAATGGACCCATGAAGAAAATAGATACATTACAAAAACACACATGCATGCACACACACACACGCACACACACCAGATGGTACGCAGCTGTGACAAGCTCGCCATTGTCGCCGCCAGAAACGGTTGTGTATGCGGTGCTTGCGTATACCTTCGAAAAATAAAAGAGATGTAGAATCAGGTGTGACAGTCAGTTTATTCCAGATGACAAAAAATTCCTTGCGTACATATGCACACCAATCAAGTGGCTGTTTGACGGTTTGTGTGTAGACTTATGCGAGTAAGTGATACAAGGACACACAAACAAACCGCAGTAGTGCCCAATCCCACCAACAGAGTGAGTATATTCACAGCAAGTCCAAGTTCCTTTACTGTGGCGCCTAATTTGCGCTCGGATGATTCATCATGCTCGGCCGAGTCTCCAGAATGCCCCGCACCTGTGGACTTTGTTGACATGGGAGGTCGGTCTCAGTGATCATTTTGGCGGCGCGATAGTCTAGATGGGAAGATTTAAATCAGTTGTTGCACACTGCACGCGCATGAAGCGCAAGCTCAAGAACATCGCGTATTGTTCTTCTGCGTGAAGGATAATTCTTTTGCGTGAAGGTACATCCAGAGATGTATTTTACGGCTGCAGGTATGCAGTTTCCAGGCATGGCGCCTATGCCCGTTCTCGCCGCGAGTTCGACAAACGGAACGAGCTCTTTGGCGATCATGCGCATGCTCCAGGTCCAGTTTTTGGTTTTGACCGTGTGGCGCAAACGGCGGGCGAGCAGTGCGGGCACCATACAGAGAGAGAGAGAGAGAGAGGGGCTCTCTCCCCCCCCCCCTTCCGCTCTCTCTCTCTCTCTCTCTCTTGTTCTCTCGCTCCCCCCCCCCTCTTCCCCTCTCTCTCGTGCACACACACCCGGGCGTGCGCTTTCAGAGTGTATTCATGTGCGATAACCCTGCACATATGTGAGGTGGCGCAGGAACAAGCGGTTTCTCAGGAGCATGTCACCGTTGGGCATTTTTTGGACAAGGGTGCCTTCGGAGACGTTGAAACCGCCTATTATCACGGCACTGTAGGCAAGTGAATTTTGAAGCCAACATAGTTTTACAGACATACCTACCACTGTGTCTGTGCCTATCTCTTTGTCTCTTGCCTCTGTCTCTGTCTCTGTCTCTGTCTCTATCTCTGTCTCTGTCTCTGTCTCTGTCTTTGTCTCTGTCTCTGTGTGCATGCTTGCGTGTTGGCGTGTGCACATGTCGTATACGTGGTGGTAACACAGCTAATACAACTCACACTGCAGTGGCTGTCAAGTATGTCCGAGCGCTCGGCGATGTGCAACAGCAAAATATCACACTGCAAAATCTCAAACTCGAGCTTGAAATTGTGAAGGTGCCCAAAATCCTTCACCAGTCTTCCTCTTCGTACATTATCTGCATGAGATGCTAAGTGAGATGCCGCATTTGATCTGCGCGCGGCAGGCGGAGGGGCTTTAGCCCCGGAGCCGCCGCGCGCCACTCGCATCACGCCAGAGTCTATTTTTTTCACGCCAGAGTCAGATTTTTTGAATGGATTTTTTTGCATTTTTTCCCGGGTCGGTTGTCTATTTTCAAGGATCGGATGTCTATTTTTTGTTGCCGTGATGTTCGAATTGTTCACAGGCTTTTTCGATGTCACGATGTTGATTATAATGTTTGTTATGTTTGTGCAGTTCCTTCGCCACCCAAACATTGTGGGATGGATCGGGATTGTTGGAACTTTTCCTGAGCTGGGCAAAACTGAGCCAGCTCTGACAGTCGGTTCCATGTTTGAATATTGTGAGGGTGGCCAGCTCAACAATCTGATCCATATACAAAAAGTACAGTTCAGCTCGGCGCAGAAACTATCCATGATGACAGATATCGCAATGGGTCTTTCGTATCTCCACGCTCAAAATATCATCCACCGTGATTTAAGCACCCGCAATTTGCTCCTGCAAGATGGCAACGTTAAACTGTGCGACTTTGGATGTGCGCGGCGTCTCACTTTTGGCAGCAACTCGATTACTCCAAAGATGATTATGGGCTCACCCCCCTGGATGAGCCCGGAGCAAATATCGGGGCAACCGCTGACCCTTAAGTCTGATGTCTTCTCCTACGGCACTATCGTGTGGGAAATTGCCACTGGCCTGGTTCCGCATGACAAGGCCGACGAGAATTTTACAGCGCCATCGACAATGGAAGTTTTCAAGGCTGCGATTTGTAACGGACTCAATCCTCGATTGCCTTCGGCGGGACACATGCCTGACTGCTCGCCGAGCGTCCTGTCAGATTTGAACAGACTCCTCATGTTACTCTCGCAGCACTCCCCCGACCTGCGCCCGACATCCGAGCAGGCGCGGCGCATTATCACACAGATTGCCAAAGGAGTGTGCTCGGATATGAACGACACGCCGATAGAGGGCAATGTGTCCCGGCTCTTCATGTGGTTGGAGGACAGAATGGATCTGGGTCGGAAAATAGTAGAATTTTATAAGAAATATAACCCGACCAAAATGAGCACTTTATCAGAAGTGCTCGCGAATTTTGTGGGGACCGAAGTGGAGATGAGTGATCACGCGCGCCTTGGCCCACAATGATCATTCTTGGTTGAAGGGCGCGCAGCAAGCGGAGGGGCTGTAGCCCCGGAGCCGCTGCACGCCAGAGTCTATACAGATTTTTCCAATGAATTTTTTCAATTTTTTTTTCCGGATCGGGTCGGATATTAGGATCGGATGGAAGATTTTTGCAAAGGTGCTGAATTTTGATATTTTTCTGGGTGTTTGTGCTCTTTTTTAATCTTCTAGTAAAAGATGAAAAACTACCAAGATTTTGCTTTCTAATGTTCACAAATTTGTGTTCGTGACACCGTTCGTGCACATGCGGTGTTTGTTTGTTTGTTGCGTTTTTCCCGTTAAATTATTTTGATTGTCCTGGTTGTATCTCACTCGGAACAATTGTATGGGTCGTTTGAGATGGTTTTCTCATCAGGCTTATGTTTAGCACGGTTACTCTTAGCACGAACGTTTAATTGCAAGTCTCGCTGAGGATCTTGTACTGGATCTGAGAGTATGCCCGTAATTTAAGAGATACTCTCTGTATTCACCTCGTGTGCAATATGTGCCTTGCAATTCTTCGACAGCTTCAGGCAATTCACACAGAATTTGAAGGAAACAGCAAAATTCGGGCGCGCGGCAAGCGGAGGGGCCCCGGAGCCGCCGCACGCCACTCGCAGTACGCCAGAACTCATGCGGAATTTTATTTTTTGCCTCTTTTTTCGTTTTTTTTTTTTGGGATCGGACAGGAATATCAGAAGGAATTTTTTTGGATGGGATAGGAATATCAGAAGGAGTGGAAGAAACAGAAGGACTCGGATTTTCAAAATACAAGTCGAATAGGCAAACGAGTGAGTGAAATGCAGGAGGGAGCGCAAATGAGAGGAATAACATTGAAAAGGATAAAAAGAAAGATAAGGAATCAGCACGTAGGAGCGTCACCGTGAGAAAGAGATTGTCTTTAAAGAAAAGGAAAGAGAAGAGAGTGTATCATTGCAGAGGGAATTACAGAGAGGGGTGAACGCTGAACGAGCGAGACTGAGGGCGCGCACATACAGGAAAGATTGCAAAATTTCAGAGAGAAAGTAAACGCAAAGAGAGAATTCGCGAAAGACGGTGGCACACAATAAACTATTGGAACTTCCACTGATGGATCCTACACTTCCGCAAGAAAATTTGATTGATGTTGCTTTTATTACTTCGTAAGAAATCGTCTAGTAGTTTGGCTGCAACCTCTATGTGCACTCACTCTATATTTCACATGATTTCAGACAATATTCATGCCGACACGTCCACACACACATGCAAACCACGTAAATACCAATAAGCATGATCACTTCTTTCATGTAAAGTTAGGTTGAAAAAAATGGAGCTCGCACTGATTTGCCATTTCCACGGCCGCTTCGCCTTTTGAAATATTTCAGAAGTCAGTTGTATAGTCGTTGTATGTGTAAACTTGAGAGAAATGGTTGCCATTGCCTAATTTGAGTGTACACTCAAAACTTGTCCCTAATAAGATACAAATCCTCTCAACAGAACTTAACATTTTTCTTCTTGGAGGTGTGTTGTTGTGTGCCTGACTGATCAACTATTTCTCAAAAGTCTAAATGTACTATATGCAACAACTATGCACCTGAGTTTTCAACTAGCGCAGCAGATGGGCAATTGTCAAATCACAATGATTTCTCACAAGTCTGCATATACTATATAACAACTGACCTCTGATATAACAACTGACTTCTGCAAGATTTCAACAGTCGCAGCCACTGTGGCAATGGGTTCGTGAGTGGGCTCGTGGGTCGTGGGAGTTGCATCATGACACGCGTGTCACAATGCGGTAGAAATACCGTGACATCACACTGTAACATACTGCAACACACTGCAACACACTGCAACACACTGGGACTAGTGAGCAGTACAAACTCAAGTTACAAAGAGAACCGTGTTCTATCAACAAAGCACCAAAATTCTGAATGATCATGGCGTCGGCACACCATTTAGAAGATCGCTGTTCGCGACCGAGACACTTCTCACATCAGGTTATGAGTTCGCGCACTTCAACAGGCCATTATGCAGAAGCGCAAAGCTGCAGCAAACATATGCAGTAGCCCTGTGGCATTCATTCTTCTTAATGACTGTTGGGCGTATAGACGAAACCAGTTTGGCAACTGTCTCACGCGACAACAAGAGCAGTGCAGAGATGGCAAACCATCTCCTCTCCAATTCCCCCCCCCTACACACACACGCACGCACACCCAGCTGTTTTGAATGGTGGACAACGTGATGTTGATTTCAGGTAAGTATGCACTGCAACAATTAAAAGGGTTGCGTGCATCCGGGATTTGCCCCACACCTTGCGCGCATCCGTTGCTCAAAAGTCCGTTGCGTGCATCCGTCACAATGACCTTTCTGGTTGCGCGCATTGGTGCCCAAAATGACTGTTGCGTGCATCCGTTTCAGAAATGACCCTTGCGTGCATCCGTTTTCAAGTCACTAAAACTCAACATTCGGATCCGAACATCCGAAACATTGTTTTTACTACCGGGTTTTTACAACAGAGGATGGCCCTGACCATCGACACCATTAGGGTTCAGGTTGCATGAGGAATGGTTCCGGTCAAATATATACACCCTCATAGACAAGGGTTGGAAAATGGAACCCTATGGCTCTTGCAAAACTCCGGTAGTAAAAACCAAAGTTTCGGATGTTCGGATCCGAATGTAGATTTTTTTAGTGACTTGAAAACGGATACACGCAAGGGTTGTTTTCTGAAACGGATGCACGCAAGGGTCTTTTTGAACACTGATGCGCACACCCAGAAAGGCCATTTTGACGGATGCACGTAACCGACTTTTGAGCAACGGATACGCACAAGGCATGGAGCAAATCCCAGATGTGCGCAACCTACATCACGGATGCAAGCAACCCCTCTAACCCACCGCAACCTCAGCAAACTGAACTGATCTGGACAATGCCGTGAGGTAGCTGGGTAGCACGAAGATAAGGACATCAAGCGGCACTGAAAGCAGTGGGAATGTATCGTTGAAAATTTCACAGAGGAGGAAGCGAACACCACGGTGCATCGACTCTATGGTAAGCGTGCAACACCGTGACTGAGCATCAATTACAAGCCTGGAAAGTGGGACAGTGTATAAGGTTAGATATCGAAAGCAGGATCAGGCTGGCATAAGGCAGAAACAGCAGAGGATCATCAGAATATGAACCAGTTCGTAGCAGGTTTACTAGGAGCAGTCACAACGCACCGCATCAAGTGGGTACTCTCAGGCCGGTCGACAGCGGTGCAAATGCGAAAGTGGCAGCAAGCATTGCAAGCTGGGCACATTATGGACGCTGGGCCCAACTGTGGATGTCTCCACTGTCAGCATTTCAAATCACTGAAGAAAAGGAAAGAGGCTTGATGGTTATTACAATAACACGAGCTACACAAATGCATGATATAGTGAAAACGTTGTAAGACGGACCAAGTATCGCTAAAGAGATCCTAGTGCGGGCATATGGCTGGGAGAAGAGCTCGAGAAAGCATGGGAACCCTACTATGAAGTACAGGCACACGGTTACTCGCCCTTTGCAACATGTGGTAACGATGAGTGTGGAAGCAAGGACCTTTGTGTGATAACGTCTGCTGCCTTGCCCTCCACTAGTCCTTGTTCCCCTTTACACGCTCGTTTCATTCCTTCTACTCCGGGCCCCCAGGCGCTAGGCGTGGATTCCCATGCTTACCAATGCAACAGGTGCGAGGTGGTGTCTCCCCAATTAGAGGCAATCAAAGCAAGACACGGGCTCGTCTGCCTCAAGCGACTGTTGAGCAGAATAGACGAGAGTTAGCCGCATTCTGTCAACAATGCTGGCAGTTTACAAACTTCAGGCATAATAAGGGTGAGATAAGCATCCTGCATTTGATGATGAGATTACTGCCAGGCTGATTGACACTTACAGGACAACAGAACATCAACCAGGCAGTTTGAGAGGAGAACTCACCAGCCAGGAGATTGAAATTATATCGCAATGTGTTTGAAGCCAGGTAAAAGCATAGGTCCAAACAGATTCCCTCATGAAATGACACTAACGATGACGGACGAGGAATTCCAAATTGTGAAAATGTGGGTGAATGAAATTTTGACACAAGGTACAAGTCGACGGCGAGCAACGATGATCTGCACCATTTCGTAGCATCACAAAGATGGAGGAACGAATAAAATGTCGGACCAACGACCAGTAGTCTTCTTAAAGAGCGTGTATCAACGGCTGAACTATGTCATCAATGAATGGTTGAACAAAATTGTCGAACCAGCTAACATCTTACAACCAGGTCAAGGTGGAAGCAGGCAAGGACGTTGCATCAGCATTAACATGCAGAAGGTGCACCTCATCCAACAGGAAGCTCGGAGACAGGGCAAGAGAGTTTATCGAGTCGACTTTGACCTTAAAGACACCTTCAACGCCATGTCTCAAGCAGCGCTCTGGCAGATGATGAAGATGTTTACAATTCAGATGTTGCTCGGAGAAAGGGCAAGAGTGTTTATCGAGTCGACATTGACTTTAAAAACGCCTTCAACGCCATTCCTCAAGCAGCACTCTGGCACGTGATAAGGATGTTTACAATTCACATGTTGACTTCTTGGAGCAGGTGTATGAAGGCCCCGCCCCAAACAATGAGGAAAGTGCGGCAATCACCTTTAACACAAGTGTAGCGCAAGGTAATATCACGTCTCCTCATCTTTGCAACATTTTCATCAATGCTCTGGTGCGCATGCTCATGATTACAGGACAGAATGAAAACATTGGTCACGGGTTGTAGATCGGCAAGAATCAGACAAGAGACAACCAGCGAGATGACAACAGCTATCAATTTAACAACATAGGGTTCATCAACGATATCTCAATCTTTCCTGACACACCAGAGGGCATGCAAAAGCTGCTAAACGTTGTGCAGGAATTCACGGCAGGTGTGGAATGCAAATCAATGTGAAGAAAACGTATTTGTTGGTAACAGATAATGATTAAAAGTGTAGAGAGCAAGAGCCAGTGCCGCTATTGACAATCAACAGAGAAAACCTTCGAAGGATGGATCTCGCTGACGCGTGCAGATATCTAGGATATTGGGGCATGGGAAATGGCGATATGAGCAACCAAGGCAAAAGATCATTGCAGCACGCGACCTGATCAAATGCCATCCTCTGACACCAGAGCTAGCAACGGAATTGTTCACGAGCAAAGGTATGGGAGTCTTCCGCTTCTCAGCGGCACTTATTGAGTGGTCTGAAAGTGAATTGAACGACGTAAAATGATTGTGCGTCCAAACCTACAAGAACGCTTGGCACTTGCCACGGTCAACAGCAAGTGCTCTCTTATCTTCCCAAAAGCACACGCAGGTAAGAAAAGCATACTGACCATGGCAGTACTGACACAGGAGTTGTTGCTGCATGCCGAGAAATGCATACGACATGAGGATGTGGTCAAAACAAGCCTGCTGGCAGGGTTAAACCGCAATTTAGACGAGTGGTTATGCGACTCTTTTGCTGAACTAATTGAGGAAATGGAACTGTGGAAGTGGGATGACGCAACCGGAGACTTTTGGTCAAGACTAGCAAAAGCACTGCAGCAGAGCAACATCTCAGTCACGTGGCAGAGCAGTTGGACAGCAGACTAGCATCAGTGTATACCACTGGAAAAATGAACTGGGCTGCAGCAACTAGATTCATTAGTGAATGCAAAATGAGGATTAAAAGAATCGGAGGGTCGCGCCTAGATACATATTCAGAGGTATGGGGTCTCGATCAAACAACATGGGAGCTGATGTGTGCGGGAGAAGCAGCCATGCGAAAGAGCATTCCCGCTCTAAGACAAGCTGGATTCAAAAATAAATTAGATTTGCCTAGGATTGAAGAGAGTTATAGAGAGAAAGCATTCGTGGTGATACTACTGGTAACGAGGATATGTGCAACATTGAACGGCGATCAAAGAGTTCAGGTGTTAATTCTAGTAGTGCAAGGTCTGTCACAGCTTATGCAACAGTACTTTACACTAAAGCATTGGAAGCTTATGCAACAGTACTTTGAACTAGTGGATTGGCAAGGATTCAAGCTGCCGTCGGCCGAGAGAAGGCAACAAGATAGTTTGAAAAAAATTGAACGGTCGGTCGAAATGTGGAAAAATTGGATTCTTCTTAAGAACGAACTCGCAACACTTGGAGAAGAACTGCTTTCAGTGGAATGGTTACCAGCCAATCACAAAGAACAGAGTCCGGATCCAACAAAGAGACATGCAAGGAGAGAGGATTTCGAACAATTGATTGATGTTGCTTTTATTACTTCGTAACAAATAGTCTAGTAGCTTTGCTGGAAGCTCTATGTGCTTGGAAGAGCACTAGCAGGGAGCAACATGTGGGATTTGTTGTCATGTCTACTGACACTGGAAAGTTTTGATAAAAACAATCTAGAGATTGGGAGAGACAGCGTGGCAAGGCAGGTGCATCAAAAGTCGGTGCAGCACTACTGGGTCAACATAGTCAAGCAATAGGTCACGGGGGGGGGGCACACTCTGAGACATGTTGATTCAGCCGATGGGGGCGGCTTTGAATCAACCCACGTTTCTGACACAGACGCAGGCTCTGTTAGACAAAAGCGATTGGCGAGCATAAAATGCAACAAAACGCAGAGGTTAAGGGTATCATCAACAAAGAGCACCAAGTGGGGCCTAAACGGATGCCACTTGGCGCGTGCTTGGCGGTAAACACACATAAATCCAAGACGATTTAAAAATAGCTCAGTTGCTCAGAGCGCGGGACTGTCAGTCCTAAGGTCGTTGGTTCAACTCCGGCAAAAACTCAAAAAAATAAAAACTCAAAACCCAAATTTACATGGATTTGAGGTACATAGACCCTCAAGCAAGGGTTCTAAATTACTGTTTCAAGTAATAAAAGCAATCAACAATAAAACAAAATGGGGGGGCGTTTTGTAGAATCAGTGAAGAATGCACGGTGGTCGATGAGCCCGCAAGAGGCGGGGGATGGAATCGAAAGCATAATTGATTTGCAGGTACAGATTAAAGGACACAACCAGTGAGAGTATGAGGACAAATGGCAAGGATGGCAGATTTGGACTGATGAAGAGCATGCGACCAAACTGACGAAGGACAAACAAAAACCGGTCTTGTTACTACCAGCCAAGTGGTGGCCTGACAAGTTGCCAGAATTTGAAAGTGAAGGACGGTGACAAAGGCCGCACACGCGAGTAAAGTGTATGCAGCGTAAATGTAGCTTAGTCAAGAATCCTGGTTTTAGAAGTAGCAAGTGTAATGGGTGTAAGAAGCAAAGGAAGACCAAATGAAAAAGATTGGACGGCATAGCTTTCACCAATGCCGATATAACGTGGTTTTTGGATCAAGACATACCGTCACATCCAAAAGAAGGGTAAATCAGAATCCTAGACGAGTCGCTACTGTGGGAAGAACGCCTTGGTAAACCAAGAATAACCACTGCAGAGGGCCCCACTACATGCATGGAGCCGCACAGAGGGTGGACAATCGCGAGAAGCAGTTGGAATTTTTACACAGCGAGGTTGGACCGAGCACAAGATCTGATCACGGTCATCCACGAGGAAGCTAAGCTCACGGAGGAAAAGGAAGAAGCTGGGTATAGATCACCAGCATGATCAATACCACGAGCACTGCAAAAGATCCACAAAGCCAAGAGACTTGAAGGCGAGGCGTCAATGTCAGCCCCTCCTTTCTTTCAGTCGGCTGGAGAAGGAGACCTAATGCTCTGGTGAGAGGATGATGGACTTACTGTGGTTGTAGGGAAAGTTTATCTAAATCGGAGTAGGAGCAGTGGTCAAAAAAGATTGGCACGTCGAAGGATTGGGTGGTTTGGTGCAGGTCGAGGAAATCATGAAAAGGACGAAGAGCAACGCCCGTTCGAAGTCGATAAAAAAGAAATCTTCTCAAACCGCAGCCAGCAAACAAATGCCAACGCAGGAGAGAAGATAGATAAGACAGGAGGCAAAGGGCAATCAGTGCGCTGGAAAGCGTGGACCGAGCAATATCAAATGCGCAGTCAGACAAGATTATGCTTCGTGTTGTGAGAACCAAGATTGCCACGTGGCCGACGAGGAAAAAGCAGCGTTGAAAAAAGCGGCCGGAGTATCAGGAGGAAAAGACGAATGTCAAGTGTGATTGAAAGGGAGAGAAGGCGATAACTGGATGGGCACAGAGATAATCATGCTCGGAGGCTATGGGTTTCTCGGCCAAGTAACAGCATGTAACGGTTCAGACAAAAAAGGAAAAATGGGAGCAGGGTATAACATCTTGAGAAGAGAAGAGAAACAGCAGCAGTGCAAAGTGGGACGAGAGGTATAGGGTTCCAGCTCAAATCAGCCTGAATTGGTAGCGGTTTTACTAGCACTTCGAGAACCGCCGATAGAGGAGCCGCTGCTGTACCTGTGTGACAACCAGTCATTGTTGAAGGAGTCAGAAGGTACTCAATAGGTGGATTGGTGAAGGTGGAAAGGCAACGTTGGTGAGGCCATCTGACGCAAATATTTTGGCAGCAGCCATCCAAATACTACGAAACAAAATTGCAGTGGGGACAGCAACCTTCTTGGTCAAAGTGAAAGTGCATCGAGGAGAACCAGCGAACGAGGGAGCCGACATTCTGGCGAATAAAGCTAATTAAAAGATCTTAAGGTAGGCAAAGAGTGGTGCCAACGGACGATTCGAGCAGTCTTCACATGGTTTAAACCGTGCCGCGAGGCAGGGAAAGTAACTCATCAAGATCGTCATTCGACATTCAATAATAGCGTGAGGGATGCAATGCGAAGAGGGACAGCGGAGAATGAGGTGCAAAAACATGAAAAAAGGCTTACAGGTGTTTGAAGACAAATGAGCACACTCAGGCGACGATGTGAAAGAGGGTGTAAAGGTGATGACATATAGGACTGCACACACAAGCAACAATATGAGGCATCGTACCAAAGCATGGTGAAGGTTTGCAGCAGAACGCTTGGGTTGAGGACAGAAAGTTTCTGAAATTATGTGTGCGAGCTAAGGCAGAGCAAGACAATATCAATCACCTTGCATATGGCACATGGACAGCAGACTTGATGTTACGGCAAAATGAAAGGAGAGCGTTCTTAGGGAAGTATTTGAACGACCCGCACGTCCCATGGAAACATAAAAGACGAGAAATGATGGCAATGTAGGGCTCATTCCGTTAGCCAAATGGCTGGCAAAAATCAAACGGCGATCAGATGTAGGCTGCAGATTGTGCAAAAGGGCGCGAGAACAACGCGGTGCGAGCAACGAAAATTTGCTGAAGGAGACGTATGGGCACATCAACAGTGTCTTCTGCGATGGAATGGCAACAACCGTCTCAGCTGCACACCACTTCATCTGGAGACATCTGTATGCCAGCATGCAAGCTACACAAACACCAACGAGTAAGCTCAGGGTTGTCACACATGATAAGGAGAGTAGTATGAACACGTTGTGGCAGGAGGAAATGTCTGAGCAGATATGCAGCAGAGAATCGATGACGGAAAGGACAGCAGAAATTGAAAAACGATCTCTGTGAAAGAGCATGAAATAAAACGCCATGATTTCGACCCGGCAATGTTTTGTGAAAATCGTTCTCGGAATCGGAGGCCAGATGGCATAGTGATTAACAAGAATCATCAAACACCATACGTCCTAGAGTTCAAACGGTCATCTGACAGAAATGTAGATTTTTGGGGGGTAAAGGAAGATGAGGCTAATGAGCAACACCAAAGCATCATCGAGGCACTCAAGGCGGCTGCCCCTTAATGGACGTTTGAACAGATCAATTCTGTGGCAGGGAGGCGTGTTGCAGTAGTGAAAAATGATTTCTGTAACAAGCTCGAAAGGCTCAGTGTAAAAGCAAAAAAGAGGAACAAGATTCCGGTGGCGCATGTGCAACGCATATGCGAAGCGCATCACACAGTAATCTGATCCTGCTATCAGCAAATACACGGGTCGTCTGGGGCTGATGCGACGACATCGATGGAGAACTTTGGAGAACAAGTGTATGTGTAAATAACTCAAAATTCCTTTGTCATCAGCTGCTGAAGAAAGGTGAATGTGGGGCAATGCCTGAAAAAGATGAGCAAACCAATGCCGTTAGAGAAAAGCTGCCCAGAGAAATAACAATTGGCGGTGGTGCGTTATAGCGAGCTTGGAAGGGGTTGTGCGTAATAGGTACTTTCATTGGCGGTTCTGTGTAATAACTGTTCCATGTGTGTAATAGGCTATTTCTGATGTAATAGAAGGCTCTAGATCTAGGCCCCT
>Ga0105055_10008123_pt1 | contig 13754 bp, 14 predicted proteins | sample BON03_FD_78090 | JGI IMG/M metagenome (GOLD analysis project Ga0105055, IMG submission 78090) | Freshwater microbial communities from Lake Bonney liftoff mats and glacier meltwater in Antarctica - BON-03 | ecosystem: Environmental > Aquatic > Freshwater > Ice > Glacier meltwater | place: Lake...
ACCCACCCCTGAAGCTTTGCGGGGGGTTTGCGAGTGTAGTTCAGTGGCAGAACTTCAGCTTCCCAAGCTGATAGCGCGGGTTCGATTCCCGTCACTCGCTCTCGGGCCAGTGGCCCATAAACCAGCAGTCGACGACCACGAAAGGGCCTCACCCCTCGAGCAGAGTGCGCTAAATTAACCGGTTGCTCCGGCGGTCCTGGTTCATAAAGCGCACCACATCCTCATCCACGATGATGTCCGAGGGTGACAGGGGGCGCTTCAGGTATAGGCCATCCAGCGAGGTCAGGCGACTGAAGGCCACATAAGTTTGGCCAGGAGCAAAAGCCCGGGGGCCTAGGTCGATTACCGCGGCATCAAGGGTCTTTCCCTGAGCTTTGTGGATGGTGACAGCCCACGCCAAGCGAAGCGGAAACTGGGTGAACTCGGCCACCACATCTTGGCTCAAGATTTTGGTGGCCGGTGAATACTCGTAGCGAACCTTTTCCCACGTCACCGGTTCAACCAGAACCCCTTGCCCATCAACATCGACCAGCACGGTGTCGGTGATTTTCTCCACCACACCGACCGTTCCATTGACATAGCGGGGTCCATCGGGCCCTGCCGTGTCGTTGCGCAAAAACATGACCCGGGCCCCCGGTTTGAGAGCTAACTGTTCATCCGCCGGATACGCGGCGTTGGACCCAAAATCGCCTTCAATATCGGCGTGAGCAATCTTGCCTTTACCCGGCAGCCGCTCCAGCGCGGACTGGTTGATACGAGACACCGCCTGGTTGGTTGTCGAGAGAGTAATCAAATCCGGGTCTTCCGGTGTCCTCATTCCGTGTTCATTGAGCATCCGACCCATGTCAGGCTCCATTCGCCCTTCACGAAGTGCGTTCAGCACCGAGCGAAACTCTGAGTCTGCTTGGCGGTGGATGGTGTCGAGCTCGTGGATGGTCATCTCGGTCTCGGACCAGACTTTTGCATCAAAAAACCAGGGTGAACGGTAGTGGTCTTTGTAATACGCTTTCTCCGCCTGCCCCGACACCACAGGCGACAGTTGATAAGGATCGCCAAACATGACTAGTTGAACCCCGCCAAAGGCGGTGTTTCGTCTCCTTTTTGCTTGACGGAGTCTGCGATCTAGGGAGTCCAGCACGTCGGCTGACACCATGGATATTTCGTCAATCACCAGAGCGTCGAGTGCGGCAAGAACCGCCAATGACTCTTTAGGGATGAAGCCCAATTCCCTCGAACCAATGATGCCAATGGGGAGACGCAGCAGAGAGTGGATGGTTTGCCCACCCGCGGCAAGCGCCGCCACCCCGGTTGGTGCACACACCGCGACCTGCTTGGCGGTGGATTCTACAAAGGCGTGGAGAAGGGTGGTTTTCCCTGTTCCGGCCCGACCGGTGATGAAGACGTGGTCCACACTGTTTTCCATCTGGTCAAGGACCTCATGTTGCTGGGTGCCCAACGCAACCTCCGTCATGGCAATCCTTTCTCTCCCGCCCGGCGGGCACTTCTTCGTCTACGGCAACCAACCTAGGATGGCATCTATGTGGCTCAACGTCCGAAAGTTTGCCTTACTGGCACTCGGCGTGGTCGCACTGTGGCTGGTCAGTGTTTTGGGTTTAAACCTCACGGTCTATTCTCCTGGAACATATGTCCTGTCTTATCTCAACGCGGTGGCGGAAGGAAACTACGGGCTTGCTGCCACCAAAGCAGGCCTCGCTCGGGTTCCCGCCGTTTTACCCGTTGCCACACAGGGCATCAGTAACCCCCGCATCGTGGGGACGCACACGCTTTCGTCCCACCAGCTTGTCGTTCAGGCGCAATACGACGTAGCGGAGACAAGCGAAGTCTCGTTCTTTATTGTGGAGCCCGGGAACCCCGCCCTTTGGGTTTTTAACACCTGGAATTTTGTGACCTCACCGACAGCAAATCTTCAATTCACCGCGATCGGGGATAACCGAGTGAGTGTCAACGGCGTGGAATTAGACACCACGCAAATGGGGATTCCACCCACCGCTCGCGTGCTGGTGCCTGGTGTGTATGAGGCCAGTATTGGTACGGACTGGGTTGCTGCCGAGGCCGTGACCAGCACTGTGACGGAAGTGGATGGTTCCTACCGCGTCAGGCTCCGAGCGGAGCCCACCATCCAACTCCTTGACACAACCACCAGCGCTGTCGAGGACTATCTGGATGGCTGTGTGGCGCAAGGTGTTCTGCAACCCGCGAGCTGCCCTTTTGGCGTGACCATCGATGACCGCGTCATTGGGGTACCCGAGTGGAAAATTCTTGACTACCCTCTGGTCTCGCTGAGCCTCGGCCCCGACCGTTCAACGTGGTCCATGGTCGCAAGTGGTGGAGTAGTGGAATCCCGAGTTCAGGTGCAATCCCTTTTTGACGGTTCTGTGAGCGAGGTTGTCAACACGACAGACTTTGGGTTGCGCGGAACAGTTCGAGGAACCTCCCTCGACGAACCGGTACTCAACCTCTACTAGACCTGCTGTCTGCCTCGGCCCTCTTAACCAACATGTCGTTGTAGGCGTCAAGTTCAAGGTCGCCCACGCGATCGGCTTGCCGATCGCGTCTCTTATTGATGCGGTCATCACTTCTGCTCCACGCCCACGTGACAATGATCGCCAAGGCCAGGGTGGGAATTTCTCCGAGACCCCACGCGATTTCGCCTCCGTACTGTTGGTCAATAAGTGGAGAGACCCCCCAGGTTCGACCCATCGCCCCGTACCATTCGGGAACCAACAATCCTGTGCCCAACACAATGCTGAGGCCAAAGAACGCGTGAAACGCCATCGTGGCCAGCACGATGATGAGTCGTAAAGGGTAGGCGGGATTGTGAGGGCTTGGGTCAATACCGACCAATGATTGAGCGAATAGGTACCCGGTGAGCACAAAGTGGGCCGTCATCCACATGTGGCCCAGATGTTCACGAAGAGCCCACTCAAACAGCGGTGAGTAATAAAAGACGATCAGCGACAATGCAAACAGGACGGCCGCGACCAGAGGGTGGCCCAGCACCGCAAGATACTTTGAGTGCACGGCAACCATGATCCACTCCCTGGTGCCCCTTGAACCATCTCTTCTGGCCACAATCGCTCGAGACGCCAAAGAAATCGGCGCGCCCAAGACCAGCAGGAGCGGCACCGCCATGCTCAACAACATGTGTCCCAGCATGTGAATGCTAAAGAGGTAGGAGCCATACACCGCCAAACCCGAATTGGTGGCAATGCCCAACAGCACCATTCCCGAAACCCAAAAGATGGTTCGAGAAATTGGCCAACGGTCACCACGCTTGGCTAAGCGAATGTGCCCCCACACGTAGTAGACAATGCCAAAGGTTGCAATAAGAGCCCAAATCAGATCTATCTGCCACTCTGTGGCCAACCGCAGCCAGGTGAATGCTGGGGGCAACACTTCTCCGGTGAGAATCTCTGCCGGAGTTGCTTGTGCTAATTCACTGACGGGGATTTGTGGAATCGGGGTTTGGGTTCGGGCAAGCGCGCCAGCAAGGCCGGAGGCAACACCCATCAACGCCAACTCGGCGCCAATTACACGCCGAGTTACGGCAGCGGTACCGGAGCCACCCTCAGCAAGGCGGCCAATGAGCCTCCTGCGATACACAGCGCCGTATGTTCCCAGCAGCCCTAGGGCCGCAATCTTTGCCACCACCAGCGCCCCATACGCGCTAAAAAGGCCCTCCGCGGACCCTACGCGAAGCCAGGCGTTCATGGCGCCCGAAATTGCGACCACCACAAAACTCAACAACGCGATGCTCGAATAGCGACTCAACAAAACCTGGAATTCTTTCGGACTGGGCTTCTCGCTCCATGCAATCACCGCCATCATTACCAGGCCCCCCACCCACATCGCCGCAAACACCATGTGGGAGAAAGAAGCACTGACCGCTGCTTCGTGATTTGCGGTGCCCGCGGCATGGCCCTGTTCCGCCAGTGGCCAGAGTGCCGCAACGGACAGCACCCCGGCGGCAAACACACCTGCGTAGCTACGAACAACAAGGGCAAGCACCGTCACCACAGCCGACAGGGCGATGGTGATCAGCCAGGAACGACCAATCTCTGTGCCCTGAAGAAAGAGCCTCAGCACATCACCAAAGCGTTGGTCAATAGTGATCGGCTCGACATAAATGGCCATAAACGTGAAAAAGGCGGTTGCTCCTCCCGCCACCGTCATGAGCCCTGCCCCCGCGGAGGCAACCACCAGTGCGCTGGAAAATGCGCGGTGGCGTCTGGTCAGCACAAAGGCAGCCACCATCAAGGAACCCACTGCGAGGGCGGCGCCGAAATGCACTAGGGACTTGCTCAGAGGCAAACCCCACCGCACGACTGCTCCGGGATCCACCAGCCGGAGCGGTGCGGCTCCCCCGCCAACCAGGAGACCGACAACGAGAGCCGTCAGAAGACCCGCGAGCAACAGAGCACCTGCCGCCACGATCGCAGAACCAAGGCGGGTAGTCACGACCAAAGTGTAGGCGAGTTGGCCGTGAGTCATCTTTGGCGGTTAACAGACTGAGGGGCGACCATCATGGTCGCCCCTCAGTCTTCGACTCTCCGGAAACTACTTAACAGCTGCTTTCAGCTTGCTGCCGGCAGAAACCTTAACGCTCTTGGATGCAGCGATCTGAATCGTTGCACCGGTCTGGGGGTTACGTCCCTGACGGGCCGCACGGTGGGTGCGGTCGAAGGCAATCCATCCGGGGATGGTGACCTTGTTGCCCTGGGCAACTTCTTGAGACACGACGGTGAAGATGGCGTCAACGACGCCGTTTACGGCTGCCTGGCTGTGACCAGTGTGCTGCGCTACTGCTGCAACAAGTTCTGAGCGATTCATAGTGTGTCCTCCTCGGACTTGGATTAGGGATCTCGGCTCGGCTCAGAATCACTCCGAGCCAGTAAAAAAGCTACCAGCTGGACTTCGTAATGCCCGGCAATTCACCACGGTGTGCCATATCCCGAAAACGAACACGAGAAACGCCGTAATTGCTCAGGAAACCTCGGGGGCGACCATCAATGGAGTCGCGGCCACGGACGCGAACAGGTGACGCGTTGCGGGGAAGCTTTTGCAGTCCCAGGCGGGCTGCTTCACGAGACTCGTCCGTGCCGGCGGGATCGACCAGGGCTTTCTTCAGCTCCAGGCGCTTTTCGGCGTAGCGCGCAACAATAACTTTGCGCTGTTCATTTTTAGCAATCATGCTTTTCTTAGCCATTATTTATCGCTCCTCACGAAATTCAACGTGCTTGCGCACGACAGGGTCGTACTTTTTTAGGACCAAACGGTCGGGATCATTACGGCGGTTCTTCCTGGTCACGTAGGTGTACCCGGTTCCAGCCGTTGAACGCATCTTGATGATGGGGCGGACATCCTGTGCTTTAGCCATTAGATTTTCACCCCTTTACGGACGAGCTCGGCGATGACGGATTCGATGCCGCGGGCGTCGATGGTTTTGATTCCTTTGGTGGACAGTGTCAAAGTGACGCTCCGCTTGAGAGAGGGAACGTAGTACTTCTTCTTCTGGATGTTGGGGTCAAAGCGTCGCTTAGTGCGACGGTGTGAGTGTGAAATGTTGTGTCCGAAACCGGGAATGGCTCCGGTCACTTGGCAGACTGCTGCCATGGTTTCCTCCTGTAGTGGTTACCGCAAAACGAGTGTTTTGCCCAAGGTCACTTGTCGGCACGCAATCATCAGCGCTCTTTCGTTGCTCAGAGGCCGATGTGCGTACGCGGTGACAGAGCAAGCTCCATCACCAAACCCTTACCTTACGCGGTCGCTAAGCCCCTGGCAAGCCCTCGATCCTCGTGACAGCGGGCACACGTCCTGTACATGTCCACAATGTGCTGTGGGTCGCGAAAACCATGCTCCACGGCAACATTTCTGGCCAAGGCTTCAACCACTTAGGCTTCGATCTCCTCTGTTGTGCCGCATTCCCGGCAGATGAGGTGGCGGTGGTAGCCAGGAGAACAGGCGCGAAAAAGATTTTCACCTTCCAGGGTGAGCGCATCAGCACTGCCCTCTTCCGCATGGTTTTGAGTGTTCGATAGACCGTTGCCCAACCGATGGTCGACAGTCCACGCGCAATGTGCGGTGCAACTCCCCGGCACTCACAAAGCTGGGTGTTTTCTCCAGCGCCGCTCACACCTCTTTGCCCTGTTTCGTGTCGCGCTTCATAGGCGTCGCCCCTCGTGCTCGTGGGAGGCGTCGTGGGCATTATCGATAATGCGCAACTCCGCTGTGCTCTGGGGGTGAAGTGCCCCCAGGCCGTAGGCGGTGGCAAGATTTTCCGCGCAGAGCGCTTCCTCGGGTGGTCCACTTGCCACCACATACCCGCTCACCAGAATGACGTGGTCAGCGGCTCGAGCCTCTTCTAAATCGTGCGTGGTGAAAACCACCGAACACCCGCGATTGGGCTCCTGGTGAATGATGTCGTCGATGGTTTGGGCAGAATGAATATCGAGGCCCGTCAGGGGTTCGTCCATAAGCAGCAGGCTGTGTTCTTGCGCAAGGGCTTGCGCAACGAACACCCGTTGTCTCTGCCCGCCAGAGAGTCGAAACACCTGGCGATCAGCCAGATCATCTATTCGGAGTAGCGTCATGGCAACAGCAACACGCACCCGGTCTTCGACAGTGGGCCTGCGTAAAATTCCCAGGCCTGGATAGCGGCCCATCTGCACCACTTCTTTGACTGTCATCGGAGTCCCTGGTGACACGTTCATCTGTTGCAAAACATACGCAATATCGCTGCGTGCTTTTACAGGTGTTGTCCCCATCACCTCGAGTGAGCCGTGCGCGAGGGGCAGCAACCCGGTGATGGCGTGGAGAAGCGTGGACTTGCCACTACCGTTTGGCCCGATGACGGCGGTAATGGCAGCACCTGGAACCCTGAAATCGGAGTGGGCAAGAGCAACGCGGCCATCGCGTTCAAGAACAACACCGTGGCCTTCAATCACTGTGCTGATGCGGGCACCTTTCCTTTCACGGCAGTGACCAGATGTTGCAGGGTGAGCACCACGAAAAACGCGACAATCGGGACCAGCGCCATCGTGGCGGAAGCAGCGGTTCCCAAGTAGTAGCTCAGCGTAAGCCCCGCCCACACCGAGCCCACACCAATCACAGCGGCAATAGCCATCATGGCGCGGATGGTGGTGGAGAGAAGGCTGGCGGTGGCAGGCGGTCCTACAAGTAATCCAAAGACCAGCAGCGCTCCCACCGACTGATAACTGCCAATCACCGCAAGCGCAAGCAGCACCAAGAGTGCTGCGTGAGCAAGGCCGGGTCGCATACCGAGGAGCTCTGCTTTGTCGCGGTTGAGGCTGAGAGCGACTAACGGCCGATACAGCACAAGAGAGGCAGCTAAGACAATTGCAAGGACGATGGCCTGGCCGGTGATGTCCGACCAGCTCACGCCAAGCGCGTCACCAAAGAGAATGCTTGTGAGCGAACCCGAATACGAATCCAGTCGCGAAATAATCACCACACCGAGTGCGAGCATGCCGACGAACAACAAACCGATGGAGGTGTCTTCCCCCAGCACCGTTTTGCGTTGGACCAGCTCGATGGCAGCAACCATGACCGTGGCGGCCACAGCCGCTCCAATAAGGGGGTTGACATCGAGAACCACCGCGGCAGCAACACCGGGAACAACACCGTGGACGAAGGCATCGCCGAAGAAACTCATGCCGCGGAGCACCAACCATGTCCCGACGGTCGAAGCCATGAGGGCGGCAAGGACACCACCGAGCAGGGCTCTCTGTTGAAAACCCAGCTCAAAAGGTGCCAGCCACCATTCCATCCGCCCTAGCTTCCCAAAGCTTCGGCTATCCGCTCCGCATTCGTGGTCATCATGTCACGGTACGTTTCGGCGCCAGAGCCTGGACCACCGATGCTGCCGATATAGAGCGGCACCACGCCAACGCCCCGTCCGGCCTCTGCAGCCAAGGCCTCAAGCAGGTCTGGCGCAAAAGCGGTGTTTCCAAAAATTACTGTCACATTCTTTTGTTGAATGACGCTGACCAGGTTGGCGAGCTCGCGAGAGTTCGGCGCTCCGAGGGTGGACCAGCCGGGGACAACCACACCCACAATCCGGTAGTCGTAGCGCTTCGCAAAGTAGGACAGGGCATCGTGATCGGTGACGAGAACGCGACTCGTGACGGGAACACTGTCGAGAATGGTCTCGATGGCGCTATTGGCTTGGTCAATCTCCGCGGCCACGGCCAGACCGCAAGCGCTATACCCGGAACCTCCGGCGGCATCGAGTTGAATCCCGATCAGGGTGGCAGCAGTAGCCATTCGGTCCATGTCAAACCAAAAGTGAGGGTCAAAACCTCCAGCGTGAGCGTGATCGTCCTCGCCAGCGTGATCGTCCTCGCCAGCGTGATCGTCCTCGCCAGCGTGATCGTCGCCCTCGCTGGAGTCAAAAGGCAGTGGCTCGATGAGGGGGCCAATCTCCATGACGTTTCCACCATCGGCAGCCACGGTGTCGATTGCGGCGAGAAGGCCCTCCTCAAGGCCAAGGCCGTTAGTGACCACCAAATCTGCTGCCATCATCTGCGCAACTTGAGCCGATGAGGCTTGAAAGTCGTGTGGGTCGACGCCAATGGGCATCAAGACGGTGACCTCAAAATCATCACCGACAGCGCAAGTGGCGATATCTTTCACCACACTGCCAAGCACGGTGGTGGTGACAACAATGGTGAGGCTTGGCCCGGCGGGACCTGTGGGGGCAGAAGGAGCAGGGGCAGGTGTGGCCGTCTCCGACGGAGTGACGGTGGTGGCGCACCCCGACAGGGCGACGGCGGTGGCAAGACTAAAAATGAGAGCGCGGGATGTGTTCATCCCACGAACGTAGCCCTTAATGAGAATGATTGTCAAACTCATCCACGCGTCGCTCAGTCGAGGAGAAGTGCCGGTTCTTCCATCACGCTGGCCACATCCGCCACAAACTTGCTGGCAACATCGCCATCGACGACTCGATGGTCGAAGCTGGCCGCCACCGTGGTGACCATGCGTGCGCGAACTTCACCCTCAACAACCCACGGTTTGGGTTTGATTGTTCCCAGTGCCACAATGCTCACTTCACCAGGATTCAAAATGGGCGTTCCAGTGTCCACACCAAAAGAACCCAAGTTCGTAATCGTGATGGTCCCGCCGCTCATGTCTTCTGGTGTGGTCTTGCCTTCTCGAGCCGTAGTGGTCAGTTGCTCCAGCGCCATAGCTAGGTCCCTCAAGCTCAGGGTTTGCGCTTCCTTAACGTTGGGAACAATAAGCCCCCTCGGTGTGGCAGCCGCTACCCCCAGATTCACAAAATGATGAACCACAATCTCTTCCTCGCCCCAGGTTGAGTTCACCGTCGGGTTCCTCTGGACCGCCCAGATCATCGCTTTGACCATCACCAGCAGGGGTGAGACTCTGATTCCCGCGAAATCGGGTGACGCCTTCAACCTCTTCACAAAGTCCATCGTGCGCGTGGCGTCAACATCCACGAACACCGAGACGTGAGGAGCGCTAAACATGCTCTTCACCATCGCCTGAGCAATAGCCTTGCGGACTCCCTTCACCGGAATCCGATCCTCTCGGCTCTCTGGCCACTGCGGTGTGTGAAGGTTTCTAAACACCGTGGCCTGACCCGCATGGCGGATCACATCTTCTCGCGAAACCTCACCGGCTCCGCCGGTGGCGCTCACGCTGTGTAAATCGACACCGAGATCTTTGGCCAACTTGCGAATCGGCGGTTTGGCCATCACCGGACCGTCATGCGCGGCAGGCGCCGCGGCCACCGCCGCAGTTGGTGCTGCGACAGGGGCATCAGTGGGGGGCTGTGTCCGCTTCCTGCGCGATACCGATTCGGTGGGCCCCGTGCCATAGCCCACCAGGTTCTTGAGCTCAGGGGCGGCATCATCCCTGCTGACACTGGCAATCACATCAGCCACCGCATCCGTGACACCGGGGTCGGGTAAGGGCTCTCCAGCCTCATCGTTTCCGGCAACAGAAATGATGGGCGTTCCCACCAAGACGGTGTCGCCTTCAGCAACAAGAAGCTCTTGCACGGTGCCGGTAAAGGGGGAGGGGAGCTCCACCAGGGACTTTGCGGTCTCGATCTCACACACGATCTGGTTGATGGCAACCTGGTCACCGGGCTTGACCCGCCACTGAACGATTTCTGCCTCGGTTAACCCTTCGCCGACATCAGGCAGCGGGAAAGTGAAATATGCCACGGTGACTCCTTATTCCTGACTCATCAATACGCCAGGCTTCGATCCACAGCATCCAGGATGCGATCAGCGTCGGGCAAATAGAGTTTCTCAAGCTTCGATGGGGGGAAGGGTGTGTTGAACCCGCTCACGCGCAGCACCGGTGCCTCCATCACATAAAACGCTTTCTCGGTCAGCGTGGCAGCAATCTCGCTGCCCACACTGGCGTTTTCTGGCGCCTCCTGGGCCACGACAAGGCGCCCGGTTTTCTTCACTGAGGCAAGAATGGTGTCGTAGTCAATGGGGGACAGAGAACGAAGATCGATGACTTCAATGCTGACACCCTCGCTCTGTGCAATCTCCGCAGCTTGGTGCATCACGGTCACCATTGCTCCGTGACCCACGAGTGTGACGTCGCTGCCTTCGCGCGCGATTCGGGCTTGACCCATACTGGCCCCCGCATGCGCATCGTCAACAGGGCCTTTATGCCAGTAGCGGCTTTTAGGCTCAAGATAAATGACGGGATCGTCGCACTCAATAGCCTCTTGAATAAGCCAATACGCGTCGTGCGGTGTGGCGGGGGACACCACTCGTAAGCCGGCTGTGTGGGCGAAATACGCCTCGGGGCTTTCCTGGTGGTGTTCCACCGCGCCAATGTGGCCGCCGTAAGGGATACGGATAACAATCGGGAAAGCCTGGGTGCCTTCGTGGCGGGCGGTCATCTTTGCCAACTGCGTCACTATCTGATCAAAGGCCGGATAGAGAAAACCGTCGAACTGAATTTCACACACCGGCCGGTAGCCGCGCATCGCCAAACCAATAGCCGTTCCGACAATCCCGGATTCTGCAAGCGGCGTATCCACGACCCGGCTGGGGCCAAAGTTTTCCTGCAACCCCTCCGTCACCCGGAATACTCCACCCAGCTGGCCAATATCTTCACCCATCACCATCACGTGGTCATCGGCGAGCATCGCTGCGCGCAAACCCTCGTTAATGGCTTTAGCCATCGGGATTTCCTGCATTTATGCCCCCTCGTCAAACGAGGCGGTGTAATTCTCCAGCCACTGGCGCTCCTGCGTGATGACCGGGTGATCCTCGGTAAACACGTGAGCAAAGATGTCCGTCATTGGTGGGTCCTCAAGGGCCAAGATTCGGGCGCGAATGTCGGCTGCGTAATCTTCGGCCTCCGCAGCGACGTCGGTAAAGAACTGTTCTTCCACACCGAGACCGTGAAGATAGGCGCGGAAACGGTCAATCGGGTCGTGGGCTTGCCAAAATGCCAACTCGTCGTCATCCTGGTATTTCGAGGGGTCATCACTGGTGGTGTGCGCCCCGATGCGATAGGTCAGTGCCTCAATGAAGTGGGGTCCCTGCCCGGAGCGTGCAGCATCCATCGCCAGGCGCGTCGCCGCGTAGCTCATCAACACATCGTTGCCATCGATCTGGATGCTTGGCATTCCGAAACCTGCTGCTCGCTCAAACAGGGGCGTTCTTGACTGCACCCGCACCGGCACCGAAATGGCCAAATGATTGTTTTGCAAAAAGAACACCTGAGGTGTTTGAAAACTTTGGGCGAAAATCATGGCTTCGTTAGTATCGCCCTGGCTAGTTGCCCCATCACCGAAATACACCAGCACTGCTTCGTCGGTGTCGTTGTTGCCGGTGGAGCAGGCACCGTCGTACCCGATACCCATTGCATAGCCCGTGGCATGAAGGGTGTGGGAACCAATGACCAGGGTGTAGAGGTGAAAGTTGTTGGTTTTTTTCGGGTCCCAACCCCCGTTAGTCAGGCCACGGAGCATCCGAATGATGTCGATTAGATCAAGCCCTTTGACGTATGCAGCCGCATGTTCTCGGTAGGCGGGAAAAATGTGGTCTTGCCCCCTGGTGGCAAAAGCCGAACCCACCTGCGCACCTTCTTGGCCGATGCTTGGCACCCAGAGCGCCATCTGGCCCTGGCGTTGCAGGTTGCCCGCTTCCACATCAAAGCGACGCACGACGCTCATCACCCGATAGAACTCGCGGTAGTCGGCTTCGCCCAGATGCGCAATCGCGTCAAAGTATTTCTCGTTCCGGTCCTCTTTGACCAGGGTGCCATCGGGCCCTAAAAGCCGAAGGGTGGCATCCGTGTATGGCATGGCCCTAATCTAGCGGCGGCTCGCCGGGCATAAGACCATCGTGCGCCCACAACGAGCCTCTGCATGCTCCGTTGCTACTCCACAGTCTGTTGGCGTTTCGAGCCAAGGAGGGGCATAGTTAGGACATGCTTCGTTTTGTCGTTCGCCTGATTGTTAACTCCATTGCCCTCGCCGTCGCCGTCTGGTTTGTTCCCGGGCTGACGATGGTTCCCTACGGTGAAGGCGCTGAGCTGTTCGCCGGTGGACCCAGCATCCCCCTCGTGCTCAGCTACATGCTGTTCGCTTTCGTGTTTGGGCTCATCAACGGCATCGTCGGCAACGCCATTCGCATTGTTGCCTTCCCGCTCTACATTCTGACGTTGGGCCTGATCGCCCTTGTCGTCAACGGTGTCCTCCTCCTGCTGGTGAATCTGGTCTCCGACTGGTTGGGCTTTGGCTTGTTTGTTGAAGACTTCTACTGGGGAATTATTGGCGCTCTGGTGTTGAGTCTCACCAGTTGGATCATCGGCATGTTGCTTCGCCCCCTGGTTAAACCAAGGCGTTAGTCGCTCACCCTTTTTGCCACATAGAACTCCGGCGTGGCGGTACTGCCCCCAGCATCCCACCGAGGAAAATGAGCCCTCGCGGGAGAGGCGTCAGCGGCCTCAGCGGTGGCGACATATCTCTCACGAGAATGTGCTTGACCCACATCACCAAACCCCGCCCCACTATGTCTCTCCACACGGGTGATACGAGACGGCTCCTGGGCACCCCCGAGATCTGGAACGACATCATCGCTATGGGTGAGAGCAAGAGCAGGGTAGTCACCTCGAACAGGAGCGGTGCCCAGAGGCGCTCCCACGGTCAGCAAACTCGCTGTGGCATAGCGCCCCGATTCGGCCATACGTGTGGCCACCAAGCCTCCTTGAGAGTGACCGACAAAGTTGACCCGATCACCTGGCTTCACCCCGGAATGGTGGAGTGCCCGCTCCACCGCGACAAGCGAGGCCGCCGACACTCCGGCGATGAGCGCAATATTACTTTCCATATCAAAAGGATCATCCGACACCCCCACGCTCCACCGCTGTGTGCCCGCGAGATAAACATCGGTCTCGGCCACGCCGTCGCCCCCGACATAGCGCTCGATGCGAATAGGTGTCTCCCCCGCAGGGATTCTGCCTACGCGCTCCGCCATGGTGGTCGCTCGCGCCATGGGAAGTGCGGCGCTGGGAGAGATGACTTTCGCGACCTCGATTCCTCCGGCAGTCGCCCCCTGCAGGGCAACCGAGGCGACCTCCCTCATTCCCCCAGACGACCATGCTGTTGTGACCTCGTCCCCCGGGAGTGCCGAAGCGAGGAAAGCAAGAAGGGCATCGCGGGGCACATCAAAGGTAAGAATGCGCGCACGCTCCTGCTCGCCAAAGCTTTCCGT
>Ga0105055_10008124_pt1 | contig 13754 bp, 10 predicted proteins | sample BON03_FD_78090 | JGI IMG/M metagenome (GOLD analysis project Ga0105055, IMG submission 78090) | Freshwater microbial communities from Lake Bonney liftoff mats and glacier meltwater in Antarctica - BON-03 | ecosystem: Environmental > Aquatic > Freshwater > Ice > Glacier meltwater | place: Lake...
CCAGCATGATGGTCAAAGCGATCATCAGTTCAACGAGTGTGAAACCCCTTGACGGGCGCAGCGGCAATGGTCGTTTCGCGTCTATATACATGTCTGGAAACCTGAAAGATGCTGGTCAGAAGGTGTGCATTTAGTGACTCTGCCGGTGGGCGTAACTGCAATATTTACCCGGGAAGCCTGGCTTTGATCCGTGATTTCAATCTTTACCTTGGTCGAGTGACTGAGGGTGCCCCGTACCGGATTGACGTCAAAATGATCATTCTCAATCAGACCTATCGTTATCAGCAGATCTGCAAATCCGGGGCTGGACGTGTTGGATAAAATAAAGCTGTCGCCACCGGCATCGAGTTTACAATCCGTCGTTTCAGGTGCAGCCAGGCAGTCACAGGTCTGATGCTTACCCAGTTGAGCACCAAAGCACCAGTTCCCGCCGCCTTCATCGTAAGTTATGGTGACCCAGCTGTTCCGTTTGGCGGCTTCCATTTTTACATTGTCAAAAAAGGCACCGATCAAATTGGTCGAACCGGTGATATTCCGCTTACTGAGGAAACCGGAAAATGAAGCCGAGCTGAGTGTCATTAAAATAGCGATGACCGATAAGGCAACCACCAACTCGGTGAGTGTCACGCCCGATTGACTTTTTAGAGTTTTAATCTTGCCTCCTTGCGCGCCAACCCTGTTTGCCTTCCCTGGTCAAACAAAGTTAATTTATAACTAAGCTCAAGACCATGAGAAAGCCAAACACCACGAGTCATATCCTTATGAGCTCGTGGTGTCAAACCGCTTTAAACAAATTCCTTTTTTAAATAAGAGGCCCTGCTTGCGACACGCTTGCTACGCTCCTTGCCTCCTCAGCTTCCCTGCTAAGTGTCCATGGTCGATGGCATGAGTACATCATCGACTTTATCCGCCGATAAGGTCACTGGTATAAATAACAGAGTTTGAATAATAAAATACGGGAATTGGAACTATCGGTACTTTGAAGGACGCTTCAGGAAACAATTCCAAGTTTAACAGCGTATTGAATGAGTTCGGAATTGGTTTTGATTTCGAGGTCGCTCATGATTTGGTACTTGTGAAAAGCAACAGTCCTGGGTGTTATGTTGAGCGTGGAGGCGACTTGTTTCATCGTATTGCCCTCGGCGAGTAGTTGCAAAACCTCACGCTGGCGCAAAGAGAGCGAGCCATGAACCTTGTCTCCTCCAGGATCTTTTATAAAAGAATTGATCATACCTTTGGCAATTATGGGTGTTACGTAGTTGCTGCCGGTAAGCACAGCATCGATAGCCAGGAACAATTCAGAGCCCGCTGAACCTTTTAACAGGTAGCCGTTGGCCCCGATACGAAATGCCTCGGCAACCATGTCAGGATCTTCATTGACAGTGAGGAATATCAGCTTGATCTCGGGTCGTGTCTTTTTAAGCTTTTCACCCGCATCGAATCCATTGAGGTTGGGCATGGAGATATCCAACACAACAACATCCGGCTTCAACTTTGAAGCCATTGAAAGCATCTCTCTGCCATCGGATGCCAAACCGATTATTTCATAGTGGGTTTCAAGCAGACTGCTGAACGCATCCAGTAGAAGCGCATGATCATCAGCCAGCAATATCCTAGGTCGGTGCATTAGATAACTCCTTTTACCAAAAACACTGACATACTATGCCACTTTTACGCGAATACTTCACCTAACTTGCTGTAAAATTTTTTCGAGGTCAGTGTAAAAACTTATTGAGCTTTATCTGTAGTAAGTTTTACGAAACATTAAACATGCCGGAAGCCATTTTCATGAGACAAACCAGCGATCAAAAAACCCGCTTTCTTGCCCATGTTTTGCTCGCCGAGGATGATTTGATCGTTCAGATGGTTACTAAAAGGGTGCTGGAGCAGGCGGCCTATAGCGTTGAGTTGGTTGCCAATGGACATGAAGCAATTAAAGCACTGAAATCAGCAGACTACGACCTCGTGTTGATGGATGGCTCAATGCCCGGGATGGATGGTTTCGAGACTACCCGCATTATCCGTGATGTCAATTCCGGCGTTCGCAGGCCCGGGATTCCGATTGTCGCGCTGACTGGACTGACTACAGAGGCTGACAGGGAGAACTGTATCAGAGCGGGAATGGATGATTACGTCAGCAAGCCAGTTGACCCTGGTTTGCTTATCGCAGCTATTGAACGCTGCCTTGATAAAAAACCTGCCGATAAAAAACCTGCCGATAAAACATCATTCAGTCAGCAGGCTACAAAGAAGAAACAGCTCAGCAATGACGAGTTCTGCGACACCCTCATTGACAAGTTCCTGGAAGAAGTACCGCAGGTGGCCACTGATCTGCAAGCTGCAATCAGCGAAGGCGATGTGATTAAGCTTAAGGATATCGCTCACCGTTTAAGAGGCCCCACGGATCTGATTGGCGCAGCAACCTTGTCTGCGCGCTCCAGCGCTTTGGAAAAGGCTGCAAAGACCGGTGATTTAATCACTGCGATCCAGCGTGCAAACGAACTTATCGAAGAACTTCAATTTTTGATTGGCCCAATGACAGATGAGTAGAACCGCCGGGCGGGCAATCTATTAGCAACCGATTAAGGTCAAGTGTTAAACAGGTCGACGATCAATAGAAAAAGCCACATCATAGCCATAAAGCCGAGCGGAATCGCCACGACCCAGATAAGAATCCATTTGGCAAGCTTCTTTCTCTCTTTTTCCGGATTAACCAGCCTGGCTTTGATCGGGCGGTCCCTCCTTCGCAACCAATAACCCGTGTTAGCCCTTCCACCCTGTGTGGGTCTGTTTAAAGCGCTTGCGGCGGGCTTGCGTACAGGCCGGTTGGCGTTCGTTTTAAATGTAATACTGGAATTGCCCATAGTTGCCCCTCCAAAGGGCGTAATAATTTTATCAGCTGATCAAGCTAGCAGGTCGCAGCTCTGTTTATCCTGACATAAGTCAGGGAATAGATTATTCTTATACGTGATACTGTTCATGTTGAATGCTGTTAAAAAATACAGTTATACATTGAAGACAGATGGTTGAAACTGAAAGCCGCTATCAAGGAAACATAATGCAACCGCCTTCACGAATACTAGTCGTTGCCGAATCTGCGGAGAATGTTCTGCATATCGAAAACGTGCTCAAAAAAACCTGGCGCGGGCTTGAGTGTGAACGAGTGGATAGTGCCGATAGTTTGCGGGCTGCCATGGAAAATCAGAGCTGGGATTGTGTTTTATGTGACATGACTGTCCCGGAATTTGGTGCTGAGGCGGCATTGGCTCTCATCAAAAAAGCAGATGCCTCCCTGCCCTTCATCATTTTCTCCAACGAAATCAGCATTGAAGCAGTGATCAAACTGATAAAAGCCGGCGCCCAGGATTTCGTGCGCAAAGACAATATCGGCGAACTTGCCCCAACAATAGACAAGGCCATCTTGGAACAAGTCGAGCACAATGGTTTAGAAAGTGAACGCATGCTTCTTGAGTCCCAAAAAGCGGCAGGCATCGGTAGTTACGTGGGTTACCTCCAAGACAGTTCCTGGACTTGTTCAAAAGTAATGGATGAAATTCTGGGTCTGCCCCAAACCGGGCAACACGAATTTCGTGATTGGACTTCCCTGATTCACCCTGATGATCGAAAGCGAATGGCGGGTGGGGTTCAAGATAACCTCAAAGCGAACCTTCAGTTCCTGGACAGCAAATACAGGATTACCCGGGCAACAGATGGCGCGGAGCGGTGGATTAATGGAAAGGGAAAACTGATATTCAACAACGAGGGCAAACCCGTCCGGGTGATTGGCACCATCATGGATATCACCGATTCTAAACTTGCAAAAGAAGCGCTTCAGACCGGTGAGGCTCAATGGCGCATGCTGATAGATACCCTGCCAGACCTTGTCTTTTTGAAAGATATCGACGGTCGTTACCTGGCATGCAACACCGAATTTGAGCGGCTTTTGGGTAAAAAAGAAGACCAGATTATTGGCCGCACAGATTACGAGTTTGTCAGTAAAGAACAGGCCGATTCTTATACGCAACACGATCAGCTTGCCATGCATGGTGGTCAATCCAGCGTCGGTGAAGCAGTCACCTATGCTTCTGATAGTCACACCGAGACAGTTGAAACCGTCAAAGTACCCATGTACAGGCCGGATGGCAGTCTGCTTGGTGTCCTGGGCGTTGCTCGCGATATCAGTGATCGCAAAAGCATGGCAAGTGACTTGCGCAGACTTGCCCATGCAGTGGAGCAAAGCCTGGGAAATATCGTGATCACCAATCTCCAGGCAAAAATGGGAAATGTCAACAAGGCATTTTTAAATGCCCCGGTTTATGTCATGGAAGAAGCGATCGGACGGAATCTAAACATTCTCAAATCAGGCAGCACTCCTTCGGACACACCCATTCCTGATATGCAAAGCGATACTGTCGATTGCGTAACCGTTAAAAAAGACGTAACCGAAACGGAACAGCTTGCCAGTGAGCTCGAAGCGCACCGAAATCAGCTGGAAGAGCTGGTGGAGAGTCGTACAACCGAGTTGGCGGAAGCGAGACAAAAGGCAGAGGCTGCCAATCTGGCCAAGAGTGTTTTTCTGGCCAATATGAGCCATGAGATACGCACACCCATGAATGCCATTGTCGGACTAACCCATTTGCTGCAACGCGAGGGCCCCTCTGCAAATCAGGCTTTGCAACTGGCCAAGATCGATTCTTCTGCCGAACACCTGTTGACCATCCTTAATGACATCCTGGATATTTCCAAGATCGAAGCTGGAAAACTGACCCTGGAAAAAATGAATTTTAATCTCGAGGGTATGGTTCAAAATATCCGATCACTGTTTCAAGAGCAATTGCGGGTGAGAAACCTGGACTTGATCATCGACACGAATGGAGTACATCAATGGCTCAAGGGTGATGCGAGTCGCCTGCGCCAGGCCTTGATGAATTATATCGGCAATGCCATTAAATTTACCGAGGAAGGCAAGATCACATTACGCGTCAGGATGCTGGAAGAGAAGCAAGCCCGGATGCTGTTACGTTTCGATGTAACAGATACAGGTATTGGAGTCGAATCCGATATTTTACCGAGGTTGTTCAATGCTTTTGAGCAGGCTGATGCGTCCACAACGCGTATATATGGTGGTACAGGATTGGGTTTGGTGATTACCCGGCGCATTGTTGAATTGATGGGTGGGGAAGTCGGAGTAAAGAGCACGGTGGGTGTTGGCAGTACGTTCTGGTTCAGCGCCTGGCTTGATCGCGGCGAGAAGAAGAGCCAATCGACCGTTAATTCAAAGCTAAGCGTAAATGCCGAGAAACGCTTGCAGGACAATTATGCCGGTTCACGAATACTTCTGGCCGAAGACAATGCCATTAATCGCGAAGCGGCAGTTGCGCTTTTGACCGGTGCAGGCCTCAATGTGGATACGGCTGAAAACGGTCGCAAGGCCATGGATATGGTCCGACATGCCGATTACGATTTAATCCTCATGGATATCCAGATGCCGGAGATGGATGGTCTGGAAGCAACCCGTCTGATCCGCTCCATGGGTAGAAGACCGGGGATAACCCGAGATGTCCCGATTCTGGCGCTGACGGCCAATGTTTTTGAATCGGACCGCGAGGCCTGTCGCAAGGCAGGCATGGAAGGCTTCGTAGCCAAACCGGTCGAGCCGGATATACTGTTTGCAGCGATTCTGGAATGGCTGCCCAAGCTGGATAAAAACAAACACCCGGTCGATTCCCCTGTAAACTCGGTACCTGTGAATGAAGAAATCTCCCATGGTGAAAGTGCGGTTGATCCGCAGGCACTGGCAGTCATATTCGGTGATGACACGAGTGCGCAGTTGAATTTATTACAAAAATTTATCCAACAAACCGATGAGCTTATTGTCGATTTTGAAACAGCGTTCGAGCAACAGGATTCCGAAAAGATCAAGTTCAATGCACACAAGTTCAAATCTTCAGCGCGCACAGTTGGGGCCAATAATCTGGCAGATTTGTGTATTGAACTGGAACAGGCCGCCCGGGATGACAACTGGGACATAATTGAAACCTTGTTCGGTAAACTAAGGCCTGCGGTTAACGATGTCCGTGAATATGTGAATGAATTATAGTTGTATTTTCGGGCACTGCCTCTAATAACCCTTAAGAGGCATCTTCCTCCAACACCCGTTGCAGCCGTTCATACGCTCTCAGCAACTCTTTGTGCAGGGTCTGAATCTGTTGCCAGTCACTCTGCCTGGCAGCCAATTCCAGCGCTGCGGAAACCGCGGACACCTCATTTGCACCCACCTGAGAACTGGCGCCTTTCATGGCATGTGCAACACCACCAAGGGGTTCCATGCTCTGGCCCGCCATGGCCAGCTCAAGTTTTTCCAGAAGCATCTCGAAGTTCTCCCGGAATATGTTGAAGAAGTTGTTTTCCAGGGCACGGTCTTCACCGAAAATGAGCCTTAACACCATCCGATCCAGCACCTCGGTTGAAGGCTCCACCGGTTCGGTCACCGCAACATGACTCGCCAAGGCGCCAGTCTCAAGCTGAAAATGATCGGCGAGAGCGGCTTCGAGTGTCGAACGCAGGGATTGCAGGTTGGAAGGTTTCGTCAGCACCAGATCCATCCCCGCTTCGTTGCATTCCTTGACTGCTTTCTCGGTTACATCAGCGGTCCATGCAATAACAGGCATGCGGGAGAGTCCCTGCCCGGCCTCGTGGTGACGGATAGTCCTGGTCAATTCGTAGCCGTCCATGTCGGGCATTTGGCAGTCCGTGATCAGCAGTCCGTAAGTCTCTTCCGCCCACAATGCCAGCGCTTGCTCGCCACTTTGGGCTCGAGCGGCCACCAGGCCCAGAATTTTCAACTGTTGCATCAGTACTTCCAGATTCGTGGGTTGGTCATCGACGATCAATACGCGCAAGCCAGCCTCGCTGGCAGCAGCCAGTATCGGCGATGAAGTCTGAACCCCGGCTATAATGGGCACAGACTCGCTCTGAGTTTCCGACTCCACCGCTTGTTCGGACACAGGCACCTCGAAGGTGACCTGCAGGGTGGTGCCACGGTCAGGCTCGCTGTGCAAGGCCAGGTTCCCGCCCATCATGTCGACCAGGCGCTGGCAAATCACCAGCCCCAGACCGCTACCACCATAGCGCCGGCCGGTATCGGCCTCCGCCTGGGTAAAAGGCTGGAACAGACGTTGCTGGGCCTCGGCAGATATACCGATACCGGTGTCGCTGACGGTAAAGCGGATCCGTTCTACCCGGTCGTGTCGGTCCAGCAACTCGACATTCAGCTCGACTCGCCCCGAATCCGTAAACTTGATGGCATTGGACAGGAAATTATTCAGTATCTGGCGCAGGCGCATCGCATCGATCTCAACCAGCGGACTGATGTCCGGCGCGACATGGCAGACGAACTCCAGGCCCTTCTGCTCCGCCTCACTGCGGAAGAAGTTGCAGGTCAGTTCGACGACTTCCCGGATCGAGGCCGGGGCCGGTTGAATGGATAGCTTGCCGGCTTCAATCCTGGAGTAATCGAGGATGTCATCAATAATGCGCAACAGGGCGGTCCCCGTCTCCTGCGCCACTTGCACGCGACGCGCTTGCACGGCCGGCGGCTCCTGATAGCCCAGCAATTCAAGCATGCCCAGCATGGCATTCATGGGCGTGCGGATTTCGTGGCTCATGGTGGTCAAAAAAGTGTCTTTGACCCGCGACAGGCGCTCCGCCTCCAGTTTCGCCGCCTCCAGTTCCGAGGTGCGCTGCGACACTTGCTGCTCAAGGTTTTCCTGGTATTCATGCAGCGCCTGCTCGGACTGCCTGCGCTCTGTGATATCCCGCACCGTCGCAATCACCTGCTGACCCCCGAGACGCGTCAAAGGGGACAGACTGACCTCAACCGGCAAGCGGCCGCCGTCCTTCAGTTGTGCCGACAGCTCGATCCCCTTACCCATCGTGCGGGCGCTCAGCCGCTGCAAGTAACCGGAGCGCAGGTCCACATGCCTGTCCCGGCTCGCCTCGGGTACCAGCAGTTCAATGCTCTGCCCCTCCAGTTCCACGGGTGCATACCCGAACATCGATTCGACCCGTTGGTTGACATACAGGATGGAGCCCTGCTGGTCGATAACCAGGATGGTATCCTGAATGCTTTCCAGCACCTCAATTACCCATCGTTCACTGGCGCGTACGCGTGCGTCAGCCTGTAGCCGGCGGCGCTCCAAGCTGACATCCTCCACAGCGCGCTTGATGGACGGCGCCAGGCGGCCCAGCCGGTCCTTGATGACGAAATCCCAAACCCCCTGCTTGAGCAGGTCAACCGCCATGTCTTCGCCCACCGTACCGGAAACGATAATGATCGGCAGCAAGGGAAAGCGCTGGTGGATTTCGGCGAGCTTTTTCTGCATATCGATACCCGGGACATGGAAATCCGACAGCAATACATCCCAACCGCCGGCCTGCAGGTTGCGCTCCAGCTCATCTTCACTGTTAACTTGCCGGCAGTCGGCTTCCAGACCTTCTTTGCGCAAATAGCGCTGGACCAGCAGAAAATCGGCAGCGGTATCTTCGATGTGCAACAGTTGCAGTGGCACGGTACAGAATGCACTCATGTCACGGCCCTTCGTTGAGTACCATCCAGTACACACCCACCCGCGCCACTGCTTCGGCGAATTGCGCAAAATCCAGTGGCTTGTGCACGAAACTGTTGGCGCCGCCCCGATAACTCGCCAGCCGGTCGCGCTCCTCATCGGAGGAAGTAAGGATCGCCACCGGCAGAAGTTCGGTGCGGGGGTCGGCCCGCAAGCGTGCCAGCACCTCCAGACCGCCCACACGCGGCAGACTGAGGTCCAGCATTACCACGGCCGGAAGGTTGACCTCATTGTCGGAAAACTCGCCTTGCCCGAACAGGTAATCGAGCGCCTGTTGGCCGTCGCGCGCAATGTGCACCTCGTTGGCCAGGTTGACTTTCTTCAGTGCGCGCAAGATCAGCATCTCATCCTGCTGGTTGTCTTCCACTAACAGAATGCTTTTATTCGGTATTTGCCTTTCAGGCATTGGAATTCTCCATCTGGTTCTTTGTCGTTCGGATGCCGGGTTCAGTCGCCACTCGGAAATAAAATCTCGCCCCCCCGCCCACTTCACTTTCCGCCCAGATCTCACCATCGAGACGATGCAGAATTCGCTGTACGGTGGCCAGGCCGATGCCCGTGCCGGTGAACTCTTCCTGACGGTGCAGACGCTGAAAAGGTTGGAACAACTTTCCGGCATGCGCCATGTCGAAACCGGCGCCGTTGTCAGCCACGCAAAATGCCGGTCCGGCAGCGGTCGATTCCAGACGCACGGCTATTACAGCCGCCGGCGTTCCCTGGGTGAATTTCCAGGCGTTGCCGAGCAGGTTTTCCATCACTACTGCCAGCATTCTGGAATCACTCCAAATGCTCAAGTCCGACTCAATATCCCAGCGTACCTGTCGTTGTTGATCCGTAAACACAAGCTGCCTGGCGATGCGCCTGGCCATCCCGGACAGGTCGATCTGCTCCAATTGCAGATCGCCGCGCGTGCAACGGCACAGGACCAGCAGGCCATCCATCAGCTCGGATAAATTCTGGCTGCCGATAATAATCTGATCCAGGAAGTTACGTGCATCGCCCTGGAGTTGCTCACCGTAATCCTCCAGCAAAGCCTGACTGAAACCACTCATGGCTCGCACGGGCGCACGCAGGTCATGCGAAATGGTGTAGGCAAAACTCTCGGCCTCCTGGTGGAGTATCTGCAACTCTGCAGTGCGCGCAGCTACGCGCTGCTCGAGGTTAGCGTTGAGCTCCCTGATCTCCGCCTCCGTCGCCTTGCGTGCGCGCATATCGATCACCGAGACGATGGTGTGCCGCCTTCCATCGACGTTCAGAACGCCCAGGCCGGCCTCGATCGGAATTTCCTGCCCGTTTTTGTGCAGGGCCAACAGATCCCGCCCCTGACCCATGGCCCGTTTTTTGTTAACACTCACCCCAAAGCGCTCGCGCTGCACAATATGGCCGGCACGGAAGCGCTCAGGGAGCAATACCTCTACCGTTTGATTCAGTAACTCGCCGTGCCCGTAGCCAAACCAATCCTCCAATCGTGAATTGACGTAGGTGATCATGCCATGCTCGTCGGCCACCAGAATCGCCTCCGGCGCCATTTCGATGACCAGATCGGAAAAATCCCTGCTGGCAGTCAACGCCTGGTTACTCTCCAGTAACGCCTTTTCCCAGGTCTGTAGCTGCCGCCGCATCGTTTCAAAGGCGCCGACAAGGACACCCACCTCAGTGCCTGCGGGTGCGGGCAATGCAAAGTCGAACTGCCCCCGGCCCACCGCCTGCACGGCCTGGGTGACGGCACCCAACGGTCGCAGCGCGCGGCGGACCAGCAGGTAAAACACCAGGCTAAACAACAGAGCCGCCAGGCCCGCAACGAGTAAAACCCGGGTACGCACGCCTGCCAGTTGGGCATTCAGAACCGACTCGGGCAGTGCAACTGCTATTGCGAGGTGCCGGGAAGGCTTCAGTGGATCGAACGACATGCGCCCTGCCACCAAATAGGCGGGGGCACTCCGGGTTGTGACCAGTATCGGTGCGGAGGTTGGCGCTGAATCTCCTATCCCGTCGACGGCCGGCACCTCAGGAAAATCTTCGGCAAAGCGGAAACGCCGGCCCAGGTTGAAACCGAAGGTTTGGCTTTTATCCGGGTGCACCAGATAGTCGCCGCGGTCATTCATCAGATAAACCTGTGCGCCTTGCGGGGTATTGGCCGCGGTCTGGTCCAGCAGCACGCCGGCGTCCATGTTGATCACCAGAACACCGGACAGCGCACCTTCCGGATCAAACAGTGGGGTAGCAGCACGCATCATGCGCAGGTGGGGTACTTCCACCAGGCCGTGCTCACGATTTAGGTTAATTTCGCTCAGATAGACCTCATCCGCATTCAGCAACAATGCGGCCTGGAAGTAGTCGCTGCCCCCTTTGGGCTGCATAGATTCCCGCGGCGTCGTGACCAGCTGCCCGTCCAGGCGATCGACGCGCACGAGCTCCCGGCCGCCATCCGCGATGCCGATGAGCCGGATCTGCCTGTACTCCGGGTGGAGACTTGCAAAGGCTGAAAACAGCGACTCGACACGCCGACCGCTGGCCCCGGAGCCGCCGCCGGGCGCAATATAGTCTGTTACAACCGGTGTCCGTGCCAGGAATAGCAAATCTTTGCGCAGTCCACCGATACTGGCATCCAGCAGGACCCGATCCACCGTAAGCCAGTTGGCGAACTCGCCGCTGAATTGGCTCAGCAGGGTTTCCCGCGCACTGTTGATACTCAAAAAGACGGCGACTGCCGTGGTCAGGCCGATCAACACAACCGCACCCGCCGTGATGCGAACACTCAGCGACAGACCTTGGGTGGCCTCCGGTGTTTTGCGCGCTTCCGCCATCCCTAGACTCGTCTCGGACGCGTCACGCGAAGCGTTCCCCGGAGACCGGAAAAATGGTTGCCTGTCATTGCAATTCGCTCCTTGAATTTGATCAGCACTTGAATGTGATCGGCAATGTTGTGGGTCGAAATAAAGACTCCCTAACAGTATATACGAAATTTTAAAAATGGGCAGGAGTCACCGCGAAGCGCTGCAATCTGCCAACGATGCGAGCAAGGATGCTCAGAAACACATTTCTCAATTAATCGCCTATACTTACTCTGAACCGCGTGCGTGACAACTCATTCGGAGATTGCGAACAAGCTTTGAAAACCCGCTGTAAAACAAAATTGCAGGAAGAATGACTGGGACATTTCGATGATTCTTTTCATGGCTGACCTGGTTTTTTGGTTATAAAGCCAATTGCAAAGGATTTAACCCAAAAATTGATCACCATTTATTCTGACAAACACAAGCTGCACTCCGGGCTTCTCGATCCTCGATCTGATGGCCAGTTCCGGCACAGCTCGGAACACCCGGAACGGGCCAATAGCGTGCTGGCGGCGATTCAGAAAAGCGGGCTCGGCGAGATCAGATCGCCACAGCAATTCGATGAGCGCGGTTATCTGTCGGTGCACTCGCCTGACTATATTTCATTTCTCAAGAACGTTTGGCGTGAGTGGCATGCCTCGGGCCAACCGGAAACCAACGCGAGGCCGGATACTTTTGTGGGTGCAGGAATGCGATATGCAGATACACAAAACATAATCGGCAAACTCGGCCGGTACTCCTTTGACTCGACTTCGCCTTTTGTGGCCGGCAGTTGGCAAGCCATCCAGGCATCAGCCGGATGCGCATTGACAGGCGCCGCGCTTCTCGGAGCGGGTGAACGTTTTGCATTTGCAGCATGCCGCCCTCCCGGGCATCACGCTGCGAGAAATTTCTGTGGTGGTTATTCCATCGAACATATCGGCTTGAACGCTGTGAATTTCCTGACCGGCCTCGAAGCATAAAATAATGATTTTGCCAGTCCCCAAACTGTTCCGGGCAAAGGATTCGGTCAAAGGATCTGCTCAAAGAACCCGGGCAAGCGCCTGTTCGAGGTCCGCGAGCAGGTCTGTCACGTCTTCAATGCCGGTTGAATAACGGACCAGACCTTCCGAAACCCCCATCCGTTCGCGCTCCGCGGCGGTACACTCGACATGACTGGTAGTGGCTGGTGGCCCGACGATGGTCTCGACCGCACCGAGATTGGCAGCACGGTGGGCGAGCTTCATATGCGGCAGAAATGTGCGCACGGCATCAAAGCCACCCTTGACCATGAAGCTCAACATGCCGCCGTAGCCGCGCATCTGACGCCTGGCGATATCATGGTGCTCGTGTTCCGGCAAACCCGGATAAAACACTCTGTCAATCGCGGGGTGGCTGGCGAGAAATGTCGCCAGTTTCAGCACCCCAAACGGCCAGGGTACTGCTGCTCCATTTATTATTGTCCTGCATAAAATTCCTGTCCAGTTCTCTATGACGAAGTTCATTATAATACCTGTCTTTATGACGAGGACAGGATCATGGCAGGAGTAGAGAAAAGAGTTGCGCTGGTGACGGGTGCCGGCCGTGGGATCGGACGTGAAACTGCGCAGTTGCTGGCAAGCCGGGGGGCATCAGTCATGGCGGTTGCCCGCAGCGAGAGCGAGCTACGTAAAACCGGCCTGGAATATCTGGTGGCAGACCTTGCAACAGTTGCAGGCTGCGAAAAGGCAGTTGCTGAAACTGAAGCTCGGCTGGGCCCGATTGAAATCTTCGTCTGCAATCACGGTATAGGCTCTGCTCACGAAAAGGTGATATGGGAACAGGAAGCCGCGACCTGGGATGAAAGCATGCGCACCAATCTGGATGGCCCGTTTCACCTTTCACGATTAATAATGACAAGCATGGTCAAGTCCCGTTACGGACGAGTGGTATATACCAGTTCGACGGCGGCCCTGGTTGCCGAGCACGGCGGCTGTGCCTATAACAGCTCCAAGCTTGGCCTGATTGGACTGATGCGTTCGGTAGCGCAGGATGGCGGCGCCTTCAATGTGACAGCGAATGCGGTACTGCCCGGCTGGGTACGCACTGAAATGGCTGAACGTTCCGCCCGTGCAGAAGCAGAGGCGGCTGGTATTACGGCTGAAGAGGTCTGGCAGCAACGTGCTGCCCTTTATGGTCCCGGCCGGGTAGCCACCCCGCGTGAAGTTGCCGAGATGATTGCTTTTCTCGCCTCGGAGGAATCCAGCGGCGTCAGCGCACAGTCGATCGCCGTTTCACTGGGAGGTCTTACTTAGGAAAGAAAGGCCCTCGA
>Ga0105055_10008128_pt1 | contig 13750 bp, 9 predicted proteins | sample BON03_FD_78090 | JGI IMG/M metagenome (GOLD analysis project Ga0105055, IMG submission 78090) | Freshwater microbial communities from Lake Bonney liftoff mats and glacier meltwater in Antarctica - BON-03 | ecosystem: Environmental > Aquatic > Freshwater > Ice > Glacier meltwater | place: Lake...
AACGGTTCAGTGGAACGTTCGTTGATGACATCGCCAGCGAGCCCGAAAGCTGGTGGCAAAAATGACGCAACCCCGAAAGCGGTTGAATGATCCCCCCCCGTTCAAGTCGGGTCGCAGTGAACCGGAAAAACCCAAAACCAAAACGAAGGCACAAAAAAAGGAACCGAACCGATGGCACGAACTGAACCAATTTATCGACACCACGATGAGAGACTTGACGCCAGCGCAAACGGCCGTCTGGCTTGTCCTGTTTCGGGACGAACGCAGGGGCGTCTCGAAGTCCGCACAGCCAGACATCGCCAGACGCTGCGGACTAAGCCGCGAGTCTGTCTCAAGAGCAATCACAGAACTCGAACGCCGGGGACTGGTTCAGACTTTGCATCAGGGCGGGCTGAATCGGGGGCTTTCGTGGTATCACGTGAAGGCACTGAACAAACCCTGAACACACGTGACGCAGGCGTCACATTAACATGTGACGTACAGCTACGTTTACCGGTGACGTACGCGTCACATATCCCAGAAGGGATATCCAGAAGAGTGATTCCTTGTTCTAACGAACTGCGGAATCCCCCTTCCGTCTAATCCTACCCAGAACAGAACGCCCCAACGCCTGAGGGCGGGCGTTCTGAATCGCAACACAACAAAACGCAGGTTCCCGGCTTCAGGGTTACCCCCCACAAACACACTCACCGAAGTGGAGAAAAAACCAATGAACAACGAAATCCCAAAACATCGAGACGCACTTGCAAGCGAACTTGGCGAACTGATTCGGCCCGAACTTCTGCAACACCACAGGCACGCGCCGTATATCGTCTTGGCGAGCGAAACAGGCATTGAATGTTGCAACGATTTCTACGGCATGACATCCCCAACGATGGCGACGTGGTTTCGTGGCGAGATTCCAAACTGGGGGGGCGTCGGACCTGCGATGTTAATCCATGACGACGCAATTTTGGAATACTGCGGCGGCGATGCGAAAACAGCAGACGGAGTGATGACGGCAATTGTCTGTCACGAGATGGCACATATTCTGCAGGTTCCGCGCTTGTGTCACGACGCAATTTCAGACAATTGGCAACCGGCGGGACTCAAAACGATATTGACGGAACCCGACGTCGCGACGCCAGTTTATGAGACACTCACACGTGCGCAACACCCGCAAGATTTCATCCGCCTGGCGCTACACGTTCGGCATCGGCTTCAGATTCGCGGCTGGCACGTTCCACTGTCCGAATTGGTGGACTGGCAGCGATTTGCGTTTGTTGCCGGACAATGGCACGTTGACGCCTTGGCGGATGATTTTGAGAAATGCAAGGGATTGCCTTTGAGTCTTGTGCGGTTCGTTCCAGAGCCGCACGGGTTCGCAAAGTTGTTTGATGAGAATCTTTCGACGTTCGAAGGGTTTATGAGTTTGGTTCGATCGTTTTGAAAAAAGGTTATTGAAATGGTTTCGATTCTTGAAAAGTTGTCCGTTCGCATTGGGCAACGGCAGAAGAAACAAGCCGCGTCATGGGCTGGTTTTGTAGGCGACGTTGTTGACGAAAAATTGAAGGACGCTGACGAGATTCTGGCTGGGCTCGAGGTTTTGGGGAAGTCGCCTGAGGCGCTGCAGTCCGCCTGTGAATTGCTGTTTGAACGTCGGGCATGGGCTGGAGTTGCCAAGGCTGGTGATGCTGCTGAAGCCGCGTATCCGGGTCTTACAAAACAGGCGGCCGATGCGGAGACTTCACTGAAGGATCTGATTGAAAAACATCATGCCAAGTTTGCTGCACTCGAAGGAAAGATTCACGCTGCAAGGGAAGCAATCTCAGCGGGTGCTGGTGCGAAGCGTGAACTGTTTCGGACTGCCAGCCAGGAAGCCAAAGAGGCAGCAATGGAAGGCATCGACGTGAAGATTCAGGCAGCCGGTCAGGAATTGGATATCGTTCGTAGGCGGATTCGAGATTGCGAAATCTGGGTTCTCGAGGTTGATTCGCAAGGCGATAAGTCAGCAACGCCTGACGTTGTGAAATTGCCAGCGATGCGGGAAAAACTGGAGGGGCTGAAGTCTGAAATGAAATCCTGCCAGACGAAGCTGCAGGACCTTCAGGACGAGCGCGGCAAGGCTTCGGAAAGTTTGCTTCGTCCTGAAACGATTTAACATTGTTCCCGTCGCGTCGCCCTTCGATGAAGACCGATAAAATCGGGGGGTGGCGGCGGCGGCTTTTCTTTGGGAGGAAATGTTATGTTGGACCCGTCAACAAACGGACGAAAGCGAAACGGCACGTTCGACGCTGGGAATTCCCTCGGCAGGGGAAACCCTTATGCAGCCCAAGTGGCTCGCCTGCGTTCTGTCATGCTCAAAAGTGTGACAGAAAAGAGCATGCGAGCGATCATTAATAAACTGGTTTCGCTGGCTGAGGCCGGTGATTTGGGGGCGATTAAGATCCTGATTTCGTACATCGGCAAGCCACCGGAATTACCAGCGGTCGCAATTCAAGTTGTGAATCACGGCATTGAGTCCGACGATGATTCGAAGCGGGAGAAGACTTTGGCATTGATTCGACGCATCCAACATAGCGGCGACTCGCCATCGCCATCAGGACCGCCATCGCCAGCGGTGCAGGCTTTGCTCGACATGATGGCCGCACGTCGGGCGACTGAGGCATCGGCGGATGATGACTGAATAACGCCAGGTTCTCCGCCCCCCTGGTCAGCGGAGTACCCCACACTTCTCTGGCAGGAAGAGAGAAAGTTTTGTTTGCAGGCACCATCCGTCACCAAACGGCGGTTTCGGACAACGAACGCAAAACATAGGGTGACAACGGATAAAATCCTGGACGCAAGGAAGCGAATACACTACACTGGACAAACGCGGGATAGGCTGATCCCTGACAAGCTGGCAAAGTCTTAGCCAGTTTCCCGCGTTCTCTTTTCAAGACATTTCACCAGAAAGACAGGTGAGAACATGGCATCGGTTGGCAAAGACTCTCAGGGTTATCGTATTCGATTCGTTCTGCCGGACGGAACACAAAAGACGATCAGACTTTCAGGGTTCAACAAATCGAAGTCTGAGGACATCGCCCGACACATCGAAGAGCTGATTGCAGCAAAAGCGGCTGGTTCAGCGATCGACAGACGAACCGCAAACTGGCTGGCAGACATCGGCCAAACTGTTCACGACAAGCTGAGCAACGCCGGATTGATCGAACAACGGGCATCGTCGTTGCTGGGTGAATTCGTGGCGGGTTACATCAAGGGGCTTCCGAACATTGAACCCGGAACGGTGATGAACCTCGGAACCTGCGAACGGAACCTGAATGATTTCTTCGGAGCTGACAGGCCGATGAGATCCATCACGGCGGCAGACGCAAGGGCGTTCCGATTGTGGTTGGAAGAACACGAGAAACAGGCAGAGAACACGTTGCGCAGACGCTGCGGACGCGCTCGCCAGTTCTTCAAAGCTGCGATCAAGGCAAAGCTGATCGATGAAAACCCGTTCGAAGGAATGGCGGTTACAGTGACCGGAAGCACGGACAAAGCACGGTTCATCACTGAGTCCGAATCGCAGAAGATCCTGAAAGCCTGCCCTGATCTGCAATGGCGGTTGATATTTTCATTGTGCCGCTACGGTGGAATGCGTTGTCCGTCTGAAATCCTATCGCTGACGTGGGAAAACGTCCTTTGGGATTCGTCCCGAGTCATCGTCACAAGCCCAAAAACGAAGCGATACAAGGGCCATGAGAACCGAGTGATTCCAATGTTCCCCGAACTGGCCAGCGTTCTGAATGAAGCCTACGAAGCGGCATTCGATCGGCTGGAAGATCCTTCGGCAGTTGTCAGCGGGGCAGTTGTGACGCGATACAGTTCTGCGGATCAAAACCTACGAACCACGTTTGAAAAGATCGTGAAGCGGGCGGGGCTGAAGCCATGGCCGAAGCCATTCCAGAACCTGCGGGCAACTCGCGAAACGGAACTGATGGAAATCTACCCGTCTCACGTTGTCGTTTCTTGGATCGGGCATTCTGAGAAAGTGGCCAGAATGCACTACCTGCAAACGACTGACGCGCACTTCGAAAAGGCGGTTCTTCTGAAGCCTGCCGTTTTGGTGGCCAGTTCAGAAACAGAAAAAGCAAACGTTCCCGGCGACACGGTGGCCAGCCAGGCCATCCACCAGGCCAGTGAGGGACGCGAAATGGTGAAAACTGGTAAACCGTCAAAAGCAAAGAGTCCCGAAAACACCAATGTTTTTCGGGACTCTGCGGATTTGTTCGCACATCTTCGGTGCGTAGAATTACCCCGTAGGGACTCGAACCCCAACTGACAGTGCCAGAAACTGTTGTGCTACCAATTACACCACGGAGTAATGAATGCCGGTCGACTCAAGGAGAGCTGACTGCTGGGCGGAATGTATCACTGCCGCCGAATTGTGTAAAGCGCTGGTTTTTTATCGGGCTCCAGTCTTTCACACACGGGATTTTGGCGATGTCCTCAACCGATGGCCGTTATGGCCACGACACAGTGAGAATTAAGAGAGTTCACGGCGATGGCTCGGAGGTATCATAATTTCGCGAGCGTCTGAAGCGGGACTACCAGAGATCGGACGTCGCCAATGGAATCCGACCTGGGACAGGTCGGACTACGTGGCAATGCACATTCAGTGTGCATTGCTGCGAAGAAAGTAGGGAGTTCAATCGTGAAGATGCTGAACAATTCCGTTCGGTGAATTGTCCGATCGACGTCTTTCGGCAAAAAATGCTGGTGAATTCACGATCTTATGAAGCCACCGTGAATCTGCAAGGCATTGGCACGACGCTTGCTTTTCACCAATCTCAGAGGTGGGCGTCGGCGTGGTGGGACCCGACGTTCGCAAAACTCTGCAGGGGTTTGTAGGAGGGAAGGTCAGGAAACTCGCCTGTTCCTGCTCACATGGGTGCGTGGCCCGAGCGGGAAGCTCCTGCTGTGAATTGCATTTCGGTGTGGTTCACAGTTGAAAAGGGGAAGGATTCGTCCTTCCCCTTTTCTTTTGGTGCTGCTGATCTTGCAACAACGTTTGCTGGTTGCAGACTTGGGACAAGTCTGCCTACGTAGCACGACCTGTCTCAGGTCGTGAACCACGGACACCGCCACATCGGATCGCTTGAGCGGGACGAACGCTGGCGGTTATAAGACCTGGAAATCCGAACATACTGAAGTCGATGGCGTTTACTCTTGCAACAACGTGTATTGGTTGCAGACTTGGGACAAGTCTGCCTACGCTATACGGCTTCATTTGCCATCTCTTCAAGAACCTCTGCGATCACCTGCAAACCTTCCATCAGCTCTTCCGACTTCACGTTGAGTGCAGGCAGAAGTCGGACAACTGTGTTGTTAGTTGCATTAATCAGAACGCCGCGTTCCATACACTTCGCAACGGCTGGCGTGGACGGAATACTGAGATCAATCCCAATCATCATGCCGCAGATACGTATTTCGCGGATGATTGGAAGTCGTTGCTGCAGTGTTTCAAGGTGAGTACGAACTTCTTCGGACAGTTGTTGAACGTGCTCCAGAAGACCTTCGCGTTCAATCGTCTCGCCGGTTGCCAGTCCTGCCGCCATCGCCAGTGAATTGCCGCCGAACGTGCTGGCATGCATTCCCGGTCGCAGGTCGGCTGCGAATTCGTCGCGACAGATCATCGCACCGCAGGCGACTCCTGCTGCCAGTCCTTTGGCCATCGTGATGACATCGGGCTGCACGCCGGTTTGCTGATAGCCAAACCAGGTTCCCGTTCTTCCCATACCGGTCTGGACTTCATCGAAAATTAACAACAGGCCGTGTTCGTCACACAGATCGCGGAGGCCCTGAAGAAACTCCGGATCGGGAATACGCACGCCGCCTTCGCCCTGTACAGGTTCAATCATGATGCCGCAGGTTTCGTTATCGATAAGACTGCGAACACCTTCAAGGTCATTCATTTTGGAATAGCGAAAGCCGGCCAGCATCGGGCCCAGACCTTCGTGGTATTTTGGCTGAGCTGTCGCCGTGAGTGCTCCGAACGTTCGGCCGTGAAAGCCGTGTTCGAAGGTGATGATGCGATAGCGTCCTTTTGCCGAACCGTGCAGTCGAGCCAGCTTGATGGCAGCTTCGTTAGCTTCGGCTCCGCTGTTGCAGAAGAACGCTTTGCCGAAGCCACGAGTACACAGAAATTCCGCGAAACGTCCTTGTTCTTCAGTGTACCAGGTGTTCGGGACGTGGATGAGTTTGGCGGCCTGTTCCTGAATGGCTTTTACGACGGCTGGCGGCGAATAGCCCAGGATATTGCAGCCCCAGCCGGGGAACAGGTCGAGATAACGCTGGCCGTCCGCGTCCCACACGTGTGAACCTTCGCCGCGCATGAGTGCTACGGGATAGCGGCGATAGTTCGGGATGACATATTCATCAAACAAGTCGATGATAGCCTGACTCTTTGACGTGGCGACCTGCGTCATTGAACGATCTCCGGAGCTAAATTAGGGCTAAGTGTGTGGAATTGATTCTTGAACTTGATGCGACACGAGTACTCTGATCGTGTCGAGTTGGTTCGTAGCGAAAGTCGTCAAGACTTTCGGATGCACCCTGAATCGCCGAAAGTCTTGAGGACTTTCGCTACGATCTTCGAGCGCGCGGCAACACGGACGAAGTTTAGTAGACACAACGAATCGTGCGAAGTTCAGCCGCGAATTCCCTGACGTTGACGTGTGAGATTCCCGATGTCCGATATTTCTCCATGTCCGGCTGAAGGGTCGAGGCTTCGGAACAGTCCCGAAATAAATTCCGGTATCCCGAGCGATGAATTGGTCGAAAAGTAAGGAGTCAGTTTACCCTGGGGCTCAGCAAGACACTGTCCTGCCTCTCGCCGAGGCTGCAAATCCCGCAGAGTCGTTTTCTCTGATCCGGCATATAGAAATAAGAATCGCTTGTTTTCAAGGCAAAACCCTGAGACAATTTGGGCACCAAAATCAGGCGGAATTTGTGTTGTATTATCAATCAAAAGGCACGATTCCGGCCAAAACGATGGCTCAACAACGAATTCAACCACCTGAATATCGCGGTTGAAAATCTGCCTATCGACATAAAATTAAGAGACTGTAACAACTGGTTTGGCCGCAACTATGCTGAATTCGCTTCGAGCCCTGACTACTGCAGCGTCCCGGTCTATGACCGTGGGCACGACAATTGTTGTCGTGAATGCTGTCGTCGCTTGCTCGCAATTCGCAGCCAGTTTTTCAGCCGCATCGGCTGGGTCAATTACGAATTTGAAATGCGCGGCCGCATCCAAACGGGTCATCCTGCCACTTTGCTGAACGTATCGAAATAGATGTGTGTCAGCGAATCAAGAGTGGCAAATTCGATGCGCACATACCGTTCCGGCCGGTTGTCGGAGAAAAAAAACCAGCGACAGAGCGTAAGCTCCATGGCACTCATCTTTCCCAAAGTAGACGTCACTCTCCGAGTGACGAAGGCCGCAAAACACGGCCCATGGCATTCATCACTCGGAGAGTGATGACTACTATAATCGCAAATCGAGTGCAATTGGGCTAACGCCTTGTCGCTCGCCAACACAGAACCTGATTAAGGATCATTTCCATGGAAGATATTCGCGGCAATCAGTATCCAGCTCCGTTTCGTCCATCTTACGGTGCCCCGGAAGCGAGCGGTTTATACGATCCTCGCAACGAACACGACAACTGCGGAGTCGGTTTCGTGGCGCATATCAAGGGCGTGAGAAGCCGCCAGATCGTCGATGATGCGGACCGCATTCTGCGCCACATGGATCACCGTGGAGCCTGCGGTTGCGAATCCAATACAGGCGACGGCGCTGGAATGCTGACCGCTTTGCCGCACAACTTCCTTGTGCGAGTTGCCAAAGAAGACATCAAGATCGATCTGCCAGCCGCTGGCAAGTATGGTGCTGGTATCGTATTCCTGCCACAGGACGAACAGCAGCGAGCGACGTGCAAAAAGACAGTTGAAGAATTCATTAACCAGCAGGGGCAGAAGTTGCTCGGCTGGCGCCCGCTACCGGTCGATTACGACGGTGCAGACATCGGCAACACAGCCCGCGCATGTGCTCCGTACATGGAAATGTTGTTCATTGGTGGTGCCGACGGTCTCGACAAAGATGCTCTTGAACGGCAACTATTCATCATTCGCAAGCTATCCAGTCACAAGCTGCGAAATAGCGACATGTCGCAGGCGCTGCTGTTTTATGTTTGCTCGCTATCGACCAAGCTGATCATCTACAAAGGCATGTTGACGTCGCATCAGGTTGTGCCGTTCTTCAAGGATCTGCAGGCTGCTGATTACGATACGCACCTGGCCATGGTGCATTCACGTTTCGCGACGAACACATTCCCAAGCTGGGACCGCGCTCAACCCCTGCGATTCATGTCGCACAACGGCGAAATCAATACCGTAAAGGGTAACTCCAACTGGATGTTCGCTCGCCAGGGCATGATGAAGAGCGAACTCTTTGGGGCAGAAATCGAAAAGTTGTTTCCGATCGTCGAACCACACACATCGGATTCCGGCTGTTTCGATAATGCGTTGGAAATGCTTTATCACTCCGGCCGTACGTTGCAGGAAGTTGTGATGATGATGGTGCCGGAAGCATGGCAGAATCATCAGACAATGCCCGAACACAAACGCGCATTCTATGAGTACTATTCAGCGCTGCAGGAGCCATGGGACGGGCCGGCATCGATCTCATTCACCGACGGCCATTTCATCGGTGCGACTCTCGACCGCAACGGTCTGCGCCCAAGCCGCTACTACGTCACGAAGGACGACAAGGTCGTGATGGCCAGCGAAGTCGGCGTGCTGGATATCGAACCAACGAATGTTGCGTACAAAGGCCGTTTGCAGCCAGGCCGCATGTTTCTGGTGGACTTCGAACAGGGTCGCATCATCGACGACGAAGAACTTAAGGCCGCCGTCGCGTCACACAATCCGTATCAGCAATGGGTTCAGGAACAGCGAATTCGTCTGGAAGAACTTCCAAAGAAGACACCGCCAGAACGGCTGACGGGCCAGGATCTGCTGAATCGCATGCAGGCGTTTGGATACACATCCGAAACGATGAACTTCATGCTGTTGCCGCTGATCAAGGCCGACAAAGATCCAATTGGCTCAATGGGCAACGATGCCGCGCTGGCGTGTCTGAGCGATCAGCCGCGCATGCTGTACGATTATTTCCATCAGCTCTTCGCGCAGGTGACAAATCCGCCGATCGATTCGATTCGCGAAGAAGTCATCATGTCGCTGGAATGCTACATCGGGCCGGAAGGCAATCTGCTGGATACCAAGGCCGAAAGCTGTCATCGTCTGGCGATCCCACATCCAATTTTGACGAACCATCAGATGGCCAATCTGAAGGGTGTGAATCATCGTGGCTGGAAGTGCCAGGTCATCGACATTACATATCCAAAATCCGAAGGTGCGGCTGGTCTGCGTCCGGCCCTGGATCGAATCTGTCAGGCAGCTCGCGATGCGATTCGCAATGGCTTCAGTCTGATCGTGTTGTCGGACCGCAAGATCAGCGGGGATCGAGTGCCTGTGAGTTCTCTCATGGCGACCGGTGCGGTCCACCATCACCTTGTGCGTCATGAAGAGCGAACTCAAATTGGTTTGCTTGTTGAATCCGGTGAAGCTCGCGAAGTGCATCACTTCTGCCTGCTGATCGGTTTCGGTGCCGATGCTGTGAATCCTTACCTGGCCTTGTATGCGTTGCGACAGGCTCGTCTTGACGGCAAGCTGACCGACGACTGGGACGACGACCGCATTATTGGCGCGTATCGTTCTGGTGTAGCCAACGGGATGTTGAAGGTCATGGCGAAAATGGGCATCTCGACGCTGCAAAGCTACAAGGGTGCTCAGATCTTCGAAGCGCTGGGCCTTGCGGATGACGTCGTGAATCTGTGCTTTGCCGGAACATCCAGCCGCATCAAAGGCGTGAACTTCGATGTGCTGGCCCTGGAAGCGTTGATGCGGCATCACATCGGTTTTCCGGAAAACCCGGACAGCATTTCTACCGAACTGCCGAATTCTGGTTTGTACTCGTGGCGTCGTCAGGGCGAAAAGCATGCCTGGAACCCACACACAATCGGACGCATTCAGCAGGCCGCTCGCACGGGTGACAAAGCCGCGTACAAGGACTTTTCGAAGCTGGTCAACGCCGAAACAACTCGCGCGTGCCATCTGCGTGGGTTACTGAAATTCCGCGCGGGCAAGGCTGTGCCGTTGGCTGAAGTGGAATCTGCGGCTGATATCGTGAAGCGATTCTGCACAGGTGCGATGTCTTACGGCTCCATCTCCGCCGAAGCGCATGAGACGATGGCGATCGCCATGAATCGCATGGGCGGCAAGAGCAACACTGGTGAAGGCGGCGAGCGTTACGATCGGTTCACGCCAGATGAAAACGGCGATTCACGTCGTTCGGCCATTAAGCAAGTCGCATCGGGTCGTTTTGGTGTGACGTCATGGTATTTAACAAACGCTGACGAATTGCAGATTAAGATTGCTCAAGGTGCGAAACCGGGGGAAGGCGGTGAATTGCCGGGTCACAAAGTCGATAAGACGATCGCGTCAACTCGCCTTTCAACTCCCGGCGTGGGCTTAATCAGTCCTCCGCCGCATCATGATATTTATTCGATTGAAGACTTGTCGCAGTTGATCTTCGACCTGAAAAACGCAAATCGTCGAGCTCGCATCAGCGTGAAGCTGGTCTCAGAAGTCGGCGTGGGCACGATCGCGTCCGGCGTTGCCAAAGGACATTCGGACAACATTCTGATTTCCGGTTTCGAAGGCGGCACCGGTGCGTCTCCGCTCACCAGCATCAAACATGCGGGATTGCCGTGGGAACTGGGCATCGCGGAAACTCATCAGACGCTTGTCATGAACGACCTTCGCAGTCGTGTTCGTCTTCAAACCGACGGACAATTGAAGACCGGTCGTGACGTTGTGGTCGCAACGATGCTGGGTGCGGAAGAATACGGTTTCGCAACAGCACCGCTGATCACTTTGGGCTGTATCATGATGCGAAAGTGTCACCTGAATACATGCCCGGTCGGTATTGCGACTCAGGACCCGATTCTTCGCCAGAAGTTCCAGGGCAAGCCGGAGCATGTTGTTAATTATCTGTTTATGGTCGCTGAGGAAACTCGGGAGATCATGGCTGAGCTGGGCTTCCGCACGATCAACGAAATGGTCGGTCGAGTGGACATGCTGGAACTCGACAGCAGCGTGACTCACTGGAAGGCTCGCAATCTGGATCTGTCTCCGATTCTGACACCAGCGAAAAAGCCTCACGCGAACGTGCAGACCTATTGCACGATCGATCAGGACCATTCGCTGGATTCCGTCCGCGATATGGAGTTGCTGAAGAAGTGCGAACCAGCATTGAAGGATAAGAAGCATGTTCGCATTGATACGACGATTCAGAACATCGACCGTGCGTTCGGTACGATCCTCAGCAACGAAGTGAGTCGTGCTCACGGCATGAATGGTTTGCCGATGGATACGATTCATATTAAGGCGAAAGGTTCTGCTGGTCAAAGTGTCGGAGCCTGGCTGGCTCACGGCGTGACGATCGAAATCGAAGGCGATGCGAATGACTACGCCGGCAAGGGACTTTCCGGGGGCCGCTTGATTGTGTATCCACCAAAGGAAGTTGATTTTGCGGCTGAAGAGAACATCATCATCGGCAACGTGGCTTTGTACGGAGCGACTTCGGGCGAAGCGTATTTCCGAGGCATCGCGGCAGAACGGTTCTGCGTACGTAATTCCGGAGCGACAGCCGTCATCGAAGGTTGTGGAGATCACGGTCTGGAATACATGACCGGCGGCCGTGCCGTGGTGCTTGGTTCCACTGGTCGCAACTTTGCGGCCGGGATGTCCGGCGGCGTGGCGTACGTTTACGACCCGGATGGCAAGTTCCTTGTGAATTGCAATCTGGGAATGGTGGAACTGGAAAAAGTGACCGAAGAGGCTGACGTTGAAGATCTGAAGACGCTGGTGGAAAACCATCATCGCTACACAGGTTCCGCTGTCGCCAAGAACATCATGGACCACTGGAAGAAGTCGCTGACGCAGTTCCACAAAGTGATGCCAGTTGATTACAAGCGTGCGTTGAAGGAACTGGCTGCGGAGCAGTTGGCCAAGGCGTAGGTTTGCTGACAATTTAAGCCGTACGCGCTCGCGTCGGGCTCGACGTCGCCCACAAAAGCCGAACGCGCTCGCGTCGGGCCATTCGTCGTGTCGTCGTAGCAAGTCCAAGCCATATCGTATCGTAGTGAATACTCAAAATGAACGACTTCGTAACGGTCATGTTCACTTGGACAACGTACGGCACATGGCTCCCTGGCGACGCTCGAGGATGGGAAAAACGCATTAACGGTGCTCAAATGCCGTCGGAAGCATTGGAAGAATGGTGCCGTAGCAAAATGTCTGGAGAAGCAGTATTGCTGCGGCCGCACGATCGAAATTCGGTGGAAATGGCTTGTCAAAGTCATTGTGAATTCCGCAAATGGAAATTGCTTGCGGTGAATGCCAGAACGAATCATGTGCATGTTGTCGCAGTTGTCGATGTCGCACCGGAAAAGGCCCGGGATCAACTGAAAGCGAACTCTATTCAGTGGTTGAGACGACAACTCCAGCCACTGATTCGTGATCGAACATGGACCAGAGGCGGTGACTGCGATGTTCTTGAAACGGAAGATGCAGTGACAGCCGCGGTAAAGTATGTGGTGGAAGGGCAGGACTAAACTGCAACGTTGCACGTGGATGCGGGGCAGGACGGGCCCGACGCTACCGCGTACGGCTTTAGTCATGATTCAAATTTATTCGCCATTCGCGATGCAATCAGCCCGGCGACATATCCGCCTTTGAAGCCGGCGTCGATGTTGACGGATACCACATTCGACGCACAACACGTCAGCATCGACAGCATGGCCGTGATACCATTCAACGATGCCCCGTAACCCACTGACGTCGGCACACCGATCACCGGACATGGCACATAACCACCGACCACAGATGGTAGTGCGGCTTCCATTCCAGCGACACAGACGATCACGGCAGCCTGCTGAAGCTTTGGCACGTGTCGCGGCAACCGATGCGGTCCCGCGACTCCGGCGTCCTGGATGAGTTCACAATCAATGCGCATCCAACGCAGGGTTTCCATGGCTTCTTCAGCCACATGTCGATCGCTGCTGCCCGCGGTGATCACGATCACCGGACCGCCTTTTGAGACCGGATTTTCGCACGGCTGATGTAATCGAATGGTGCGAGCGGTGTCGTTGCGAATCACGTTCTCAAATTCCGCCTGAATTGTTTTCACTTGATCCGGCCGAATCCGAGTGACCAGGCTGTCCTGTCCGGCTTGCTGTTGGGCCTGCAGTATTCTCAGAATCATCTTCGTCGATTTCCCTTCGCCAAAGATGACTTCAGGAAAGCCGCAGCGACTTTCCCGCTGCAGGTCGATATCCACGCCGTCAATTTGAACCGAATCCGGCGGTGCTGAATTCGACAACTGCTGAACGGCGAGTTCAAGCTGAGACGCATCGGGATACAGCGCAGAGAGCGCGGTGCGGAGGTCGGCGATGGACGGTGAAACAGAGCGATCGGTCATGTTCTTACTTCGTTCTTACTTCGTTCTTACTTCGTTCTTACTTCGTTCTTACTTCGTTCTTACTTCGTTCTTACTTCGTTCTTACTTCGTTCTTACTTCGTTCTTACTTCGTTCTTACTTCGT
>Ga0105055_10008131_pt1 | contig 13746 bp, 15 predicted proteins | sample BON03_FD_78090 | JGI IMG/M metagenome (GOLD analysis project Ga0105055, IMG submission 78090) | Freshwater microbial communities from Lake Bonney liftoff mats and glacier meltwater in Antarctica - BON-03 | ecosystem: Environmental > Aquatic > Freshwater > Ice > Glacier meltwater | place: Lake...
AAAGGAGAATAAAAAGTTAGCAAATAGATGAAAGGTTCCTTCCAAGGATTTTTGGAAGGATGGAATACCTATGCTCATATTACAGTTTATTCCATTAATTTATTTTTAAGCTGAATTCCTGATTACTAGCTCAATCATGGGAAAAGTAAAATATTATTCAAGGGGGCCGAATTAGGGACCAGAAATATCCGCTATAAAGATTTCAATTTAATATATTTTCTATTTATCCCACGTGCTTTTGAATTATTTCAATTATCCCTTCCTTTAATTCAGGTTTCTCATATTCCTTTTGATTTTTGAAATGGATTTTTTTCCATTTTTCAATCGGAAAATTTCTGGGTTCCTTTAATCGTCTTAAAAGTGTAGTTTCATTTCCTGGACCGAAATCAATTACTGTAACATCTGCTTTTGCTAAACAGGCAAAATGCAACCCCGTCACTCTTGCTTTTTTGGAAAGGTTATTTCCGTCTAAAACAACGATTTTTCCTTCATTTAAATATCTTTCTAAATCTGCAAAAAGTTTTTTTTGTTTTTCATTAATACCCAAACCTTCCCACTCATCTGGACATATTATTACCTCACCAGAATTGAAATTATTGTTTCTATAAGTTGTTTTTCCTGTACCAACATTGCCCATCAATAACATTAAACTCATATTATGTTTTTAAATTATATATTTCGGTTAATTATAGAGTAGAAACTGATAGTGAACACCTATTAACACCTATAAAAGTAACAATAATAAGTAAACCATCTGCGCCCCTTCATCAAACCGTACCCTGTTAATACAGGAATGGCTTTGAAGTTTTCTCTCATACTGCTAACTTTGCCAAAACCTAACCCACCCCCTACCGGAAATCCAATGGTATTAAGTTAAGGATTTAGAGTTGATTTTAGAACGTTTGCATTATGGTTTTTCATGTCCGGATTGTTTTTTACTTATAGATGGGATATAGATTTCCCATCCTGCCTTTTTTGGTAGATTATTAACTTTGCCGATATGTAGGTTTTGTCCGGTTCCCCGGTTTCAGTTTAGTTGTTTATTTGTAGGTTTGGCATCTTGGGTTCTTCCTTTCGAGTCCTGCCCTGGAAAACGCCCTTCCTGGACGTATGGCCGTCAGGTAACTGCTGACTAGGGCAACTAGCTTGTCCAGCAGATTGCCCAGTTTGTCCGTACTGAACATTTCCACGATGGAGTCCCTTACGTATCTGAAGGCATTTATCCAGTTGTATTTGTATTTGCGTTTTCTGTGTTTCGTTTTTTTCTCAATCTGTTGAGCGGCAGCCAATCCTGTCAGGGCCACCATGTTCATGACAAGGATATGGGCGTAGAATTCCTGGAATACCCCTTGCGGCCTCCGGCATCCGAAGTGTTCGAGTTTCATCTTTGGCTTGAGGTTCTTTATCCCTTCTTCCACACCCCATCTCATGGAATAAAGTTTCACCATATCCTCAAGGCTTACCGCTTCCATGTCCGTCAGGCTGCTGACAAGAAGCTCTTCCACCCCGCTTTCAAGTACGGTTTTGGTTACCCTAACGGTGATGGGAGCTGCGCCGGGTGTGTTTTCCCGTTCCTTTTTGCTGGGCTCCCAGCAGGCGACATAATCCTCCCTGCTGTCGGCCATGGCCCTTTTGGCAAAACCCGAACCGGAAACTGACATCCGGATGCAGAAAGCCCGTTTGTGCGTAACAAGTTTGGATACCCTGTAGAAGTGTCCGAAATTTCTGTCCAGAACAAGAAGGTCCCCCGGATCCTGTGGAACGGACTCCAGGCAGTCGTCGAGCATGCCGCTTTCCCCCGTGCTCGTCCTGCCCAGCTGCGAACTGACAGTAAGGCAGGACAGTACGTCGTAAACAAGGAAAATCCGAGCAAGGGAGCGGTTGGTTTTACCCACACTGTTGGCCTCTACGCCGAAATGGGCCTTTATCTGCTTGCTTGCGGGGAGATTGACGGTACTGCCGTCACCGGCCAAAACGCAATAATTCTTCCAACGTGGTTGTTGAAGGCTGCCGGCGTACTCAAGGGTTAGTTTGGCGAGATCCCGGAAGAATTCGGGTTTGATCTTGCATCTGGCTTGACAGAACGCACTGCCGGTGACCTGGTTTTTGCAAAGCTCGGAAAGTACCCCCTGGTTTACAAATTCGACGGACTTCTTGAACAGCTTGAGGATGGAAAGAGCTACCGTGGGAAAGTCGAGGATTGATGTTCGGCTAAAGTCAGCAGTGGAGCTGCTGTAAACTGACTGGTTTTCAGGACAATGTAAAAATTTATAGATTTTTTTCCGGATATCCTCTAGGATTATCCGTGAATTGAGCTGTAGGTTTTGCCTTCATTTCTATATGTTTTATGAATTATGAATATAGGAAAAATAGACCGCATTTCATAAAATAATCAGCCATTTTATACACCATTTTTCTTAACTTAATAGCATTGACCGGAAATCTACCGGAGCTTGAGTCCAACACCCGATACAATGAACCGAAGCTTTACTTCGCATCATTGTATCTTAATTGTTAGCTACTGGGTTATTTTAGTTCTTTATATTCTTCAGGTATCTTTAATCCTTTTAAATAATTCTGAATATTCGAATGATTCCTGTACTTACCTAATAAGGTTTTAAGAGTTATACCAGAAAAAACGAATAAAGTCAGTGATACCAAACCGCTGACAATAATGTTTGAATTTAGGTTTTTAAAGTATTCTACTGCGTTGATATAATTCCAGTTGGAATGGTACAAAATATAAATAATACCTAAAACGAAAAGTAAAATAAAAACAGAAAACTCAATCCAACTCTTCTCTTTCCATTTTATTAGTTGCTTTTGAATCCATTTATCTCTTTTAATCTCTCTGTTTTTATTTTTTTCTATTAACAGTTTAGATTCAAGATCTGTTACTTTTGAGTCAGATTTATTTTTGTCATTGATTACAGTATCAATGTCTTTTGATTTATCTTCAAATTCCTTTTTTGTTTTTTCTAATTCATCAGTTCTTAGTGAAATATCCTTAAAAACACGTTCTAATTTTTTTATTCGAGTTTCTTCAAGATGTTTTTGTTTATTTGCTTCTTCTTCAAGTCTCTTAACAAACTGAGCTTTGTCTTTCTCTGCAAGGTTATTAAGCTCTTCTATATCTTTAAGTTGCTTGTTTGTAATACGAGTTGCAACTCTAATTATATCGGTGTCACTAACTTCCTCCTTAGCATATTTGTGAATATTGTCATCTAATTCACGAAGTATTTGTGATTTAGGGAGGTTTTTATTTAATGTTAATGAAATCGTGGAGGTTAAACCAATTTCTGCAAGATCACCTCCGTCAATTGATTCATTAATTTGAGGATTACTCAACCATAAAATATTTAGTAAGTCATCAGCTTTAATTGTCTCTGGCTGAAAACCATCCTTTAGGACAATACTATCACCCTCAACGGAAATAGAATTATTAACAAACCAAGCGTTAACTTTATCAAATTCCCTTATTCTTTTCTTTCTTTGTTTGTTAATATGTAGTAACGCAGTTGCATCATGCAAAGCAGATTTTTTTGAATTTCTAACTCGCTCAAATACCTTATATACTTCAGTGAATTTTGCTTCTTTATTTAATTTATCTGTTTGATGAATTAAGCTTATACCAAATTCTCCAATTGTTCTTTCTAAATTGTCAGCTATTCTTTCCAAATCAGATTTTGATAATCCTCTCCGATCACAAGCATTATATACATCTTCAGGATTAACTTTCTTTTGCAAGAATGATTGTTCAAAGAACCTTGCTTTTGTTTGAAGTAAATTTTCAGCCTCTTCAATTGTGTCTTTCAATACACGTAATTTAAACCCTTGCCTTTTTGATATTTCAATTAAGGTTTTACATGTATGAGTAGATTCGGGAGTATTTAGGTCTAAAAGCCCTACTAAAAAATTGGTGTCAAATAATAATTCTATTTCTCTTTTAGCTTCATCAGGAGAGTATTCAATATATCCAGCAATAATTGAACCTAGATAGATGCTCTTTATCCTTTCATATATTTGTGGAATACGTTTGAAAAAATCGATAAATTGAGCTTCTGAGGTGTAGTCCTCTCCATTCGTTACTTTCGAGTTTGAAATATACTTAGATAAAGTGAATTTATTTTTTTCTATGAATTTAAAAATTGAATCACTATTCGATATTATTAAATCCGACGTCTCGCAAAACTGTTTAAAAAGCTCTTCAAGCTCATTCACCTCATCTGTCTGAGTTGCTATAATGTCCTCATAATCTGTAAATGAATATTGTTTAATGCTGAACGCTCCGTCTTGGTACAAAACAAAATGAGTAGTGGATTCGGTATTTATTTCTTTACAAATTTCTTCTAATATCTTCTTTAAAACTGGTATGGGAAAGTCAATTTTATACAATTCATCAGTTGTCTTTTTTATTTCTAATAAACTTTTTCCTTCGAAAATTCCTGCAGAATTCATTTTAGACAAAGCTCTTTTAATCAACGGAATAAATATGTCGATTGGGCCTTTTGCTAAAGTACCACTATTTCTTATGTGTGCTAAAAGACTGTATGTTATTGCTCTTTCTTTGTTCATTAATTTGTATCTATTTTCCTTGTAGCTAACGTACAAATAAACCACACCGGGCACTTTATTCGCTTTATAATTCCCCACAAACCTAACTAAGTTTTTCTGATTTTGGAAGAATACGAGACAATAATTTGAATTTTAATTTTGAGCTACAAACTTATTAACAAATAAACTACCGAACAATAGGTTCTCATGTACAAATCAGTATATAAAATACTCATATACCACCTATTCTTTAAATAAAACCCTTCATATGTGGCATAAGCGAACAATGCAGTTCAATAATTAAGTATTTAGTGTTTTTTACATCATAAAATTTGCATTTTAAAACATTAAAAAGTATTTTCATTGCATTCATTAATGTATAACTAAAATTTATATATCATGAGCACAATGAACTCAGTTTCGATCGACATTCCTTTCCAATAGATAGGATTTTCAGCTTCAGAATTACTGCAATTTGGGGGTCTACTATTGACCCTAGCTTTGAATAGTGAGGTTTAGGGACATAAATTTATCAGCCGAGAACGAAGCATTATTTTGCATTATCAATATCATTTGACCTTGCCGGCCACATTATTTTTAACCTTTGCTGAACAGGTTTTATGAGGCTAGTTGATTACGCTCTTTAGGTGTCAAATCCACGGCTTCTGTTATTTTCAGGAGGGAAGGTGTTAACATTACCATAAAGAGAATAGCGATTAGTAATACCGCTAAGTTTAATAATGTCCCAGTGATGAGGCTAATAACTACCGCAAAGAATCCAGCAACCTCTAATATTGCCATTCGAATCAGATGTCCGGTTTGGTAAAGCCCAAGTTTATCACTTAATTTTGTGGGTTTTTTAGGCATGTTTTCTTTGATATGTTTTTTAAACACAATCATCGAAGTTGGAATTGCGATTACAAGGACAATTGCAGGTACATAAAGTAATATGTTATTGTCATCTGTTACTTCACCTGTTGGTTCTGAAATATTCAATAGAAAAACCACAACACCAAACCCAACAAGCATTAACACAAGGGACCAGTGAAGCATTTTAACAGTACTAAGCGATTTGGAATAATCTGGATTCCCCATAATTTCTTAAGAAGTTAAATGTGTTAAAACCCACGAATAAACCACATCCTGCCCTTTATTCGCCTTATAATCCCCTCTAAAATAACTAATTTTTTATGATTTCGGAAGTAATAGGGGAAATACACCGTGAAATTATTTTGTATTTTATGGGTTTTGATTTATTAAATACGGAGGATAGCATATTCATACATAAATCAGTTGTAAAATAAATCCGGATAAATCTTATCCTTTTAAAAAGTAGAATTTCATATGGTCAATCCTCCCTAGAAGATTTTGTCAGCATTGTTGCAGAAAAAAAGCAACAATACCGCCAAAATCACATTAAGTTCAATTACTGATCCACGGGCTAACACCCGTGGCTGTGGTATTGCACCCTTTTAGGGCTTGTGAAATAGAAAGCAGGTCGTTCATTCAGCTAAAGCAGGAGGCTATTGATAAATAGGAGGCTTCACCCTTCTCCCTGTTTTTAACCTGAGGCAATGGATCAAAGAAGACAATTCAATAGGAATGGGCGACAGTTCTTTCTCCCTGCAGTGTCCATCTCTGTTATCGTTAAATTTATCAGTCACCATCATTTTAGAAAAATTGAACACCACACCTATGGAGCCTTAAAGGGAATTATGCCATTGGATGCTTAGCAGATTGTCCCCATCTACAGATACACCTCCCGAAGCTACTATGGGTTTATGCTTGTGCAGTACTCTCTACTCATTGGAACATATCGAGCTTCAACGAAACCCTTTCGGGATAAACTTTCGGAAGCTCTTCTAAATGAACAGCAAATTATTTAGGTAGGATTTTCATCTACTTGATTGCCAAAGCTTAGTGGCATACTAACATTCCGTGCAATCTAAGGAAGAGAGGATTTCAGCAATGACTTTTTGGGTAATAGTTTTCTCAGTATTTTAGACTTTTTTTGACGATTTCCAAAATCCACTACTGATAACCAAGGAGTATCGCCCCCAATAATCCTTCCAATTGGTCGTTCCTTTTCTACTTTAACTAAATGTATAAAATTTCCTTTTATATGATTAAAATCAGGATCCTTAGTAAATAAAGTTGAATTAGTCACATGGGCTATGGCAGCAATCCACCTGTCATTCTGACCAATAGTATTTGATTTACCTGGTTTCAAAGTGGGATGATTGTTTTGACAATAGGCTTGGATTTCTGCATAGGCTTTCATCAATCTCTTGTCTTTGCCATCTATGTTCAGGATGATTGCCTTTTCCAAAAGCCTATTCCATTTCTCTGTTTGGGGAACCCATAATTTTTCCTAAGAAAAAACCCTTCTATTTCTCCAATGGTAATCGCACAAAACAATACAATTTTGCTTGGATCGCTAAGTAAATTATAGGTGACCTCGATTTTCCTTGCTAAATCATCATCCCGCATGTAGTGAAGAATCACCGAAGTATCTAAAAGCACCTTCTTCATTAACCCCGGTCATTAAGCAGTGCTTCAAACTCTTCATCAGTCTCTTCACCTGGCCAAGTACCCACAATCATATTCAAGGGATTATTTTCCTTGCCCTCCTGTAATTGTCTTTCAATTTGCTCCTCTAGGCTTTCATGTTTTTGTTTTTTGGAGAAAAATTCATCTCCCGGTTCAGATTTAAAAATCCTATCGATTTCAAAAATTGATTTTCTTCCTGGCTTGTAATGCATGGTACCCGCAATGGTGGCTCCTCTACCCCACCAGCCTTTGATTTCATCGGGATTCATGCTTTCCGATAAAAATCCATCTACAATGCCTTCATTTGTTTGAATTTTCACTTTCAGTTTACTATAGGTTAATTCTTCTATTGTACCATTTACAATAGCAGACTCAGGTTGTGGAATCTCCTCTTCAGCAATTTGAATTTTGCTAAAGTGAGATTTTGTGAGCGTTAGCTTTTGAAAAGAACCTTCATTTTGAATGGAAAATACTTCACCCTCCTTCAGAAAGGACTTCTTGAATTTCAATAATTCCTTTAGCAAAGGTTTGTCCAACAGCTCGCTGTCATTGGGATTATTCAAGGCTTCTTCGAAAGATTCAACGAACAAAGCAATTGGTGTTTTCTCAAGTAATTCTTGCTGATGTCCCAACATAAAAATATCGGTCTGATATCCTGAGAGTGTCTTTTCAAACTTTTCAGACTCAAGACAAAGGATGGTACTGCCTTTCTGGATTCCAGTCAATGAAATTTTCAACGCATCATTAAGTTTGATGGTTTTTTTGGCTTTACTCAATCCCTTTAACCTCAATTGAAGTGCACCTTCAGAAATCTTCCTCAAGCTATCTGCGATTGAAGTCAATCTTTGAAGGTCTATGCTGCCATTTTGATCATCAGCATGCTCAATTTTAAGTTCATATTTCATGTTGTCCTCCTTCCAAAATTAAAAATTGTGTACTCTTTATCAATTTCTTTCCTAAAATTAATACTTTTACAATAACTCGCTAATCAGATACTAATCTATTTTAAGTGTTAGAGGAGTTATTAATCGGTTTTAGTAAAGCTAAGCGGTTTTTGATTTTCATTTTATCAAATCCCTTTTACAGCTCAATCCCAATATTCCCCAAATTTTCTATAATCCTTTCTTATAACTGATTGGATTTCTCAAACTGCTCAGCTAAACGAGAAGTAATCACAACTACTTTTTCCTCAAATGGGATTCCATCATCCTCGATGTCTTCAGCACCTACGTAACTTCCTGAGGTAAGGACAAAGTTATTTGCCTCCACTTCGGCTAAGGTGGCAGACTTACAGAATCCAGCTACATCTCAATAGTCCCCATCCTTTGACATGAAAATTAACAGCCCTGAGAATCGTGACGACCCAGGAGCAAAAATGAACGGCAGAAATTTGATTAATTAAACCTATTCATAATTAAACGCTGTTAGGATGGTTTAAACAGCCATTGCAAATTACACATCCATCTGATAGTTAAGCGTTCATTTCTTTTCCCCTGACTTGCTACGCATCAGGACAGGCCCTGATCCGCTTCACTGCTCAGGACAGGCATTGATGAAAAAAAACGAATCAAAGACAAATCTAAACAAAACAAAGCTTCTGCCCGCAGACCCCTCGCCCCCTCGCTGTTTTGTCGGCCCACCGCTCCCTTCTTAGCCTGTCCTTTAATTTTTTCTGTGACCGTTTAAATACTGGCAAATTGAAAAAGAAAGATTTTGTCAGCATTGTTGCAGAAAAAAATGCAACAATACCGCCAAAATCAGATGACGTTAATTGCCTATCCACGGGCTTCACCCGTGGCTACAAAAATTCCACCCTTCCAGGGTTTTGTATTATCCTAGACTTAACGTGCGCTTACAATACCGAATAGGCAAGCTGTGATTATGACGTTGAATTACTCATCTACGGGCTCACACCCATTATTTTAAAATTGCGCCTTTAGGGAGTGTGATATTGTAAAATTCATCAGTAAAAATCGTTTTTGAAAATTATCTAGATAACGCCTTAAATTAAGAGATAAAATTGAATAACTGGCTGGTGCACCATTCTCATAAGCTCTTCCCGAAGCACTGTAGATAAGCATTCGCAAGCTTTTTTTTAAATCAAGGGGGAATTGGTTTGGTAGGAATTTTAGTTTTTGAGTTAGCGTGACTTCTTGGAATACAAAAGATTGAGCTTCATGCTGCAGGTCCTTTTTAAGGATTTTAACATTAAGACTCGAACACCTTCCATAAGCCCCCTTAACCATAGCAGTTGGCGATGTTAAGCTCAATTGATTACGGTGCTAATTGTATTCAATATGGTGGACAGTAAATGCATAGCCGGCCCAAGAAAAACTATAATGAGCGTAATAAACAGTCCTCTCTTGAAAAGTTTAGGAGCTAAATTGACACCTCTTTTATTGAATAGTTCTGCAACCCAACCCAAGGTATAGGCCAAATTGCATAGAATAGCAAATGCAGGAATTGCCATCGGCTCAAAAAGATTTTCTCCAGTCTCCAGATTAATATCATTCAATCCTGCGAAAAGGTAGAGAAGAAATATGCTTAATATCCCGGCAATAAGAACAATAAAATTATATAGAACCCTCCTAACTCCCACCAAAGAATAATTTTGAATGCGGTGGTACCTTTAGGTTCTACTTTGAGGAGTTTGTTTAACAAGTTCATTATAATTCTGACCAATTGCTAGGTTTGACCGGGGAGAATAAAAAGTACTAACTTTTCCAATTACTCAAAGCATTTTTTATGCGGCATTAGTCCTTGATTCTGAAGATTAGATTGTATTCTGATTTCACTTTTTCCCCTCATAAATTGCAGGCTCCCAATTTTTTAAAAGTTAATCTTTTGATCGAACAAAGTTCAAGAGTTTATTAGAGTTCATTGGATCGTTCACCCGAAAAGTAGCAGTTTCAAGTGGTCGGTTAGGAATTTTCCACCTACCAATAACCAATGTGTATGAGTCAAGCTTATTCGGCATGTAGTTTTGAGCTCCGTTTTTTCAAATATTCCTTGATCTCCGCAAAACTTTTTCCTTTCAAGTCCTTGGAAATCTTGTCCTTGATTTTACGGAAAGTCTGAACGGTATCAAACTCCTTTTTTTGATTTTCTTCTTTAGCTTTCATAATCGATAATTTCTTTGGGAGAACGTATTTCCAATGATGGATAATTCATTCGTAAATTTGTTGAATTGTACCCTCTGATTCTATAAACGTTCACTATATGCTTAAAATTCCAACTTTCTAGAATGTCCGCTCGGTGGTACGTCGCGGTCGCAATATGTATGCAATCATCTAGACTTGTTTCGCCAACTACTTTTTCCTCCACGTATTTGGTTGCAAGTGAGAGGATGTCATCATTTATTTCTACTTTTTCAAGACTTGCCTTGGGCAGTTGCTTAAAAAAGTTTTTTACCCGGTTCGGTGAATCAACAAGTTCCGTTTCCACCAGTTCCGAACAGACACAAATAACTTTTCCCAGTTTTATGCGCTCAAAGAGTTGTAAAGTGATTTCGTCGAATTCTTTATCGAACGCTCCTCCAAAAACCGATGTGTCCAAATAAAATCTCTGTTTCATTGATGTAATTTGATACTCAAATTTACGCAAATTAAATCATCCATTAGCAGTCTGATTTTAGACGGTTTTTTCTGCATTACACATATCGTTCGAATAAACTACACCATGCACTTTATTCGCCTTATTACTACCCCCTAAACTAACTACGTTTTTATGTTTTGGGAAGTGCCTTAGGAAGTATAGTGTAAATTTTATTTTTGTGGTTATTTATTCATAAAGTACTGATAAAATAATTTCTATTAGAATATAAAAAGTAAAATAAACACTGAAACAGGTTATTATTTTAAAAAGTAGCTATTCTTGTGGTTAACGCTCTCTTTCTCCTCCCCTGAGGATTTTGTCAGCATTGTTGCAGAAAAAAATGCAACAATACCGCCAAAATCACATTAAGTTCAATTACTGATCCACGGGCTAACACCCGTGGCTGTGATATTGCGCCCCTTTAGGGCTTGTGAAATAGAAAACAGGTCATTCATTCAGCTAAAGCAGGAGGCTATTGAAAAATAGGATGCTTCTCCTTTCTCCCTGAATCTAGCTTGAAACAATGAATCAAAAAAGGCAATTCAATAGGAATGGGCTTCAGCCCATTTATGGTACAGTAGATTAAAAATCCGGCTTTAGCCAAAAATTAGAGAACAAATCGTTTTTAAATCTTTATACCTATACCATTCGGTTTCAAATAATTCCGAAATCTGATATTGATCCAGCCAAAGAGTATCATCCACAAGAAGGACCTGAATACTGGGAGCGTCTTGTCCAGCCTGATAAATAATTATTTCACCAGATTGCTTCATGAGTTCAAATTGATTGCTGTCCCTCAAGATACATTATTTTGGCTTTTTTGAGTTCTTGAATCTCTTCATATTCAAGGTGTAATCCATTATAGGTAGCGATTAGAGCAATGATTAGGATTATAATGAACCCGCCATACATTAACCTGAAAGAATTAATTCTCCAATGGATTTCTTTTGAAGGAGTAAAAAAATTGCCCTAAATACTGGGTGGTTCATTAAGTTCTTAGAATTGCCCATAACGCACGTGACTATGTGCCGTTGGGAGTTAAAATTACAAAAGTTTTGAGAACCCAAAGAGGCAAAGATTTGATTAGGCAACAAATCAGGAAATAACATAAGAATCAATTCCTTCTTGTTCAATATACTTAAATGTTTGAGGGGTTATAATTGAGAATTTTAGAAGATCAATCTTGTGGGAGTTTTCAGTAACCTCAGTATATCTTCCACTTTCTCCACGGTTAAAGAAATCAGTTTCGATCATCACCATTCCAAACACCAAAGCAATAAGAATTGCCGCCATTGGAATTATAAAGTTCGATTGTCTATTTTCTCGCATATAAGATTATTGCCGATAACCTACGAATAAAGTGCACTGTGCACTTTATTTGCCTTATAACTCCGCTCTAAACTAACTAAGTTTTTATGATTTTGGAAGTGTTTTGGGATGTACGGATTAAAAAGGTTTTGCTTATTATGGTTTTTTATTCATAAAGTACTGATAAAAGTATTTTCATAAACAAATCAGTAGTCAAATAGACCCGGATACAGCTTATTATTTTAAAAAGAGCTACCCTGTTGTATACCCCTCTATTTTCCTCTCCTGAATGTTTTCGCTGCCAGAGATATTACTTGTGCTTATTGTTGATGAAGCCTCTCAGACTTCTTTGGAATAGAAAAATATTGATCAATGAATGGGGGATATATTCATCGATAATTGTAAGTTTTTTTTAGCGCATTGTTTATTGACCTGAGTTCTACCCAGTTTCATAAAAAAATCGTCATCGGTAGGCGTAAAGAGGACTTTGAGTGGAGAAAGCAGTGAGACCCTTTCGACAAGCTCAGGGCACAACATTAGGCGGGGCTTTTACCTGCACAGCAGGCCCAAAATGGGTTCGAAGTGACGATTTAGTCTATTTTAAGACGATCTTATCTCGAATTTAGGTGATTAGGTTTTACCGGCCTTCAACGCTTATCGTTTTTGGAGCAGGACGGAGGGCGTTAAAAAACAAAAAGAGGAAAACCCATTCCCCATAATAACCCTAATTCCCAGCACTCTTTAAATAATTCATTTAAGTGTACCCTGAGCTTGTCGAAGGGCACACATACTGCATTCAGACCTGGCTGTTCCAGCCGTCAGAAGGCTTAGTCATTAGGTACAGTTTTCAAAAATCAATTCAAATTTCGATAATCAGAAGGGCTAATTCCTGTCTTAGATTTGAATAGTTTACTAAAATGTTGAGGATAGTTAAAGCCCAATTCAAAAGCCACCTCACTTATTCTCGCTTCTGAACCTAGGAGGGCATTTTTTGCTTTTTCAATTAGATGGTTATGAATATGATCTAAGGCGCTTTTGCCCGTTTCAACTTTAAGCAAATCACTTAAGTATGCTCCGGACATATTGAGGCTTTCGCCACATTGCTTGATAGTTGGGATACCTTCTGTAGACAATTCATTTGAAGAGAAGTAGTTGTTCAAGAATTCCTCAAATTTGGAGACTACATCTTTATTTAAATTACTTCGCGTAAAAAATTGCCTGTCAAAATAGCGATTGCTGTATTTTAAGATTGTTTCTAGGTTCTGGATGATTAACTCTTGTGGGTGCTTATCCAAATTTTGGTTGATTTCTTGATCTATCTTTTCAACTAAACCAATTAAGAACTGTTTCTCTTTATCAGATAGATGCAAAGCTTCATTGGTTTCATAATTGAAGAAAGAAAATTCCTTTATGGTTCTTCCCAATTCTGATTTTCTAATCAAATCTGGATGAAAAAGAATTGACCAACCTGAATCATCTAACTCTTCTATTGGATCTGCAAATGATGCCACCTGATTTGGTGCTATAAATACCAAGGTTCCTTCTTCAAAATCATAGGAATTTCTTCCATATTGAAAAGTAGTCCGTTTCATTTTCTCATAATGAACGAGCCTTGTAGCTTTTCCATTTTGAATAGATTCAAAGATAAAGACATGTTTGGCGTTTAATAAGAAACCGAAACTAAAGCCTCAATTGAAAACCTCTTTATTATTTTCATATACTTTGGGGAAAACGGGTGCT
>Ga0105055_10008140_pt1 | contig 13733 bp, 9 predicted proteins | sample BON03_FD_78090 | JGI IMG/M metagenome (GOLD analysis project Ga0105055, IMG submission 78090) | Freshwater microbial communities from Lake Bonney liftoff mats and glacier meltwater in Antarctica - BON-03 | ecosystem: Environmental > Aquatic > Freshwater > Ice > Glacier meltwater | place: Lake...
TCAAAGACTCCAGCGCCCGGTGGTCCCCAAAAAACGTATATTGATCAGTGCTCATATTGAATGGTTATAAAGAGTCGTATCCAGTTGGCAACCAATTAGTTGCTATTTATAGGAGTTCCCTACATAAGAGATAAAGCCTACGAGTAGGAATTGATTAGTGTTCATAATGATTGAGCGTGCCTAGGTGAGCGATGGATTTCTTTGATCCAGAGGAAGGCTTTTAGAAAGAAAAACAGCTACTCATCATAACCATTACAGCGTGGCGTAATAGTTCTTTATTTTCTCTGCCATCAGGATTCGTCGTTGGCTTAGGAAATCATCGTAATCTTCCAGCCCCATTTGGTGAAGTCCCTCGGGGATGCAGTTAGCGACTAGATTATCAGAGAGCTCAGTGGGAGTATCAATCGCACCGTAACTAAGCTCAGCGCCATTCACCTGATTGACCACATCTGCAAAATAGACCTTCGGTTCTCGGTCGCGGATTTTGATATTAGTCTCGGTTTGAGTCACCGCGAAGTTGGCGATCTGATTGTAGCGCCCACGAGGAAAACCATTCTTCTTGAGGAAATTCCGGGGGAAGATGTGGTGGAGATCTCCACGATTGAGAATGATATCATTAACCGTGATGTCTTTGGACAGAAAGGCTTTGTCCTTGGCTTTGATTTGAGCGGCTATGAAAAGTTTAAAGAACGGACTACTCGCGACCGAAGAGTCGAGGTCTTGCACGAGACCAAACTCCCAAAAAGCCTCACCTAAATCGGCTTTCTCGATATCCTCAAGGTGCTCAATCGCCCCTCTTTCATGGATACGGCGGATATCGAGATCGAACATCGTCTCCGGATTACTGCTATAGCGACGGGTCAAAATCGACATCACGAACCAGCGACGAACGATAGTTTCAATCGAATTGGATTCTGCTTTTTGCGAGCGTAGATGCAGGTAGAGAATATACGCAAAATTCAGCGCACTGCCGGAACCGATAAGACTCGGGACAATATATCCAGTGGAACGGATAATCATGATGAACCGCTTGAAGCGGCTTTCATTCATGAAGGCATCGAGTCCGGCCTGGAGTTTGGCAAAGCTATCTTCGGCAATGCTTTCTTCGTAAGTGCGGGCCTCGAAGTTACGACCGGAGAGCAAGGCGACCAGGTCCTGCAATTTCCCACGACCAAACTGTGATGTGAAGGCTACCCGCAGCATATCGGTATAGTTCGGATCGTAGAGATTATCATTCTCTGATCGCAGCCACTTCATCTGCTGGAATCGAGGGGAAGCGCTAAATTCCGGGTCGTTCTCAACGATGGTGTCGTGGAACTCCGGGGCGATCGCGAGGTGACAGAAGTAGTCGATGGTTTTGCGGATTTGAACTCCGCCATAAGCCTCGCTGGAAGCGATCTTCGACATCGCGAAGTCTGCTTGGCTCAATACCGCTCCCTTTCCATTGATACGGATAAAGATCTCGGTGACAGTCTCGATATCGAGGCTTCCATCCAGCTCAATCAAGCCGAGCTGATTGCTTATAATACTAGTAAGCATATCCATCCCCGCAAAGACGGCGTCTTCATTTGCGTCTGGATTGTCATCACAATACTGACTCACAAATCGGTGCGTTCTGAAATCTGCCGCAAATGCCACCGCGATATCCGTCAACCATTTCGTGTCCCGAGCAATTGCTTGATTAAAGACCTCAAATCGCTGCTCGATAGGCTGGTAGGCAATCCGCACCCGAGTGGTTTTATAGTCCTTATCCAGAACCTTCATACCGCTCACAGCCGTCATCAATGCAGTGACCCGCTGCTGTCCATCGATCAGAATACGTTTCCCTTCAGATGTTGAACCGTCCTTGAGTTTGATGTTCGGATTCTTCCAAGCAATCAGGTAGCCCACGGGAAAGCCGCGGATGAGGGAATCCATCAAGTCTCGCACCTGAGTCTTATTCCACACGAACGGGCGCTGAATTTCTGGAATGGCGATTTCGCCTTGAGCGATCCAAGCGAGAACAATGGAAATGGGGTGTTGGTTGACGGAGTATTTGGCTTGAGACATGAAGGTTAGTTTTGCGGTGTTAGCGACTATTCAAAAGGGTTGCGCGGCGAGGCAGCCCTTTCGCTGGAGAAAGAAACATTCGAGAGATTTGTCGGTGGAACGCCTACCCAGTATAGGCCCTTCAGTTTGGTGAGAAAGAGTTCTAGGTGCTTGTAGCTGGATTTTTTTTCGGACCCAGCAGTGCGCGAGGTAATGACAGATCGGGCACAGGTTTAGCAGGTCTTTCAGCTTGGCCTCCCGAGGGCGCGTAGGGCGGTGACTTGGTTGGGGAGGGTGTCCGGCCATTGCGGGATCGAAGCTGAGCCAGCCGTCGCGATGCAGGCTGAGTGAGGCCCACCAATTAAGTCCAATCTCGGTGCTGAGATGGCGGGAGGACAAGGGGGCCAGTAATTTCTGTCCTGGGGGGATTCGCGCGGGTTGAAATTCGTCGGCGTCGCTCATGGGGTAATTTATTCTCTTTTCAGATCTTCGTATTGGTGAACCACTCGCTGCTCCTGCTTAGCTGCAGGAGCCGTTCGATATGTCCGGCGGCGCGGGTGATGGCGTAGAGGTCGAGGTGTTCAGCCCGGTCGCCGCTATTGACATGGCCGTGGAGATATTTGGGTGAACTGCATTCGATGTCATTGCGCCGACAAATAATGTAGGCGATGGATTCGGCCTCGATTTCTTCCTGTCGGTGCGGGAGACCGCGGCGGTCTTGGATACGGAGTTTCCGGTCCTCGCCGAGATGGCCGAGAAACAAATGACCGAGCTCATGTATGAGCGTGGCGAAGTTCTGCGCGGCGCTGTGGTTTTTGTTCAATCCCAACTCGTATTTAGAAAATACTTTCTTGTCCTCGGAAAAGGTGAGTCGGCAGATGTAGCCGGCATTCTTATCACCGTGGTCGAAATATTTTGGATGAATCTGTTTCCGGTAGAGGATGCCCTTGAAGGTCTCCATTCGAACCTCGTCGATAGCGCCTTTCGCGTAGAAGGCGAAGGCGTCTTTAGGCAGCTCGGGTCCATCCGTGTCGAGGAGATCGTAAACGAGGGCGACGGGGCCAAACGGCCACATGATGAGCAGGGGCCGTGCGCGGTCTTTAATTTTACGCTCAAAGTGGACCTCCCAGTCATATTCTGAGGCGGCATAGCTGAGACCCGGCTTTTGAATTTGCAGCAACATGGCGTTGAACGGGGCCATGTTTCGCAGCCGAATAATGAAATCGAGTAGATCCTGGTAGTCTTGGCTGCTTTGGTAGCGTTTTGAATCGCTGAGCAGCCGATCGAGTAGGTTGCGCTCAGCGGCTTGATCCCCAAGATCCAGCTCGGCTTGGGCCGTCGGATCGATGATGGCTTTGCTCACACGCGGCCCTCCTGTTTGATGACGGCGAGGAGGTCGGGGCTGTCGGCGGTGAGGCGGAGGAGTTTCCGGGCGATCAACCAGCCGATGCGTTCGTGCAACCGGCGATGCTTGCCATCCTGCTCGGGTGATTTCATGGGGCGAAACCCTCGATTAGGATGATAGCAGCGAAGGTCTGGTGCTGATCATTTATCATGGGATGAATGATCTTATGCTTGGGCTGAGATTTCAACTAGGGTGAACATGCCGCCGCCTTTCTTGGCATGGAGGATGCGGTGGCAGTTGGGACAGAGGGGCGTGAGATGTTGGATCGCCTCCTCGAAGATCAGGGCTCTGCCGTCCTTCGGATACTGATTGATGCCCACCCCGTGGTGGATTTCGACGATAGGGCCGGACAAATCGAGACCGAGCGGTGGGACCCAATCACACGCCGCGCAATGCAGACGCTTGTCGGATGATTTTTGGGCAAAGTGCTCTCGTGCTAGGTTGCGAAGTTTTACTGATCGTTCGCGCGTTTTGACGGTGGCTTCAGATTGAGCGCCTTCAGAAAAGGTTCCGGCAAAGATAATTTCCTCGCTAGTGAAGGTTTCAGGTGCCGCAGGCTTGGCGCCGCGCTGCAAACGGCACCAGCCCTCGTTTTGATCGTAACTGGCGACGTGCCACGGCTCCGAATCCAATAGCCGCCGCTGAATCTGCACTCCGCCCTCCGGTCTGGGGTCACCGTCAACAACGATGACGCGTATACTTTGACTGGTATTGAAGGCAGTGACGAAAGCGTGGTCCATGGACCACGCCCTCTTCATTTGGAGAGCGTTCCAATTGCGATGTTCAGGTCGCCCTGTGCGATAATTGAGGCGCTGAAAAATCGCGCCGTTCTCTACATCCATGTCGTGAAAGTGGAGGCACAAAATAACGCGGTCACCTTCAGTAAAAGACCAGCGAGAGAGATAGGTGCGATGAGCTGCCAGTCTGTTGGCGACATCAGCGAGAGGAACGTCGGTGGTTAGACCGGCTTCTCTCAACAGATCATACGCACGCAGGGGCTCAGTCGGCCTGAGTTGCTCGATAATTCCAGACCTTCCCGATGACGGCGAAGGTGTTTTTTGTGCTGCTTCGGAAAGATAAGGAGTCCAGTCAAAAGCAATCGAGGCTTCGACCTGAGCGATCCACCAATGCCAATCGTCTGTTTTACGTTTATATTCTTTGAAATACCCTGTGCTCGGAACGAACTTGGGGCGTCTAGTCCCATCGATACCGTCGTGTTCGCTCCGTGAAATAATGACACCTGTGATCCGAGGTATTCTCGGATGCTGATTCACCCAGTGTGCGAGGTCGTTGAGTCCGTTGAGCTGGAGCGTTTTCCCGTCGGTTGGACCGTGTAACGCATTGTCGGGTAGTCTTAATATCTCCAGCGCTTCACCGTAGCTGATGAGAGTTTCGGGATGCTGTGCACCTACTCCGGGTTTATGAATATGCGCGGCCAAAATATCGAGCAGCGCTTGGCCTTTAGGAGATAGGTTGGGCATGTGACTACGTTAAGATTTTGCGGCGGGAATGCCGTGTTGGATCAAATTCCTCACGACATCGCGCGATTGTTCGACTTCGCCGGGCTCAAAGTTGGGAGAATCGGCATGGCTGAGAGGTTTTCGATTGGGTCTTTCATGCATTAGGAGCGATGCCATAGAGTGTCGCAACCTTCGCATCTATCCGTGTTTCTAGGTCAGCGATATCGGCCCCGGGGTTGGCGCGTTTGGCGGTGAGGATGCGGTCAACGAGGACGCCGATGGGCTGTTGCTGTTCGGCAGGCACGTCGGGGATTGGGAGTCTTTTCCAATCGTCGGGATAAAGGTGAATGTTGCTGCGACGGTTCGCCCGGAGAAAATCGCGCGCCGTGCCAGAGTTCATCACGCCGAGCAGATACTTGACCGAGAAACGGCGGCTGGTCTCTTCGAGTTCCTCGCGTTTTGGAAGGTCGGGTCGAACAGGTTTTTCCCCTACATAGCGGGCGGCTTTTTTTAATGACCGATTGCGGATTCCTTTGAGAGAGAGCCACGGAACAAAAGACCAAGCAGAATGATTGTGAAAAAGTTGGTTGTCATCATAAGCCACTCGCAATCTTTCGGTGCCAGCCGACATATCCACTGATATAATTTTTTCTGTGGCAGTATAAAGTTCCTCGAACGTTTTGCGTCTGAGCAGTGCGGGTGAACGTGGCGTTCCCCACTCCAACCATCGACGGTCAGATGGTAGCCATCGTTCGAGATGCTTTCCTTCGACGAAGGGTTTTGAATGTTTTGCATCTTCCGTTCTCGAAACCAAATCCTCCAACTGGAACTCACCTTTTGCGACCTTCTCATCAGCGTGAGCAACCATGCCTACGCTGATGTAGCAGATGGTTTCCAGTAAGAGCGATTTGCATGAGAAGGCTTGAGTGATGCCATCCTCAGGGAAAAACAATCGGTTCGTGAGCTTCGCCTGTTCGTCCGTTGGTAGAAGCGTGATGTCTCCGAATGTCCCGCGATGCACGCGACGTTCGGGTTTCCACGATACTCCATCCGTATACTGAAAACTAGTGATGACGTTGTGAACGGCGGCTTCGAAGATTTTTAACTCGCCGCAGAAATCGAGTCGAAGAATACGCGAATTCTCCAGAAACCAGTTCTGTGCTTTCTGGGCATATTTGGAATGGCAGAAGGCATCGGAAACGATCATCGTGCTCACTCCGTTGGGGCGGAGGAGCTTGTAGCCGCGCTCCAAGAAGGCGACATAGAGATCCCATTTTTCCCAAAGCGTCTCGTATTGGTTACTGTCGAGAATGGCTCGCCGTTGTTTTTGATTTACTTCGCTTTGCTCGTCGGCGCGCACGTAAGGCGGGTTGCCTATCGTGATGTCAAAACCGCTGGCCAATGAACGGCCAAACATCCAATGGGGATCAAAAAAATCAGCAGTGGCTTGCGGGTCAAAGGCGTCCCATTCGGCGACGTGCCGGGCTTTTTGCGGTGCTAGAAGGCTTTCGCCGAGTAGCTTGCCGAGTTCTTTTCGCAGCGTGCGGATTTTGCGTTGAAGGGTGAGTTTCTGGTCGCGGCGCTGGATGGAAAAGTGGCCGTGATAAAGAGATTCGATTTCTTTTTCTATTTCTCCGACGCGGGGGTCGACGAGCAGATCCTGAGTCATCACTGGCAAGCCAATGAGAGTATTCGCGGCGACGAACTTGGTCTCTAAGTTGGGCAGGGGGCGGATGCCGTGGTTGTTCTTTTTATTGCGATTGGTCGTTTGGTCGCAGACGAGGGAGATGAAGAAACGAAGTTTGGTGATCTGAATGGCGATGGGTTGGATGTCCACGCCGTAGAGACAGTTTTCGATGAGGTAGAGTTTGCGGCCGTAGTCGTCGTCGTTGTCCTCGAAGTCTCGCTCAAGGGATTCGCGCATGGGAGCGGAGTCGAGCTTGGCGAGTTGGGTCTGTTTCCAGCGCTCGTTGTCGGGGTCGAGCTTGCCCAGGATATAGACGAGTTTGTGCAGCACCCCCATGGGAAAGGCGCCAGAACCGCAGGCGGGATCGAGGACTTTGACTGCATCGATGGCACGGATGAGGGTTGCGACTTCGGTATCACTGAAGGCGTGCTCTTTTTCCGTATAGGCAAAGAGGATATCGAGTCCGACATGGGCATCGGGTTCGCTGAGGGTGGTCGAGGAGGAGCTTGACCTTCCAGGGGTGCCAAGGGCTTGGGTGAAGTGTGCCTTGAGAGATTCGTCCACCATGTAATCGACGATAGGGCGCGGGGTGTAGAAGGAGCCGGTTTGCTTGCGGGCGGTGGTCTTGGTTTCCTCGTTGTAGGAGGCGAGAAGGTTTTCGAAGACTTTGCCAAGCAGTTCGGGATCCAGGGCAATTTCCTGATCGATGGGCGTGTTCTCGACGATGGTAAACTTGTAGCGGTTGAGGATGGGGATGAGCCCGGTGACGGGTTCTTGCTTGCGCTTCTTGTCGCCATAGGCGGCGGAGAGATCGGCGGTTTCGCCGCGGTCGAAAAAGAGACGGTCGGGGATGGTGGGGCGGACGCCGCGAGTGGTGAAGCCGTCAAGCCGCTTCATCCGGTTTTTGTGATCGAGATCTTCGCGGTCGAGACATTCGAAGAGACCGCCGTTGAGGAAAGGGATGTCGGCAAAGAGTTCCGGAGTTTGTTGGGGATCGGTGAATAGCTCGGGATAGCGGTAGAGATTGGTGATGCCGTGTTCACGGTTTTTGCCGTGGAAATCCTCGTCGGTCACGTAACGGCGGTAGGGCTGGCCTTTGCTATCCTTGCCCATGCGCTGATTGAGCGTGGCGAAAAAGAGGTTTTGTAGGATGCCCTGATAGTAGGTGGAGCTAATTTCGCTCTCGGGATCAAAGCCTTGGAGGATTTTTGCGAGATCGGTGGGATGAAAGAGTTTCTCGGGGATGAGTCCCTTCTCCTTGAGGAACCAGCAGAAGATGAGGCGGGTGAGCAGGCGGATGAGACCGGTGGCGCGGCGCTTCTCGTCGTCGGGTTCGAGGTCGGCCGGGAAATCGACTTGCGGGAGTGCCCAGAAATACCAGTTGGCGAGTTCGCGGTAGAAGCGCTTGTTGAGGAGTTCGACGTTGAAGATCTGTTCCCACGCAGCGTGGAGGGTGTCGAAATCGGTGATGGGTTTCTTCTCGGGATGGACGAGTTGGTCGAAAGCGAGGGAGGCGAGGATATCGAGGTGACCGCGATGCGGGATTTCGAGTGCGATGTCGCGGATGATCGTGGCCTTTTCGAGCACATCGCGGTCGGCATAGACTTTGTTGCGACGACGATTGATGACCGCGATGGAAAGGGCTAGTTTCCCTTCACACTGGTGCTTGATGAGCACCATGACAGGCATGGGGAAGATGCGGTTGAGCCGACGGGCGATACCGGTGAGCGTGCCGCGCGCGTAGTCGCCGCCGGTCAGTTCAATCGCGAAGAATACGTAGGATTGAAAGAGCCCTTGTTGGATGGAGTTGTCCTGAAAGAGCGATTCCTGAGTAGAGAGTTCCTGATCGGTGAGCTGGAAAAGCAGGTCCACGGATTTCCACTCGGCCTTGAGCGCGGAGGGATGGTCGAGGCGACCTTCGGGATCAAACTTCTGGCAGAACGAATCAACCGAGTCGACGTCCAGCGTGCGACCAGATTCATAGCCGAGCAGCTTGAAGAATTCGCGGGCGGCGTCGGGCAGAGGCTGTGTGGTGAATTGCGCGAGAGCGGTTGCTAGGGACGTGCGAAGATCAGTGGCGGCGGGCATGGGTGGCGCGAAGGGTGAAGGCTGAAAGATGAATTATGAAGGCCTGAAATGCTGGTTTCTTTGGCGACTGTTTGGGTGGTAAGCAAGCTGGTGGGGGGATTAGTCCTTAGGCTTTTTCAAGGTGGCGTGGTAACCCATCTCGCGACCGTGAGTGACTTCAGTTGGTGCGATGAGCTGTCTGATGGCTTCGAAAAGGTTGACCAGAGCATCATCGTGTTCGACGAGTTTGTTTTCCAGTTCGCTTAACTTGTGCGCCAGTTCGTGATGAGTCGCGAGTAGTTGCCGCAGTTGCACAAAGGCCCGCATGATGGCGATGTTGACCTCTATGGCCCGGGCGCTGTTGAGCACACTGGATAGCATAGCGACTCCTTGTTCGGTAAATACACGTGGAGGATAACGACGCCCGCCGCGCCCTGTCTTTGAGGTCACAGATTGTGACTTCAAAGCTGACCATTCCGCTTTTGAGAGCACAAACATGAAGTCACCGGGAAAGCGGCGGATATTGCGCTTCACCGCTTGCGTAAGCACTTTGGTTTCCACGCCGTAGAGTTCCGCTAGGGTTGAATCTAGGATGACTTTGTGTCCACGCACCATAAGGATGCGTTGTTGGATAAACTCGATGGGTATCAGCGTGGAAGGCGACATCAGAGAGGGGATTGACTTGAGGGATGAGATTGAAAGGTTGGCTGTGATCGGTGGACGAAATTCGACTTCATGCCGTGTGTTTCAGGTCTTCGGACCAGCGGAACCTATATCCATCGGTTTCTTATTTTTTACGCTCAGCTGGAGGAGGCGGAGTTGATTTTATCCGGATCGAGAAGCACGAGCCAGGTGACGAGTTCGAAGGTGGAATCGATCTGAGGTTGCTCGGCTTCGGTGGGGAGGATGAATTTGCGATTGCCCTGAAGGCCACTGGCGAGGCGCTGCTGGAACGTGTCTGTAATGGAGGCGACGGTTTGTTCTATAAGTGAGCTGTAGGCCCCCATGTCGGCGCCCTGCTTAGTTTGGCGGTCAAATATGCGGCAGAGTTCGGCGTGAGGCTCGGCGTGGCCGAGGGCGAGCGCGCGGAAGAGGTTGAGGGTGGTCTTGGCCTGAACGAAGGCGAGACGCACCGTGCCATCGGCTTGAACGTAAACGAGGTAGTGCGGCGCGAGGGGGTTAATGCGTTCGCCTTGTGGGGTGGAGGATTGATTCGTTTGCCGGAGGCAATAGATTACCCCGGGTTGTGCCATGGGGATTTCGTGATCCGTCGGCACGACCGCGTAGAGGCCGAGCGGTGCATTCTCCAGCTGATCTTTGTGTGCATGGAGAAAGTTGAGCAAATCCTGCCGGAACTCATCGAGAGAGAAGTCGGCAAGGGAAATGGATTCATCGAGATCCTCGAGATCGAGGACTTCGTCCTTGAGGCGTTTGAGCTGACGGTCGCGGAAGAGGAGATCGTCTTTGATGAGCTCTTCGAGTTGGGAGGTGTCGAGGAGGTTGTCGGTTTGAGTGGCGGCGAGATCGACGAGCGCCATGCGGGCTTCGACGCGGTTTTTAACGCCGAGGTAACGATCGAGATCGGCGACCGGCCAGAAATTAACGAGTTGCACGGATTCGTTGCGCGATCCGATGCGGTCTATCCGACCGAAGCGCTGAATAATTCGCACGGGATTCCAGTGGATGTCGTAGTTTACGAGCAGGTCGCAGTCCTGGAGATTCTGTCCTTCACTAATACAATCGGTCGCGATGAGCAGATCGATTTGTTCGTCTTGATTAGGAAAAGTATCGGTCTGGGCAGAGCGTCTTTTGGCCAGTGGTGAGAAATTGGTAAGGATGGCGTCGAAATCGGTGTGGCCAAGGGAGGCGGCGTTGCCACCGTCGCCACAGACGAGTCCCGTGTGGATCTTGAGCTCATCGTGGGCCCACGCAGCCAAATTGGTATGGAGATAGCGAGCGGTGTCCGCGAAGGCGGTGAAGACGATCACCTTGCGGTTGAGGTTACCGTCGCGATTGACCGTGGGCGAGGCGGCCTTGGCGGCAACGATCTGGCGGAGCTCGGCTAGTTTACCGTCGCGTGCGGGGGTGACAGCCTTAGTCTTCTCGAGGAGAAACTGGAGCTGGGTGCGATCATCGCGCACCGACTTGAGCCACTCGGGTAGTTTCAGATGACCGAGGTGAATACGGCGACGTCCGCCGATGGTGAAGTCTTCACCGTCGAAATCGGGATCCTCGAATTGTTCTGGAGTCAGACTGTCGAAATCGACGTCTGGGTTATCGTTGAGGTGCTGTTCAAAATCGGTAATACGCTTTTCAAGCGTGTTGATCTTGTCGATGGTGCGCTCAAGAGTTTGGCGGAAGGAATCCACGGAGCTCTCCAGTCGTTTGAGGTAATTGATCTTCATCATGGTGATGAGGATTTTTTCCCGGCCTTCCTGCGTGAAACCACCGAGGATCTTGGCCTGATAGGCTTCGCGGGTGGCGGTGGGGAATGCGTCGTCGTCGCGCAGGTATTTGGTCGGATGGTAAAGCGCGAGTTGGAGACCATCGATTTCCTTGTTCAATTGCTCAAACGAGAGAAAGCTTTGCTTCAGATCGATCTGCGCGTGGATGGCTCTAGGCTTGGGGCGCTTGGGGAACCCCCCGAGACGTTTCATCTCTGCGGCGTAATAAGTGGAAATTTGGCGACGGGACCTCGCGAGACTGAGCCCATCGAGAAGTTTAAAGAAATCGCCGCCGATAGAAGAGATGAGGTCGCGGGTTTTACGCTGTTCAAGCGGACGTTTAGGATCGGCCCAGCGGGTGAAATGGGTCTGGGCGAGACGGGTAGTTTCCTTGACGGATGAGATGTTGAGCTTTTCGTAGAAAGCCTCGTCGGCAATCCCGTCTTTAGTAACGTCGCCACCTGCGATGAAGGAGATTTGATTACGCAGATCGGAGAGCTGATTGTTCACTGGAGTAGCGGAAAGCAGGAGCACCTTCGTGCGGATGCCATCGGCAATCATGTCTTCCATCAGCCGCTGATAGCGGCTGCGTTTCTCTTCTTCGCCGGGCCGCTGGGTGGCTTGCTTGTTATTGCGAAAATTGTGGGACTCATCGATAACGACCAGATCGTAGGCTCCCCAGTTGAGGGTTCCCAAATCGAGCCCGTTGGAATCGCCGGTGTCTCGGGAAAGGTCGGTGTGATGGAGCACATCGAAGCGGAAGCGGTCGCCATCGAATGGATTGAGAGAGCTAGGTTGGCGGTAAACGGTCCAGTTACGTTTCAGCTTTTTGGGGCAAAGCACGAGCACGCGCTCGTTGCGCAGTTCAAAATACTTGATGACGGCAAGGGCCGTGTAGGTTTTGCCGAGACCGACGCTATCGGCGAGGATGCATCCGTTGTAATTCTTGATCTTCTTGATGGCAGACTTGGCTCCGTCGCGCTGGAAGGAATAGAGGGCTTTCCAGATGCCGGTGTCGGGCAAACGAACTTGGCGCAGGTTTTCATCCAAGGCCTGACCTTCCTCAATATAGCGCCGGAAGAGTTCGTAGAGGGTCTTGTAGTAAATGAACTCAGGCGACTGGTCGGCATAGACTTGCTGGAGATAATCGAGCACACGCTCCTTAACATCCTCGACGCGGGTATCGTCGTTCCAGAGCTCCTCAAACCACTGGTGCAGATCAATCCGGTCACGATCACTGTCCACGACGAGGTTAAGTTCTACGTTGTTATTGGTTGCAGCGAGCCCGAGGCCTCGCGTTGTGAAATTTGAACTGCCGATGATGGCGGTGGTGAGTTCTCCCCGACGGATGTGTGACATTTTACCATGAAGAAAACCAGTTCTGGTGACGGAGCGCACCTCCACTTTATCGCGCATCCAGTTTGCGCATGCTTGAGCTATATGCCGCTGGCTGAGACCGTTGGATAAAGTAAGACCGTCGTCACGGAGCACGTAGGCCGCTCCGTCTTTCTTGTCCGGATCAAGCGTCTTGATAAAGGCAGCCTCGCCAAAGAGCAGGCGGATGCGTCCGAGTTGATCGAGTTCCGCTTTGAGTTTGTCGTAGGCGAAGATCGTGAAGTAGGCCGTGACCAAATCTAATTCAGCGCCCGCCTGAAGATGCTTCTGGAGAAATGTTCCGACACTACCGCGAGAATGATTGTCCCTGATACCTGAATTCGAACGAGCTAAAGACATGCGTCTACATTGCAGTATAATGAACGGATCGCGGCAAGTAATACCTTAACTATACTTAGTAATCATCTTCTTCACCCGTAAATACCCGATCCACCGCTTCACGCCGGAAATCAAAGACATGCCGGAGTTCGCGTTTCAACCAGAGCGCGTGGACGAGATCGCCGAGTGGACCGAGAGGCAGGGTGCAGTTCACATGATCGTGCATGGCACTCCACCGTCTTTGGGCACAAAGCGGTGTTCATGATACCTGAGCCGACAGGGGCCGCTGCGGTTCTGGTCCGGAGCAGGCTCTCTCCGCGGCTGTGCTTCTCTGAGTTAATCATCTTCAGAAGATCTTCTCCCTGAAAAATCGACTAAGAACTACGCGGGGAGCTTGGGTAGACCGCTCGGAAGATGGATCCAGCCTTCTTTGGCCGTTATGATTTCATCATCGGTCCTTGGGCGGAGGGTCTCTTTCTGAAACGCTTGATGCGTGGTGAGGGCAGCTACCAGTGCATCCAGGAGATTGTCGTCTTTGGCACAACCATCGGCGCCCTTGAGCCAGGGCATCGCGTTATGAATCGAATCCAGAAGTTTCTCCCGGGATTGCGGGGCCGTGCCTTTGGATCCTTTGTAACCTTGAGATTGAAATCCCCAGACCTTGAGGCTGGCAGCCGGATAGACTTCGAAAAAGGGTTCCGTGCCTCCACTGCGATCCGTGATGTGATGACGCTGCAGCAGCGCCATCGCCCGCATTGCCGGAAGGGCAATCAGATCGGAGGATACGCTTAGGGGCCATTTACCGTGCAGGTCGGCTTCGCTGGCGTAGGTGGTGGCGGCTTGTTTGGCGGTGACCTCGGCGGGGATCAGGTGCGTCTGGATAGCGTCGGTGTGGAGGCGGTAGTTGATCTTGGCGAGGGTGCGGTTGA
>Ga0105055_10008145_pt1 | contig 13728 bp, 5 predicted proteins | sample BON03_FD_78090 | JGI IMG/M metagenome (GOLD analysis project Ga0105055, IMG submission 78090) | Freshwater microbial communities from Lake Bonney liftoff mats and glacier meltwater in Antarctica - BON-03 | ecosystem: Environmental > Aquatic > Freshwater > Ice > Glacier meltwater | place: Lake...
CAGCAGCAGCAGCAGCAGCAGCAGCAGCAGCAGCAAGGAACGCACCAACCCCTTTTCTTCTTTCTTATTTTGTAGGACGACGCGGTGCTGCTCCTTTCTCCCGAGCACCACTTAGAGGAGGGAGGGAGGGAGGGAGGGAGGGAGCAGTCGAGCAGGAATAGTAACAGTCGAAGCAGACGAGCCCAGAGTCTTGTCCAGACGACGGCGACGATGAGGCTGAGATGCAGAAACAACACAGAAAAAAGAAAGAAAATCGAGATGTAGAAGAAAAGAACGTGGAGGAGGGAATTTGTAACACTCTTTGTGGTTCGTCTTGTTTTGTTTCTTTCCCGAATTTACACATATTGATTTGTTTGAATTACATTCATTCTCCTCTCCTTTTCCTCCCCTCCTTCCCTCCCTCGACAACACCGTGGCCAACGCAGCCACTCGTCTCTCCTCCGCCGAAATCCAACACCTTCTTCTCACCACTCCCTGCCCCATCACACTCGCCCACCGCCTGGACACAGGTCTCTCCACCGCGGACCTTGCTCGCGCGCGTCGAGTCTATGTTCAGCGTTTATACTCACGCGCAGCCCTAGCAAGCTCTTCCTGGCTCAAGTACGACAGCGCCTGGAACATGTGGACGACATGGTGCGACCTGCAAGGCCTCCCCCACTTCCTCTATCCGAACAACCTCCCACGCAGCACACGATTTTAGATTTTTTAATAGACAGCCGAGACATTCGTGGCAACAAAGTAGGCACTCTGCGCAGAAAAGCCTTGGCTTTGGCGCTGCAATTTAAATATATGCGGCACGAGGACCCCACGAAATGGTTCATGATCAAAGAATTTGTCAAGGGCGTCAGTAAAGCCGACACTGGCACGGCCGTGGCACGCAAGCTACCGGTCGGCCGACGTCACCTGCTGACGAGGAGGAGATGCAGAAACAACAGCAGAAAGATGAAAGAAAGAAAAAAATGAGATGTAGATGGAAATAACATAGGGGAAAGACTTGCAAACACTCTCTCCCCTGTTCGTTTGTTTTGTTTCGTCAAATTACACATATTGATTTTCGGATTTCAATTATTGCTCCTCCTACCCTCCCTCCCTCCCTCCTTCCCTCACTCCATATACAACCCTCCCTCCTCCGCCAACGCCATAAAATGCGGTAAACTCACCGGCGCCTGCCCCAATACTCCTTCCAACCCCCTCCTCGTCTGCTGCACCAACCGTGGAAATCCTTCTATCCCCGCTCCAGTCTCCACCCACACTCTATCAAAATAACCCAAGGCCGCACAAAATATCTCATCCATCGTCCCCCACCCACCACCCTCAAATAGACCCCAAAACACATTCTGCACATGCACATATCTCCCGTCTCTCAATTTGAATATATCTGCCAGCATCAACGTCAAACTATTTGCAACCCCCACCAAAGGATAAGCACACCCTCCTCCCTCCCTCCCTCCCTCCTCCTCCTCCTCCTCCTGCCTCCTCAGAATCTGCCGCACTTTCCTCGGGTAAGTCCTCGCAAAATAAATCAAAAACTGCACAGTCATGCTCCCCGTCCCCCTAAAACCTCTCATCGGCTCCTCCCCCTCACACCCCGCCCTCCTCCAATCCACCCTTCCTCCCTCCCTCCCTCCCTCCCCCTGTGGGAACAAGGCGGCCCACAGAGTGGAACGCAGCTCTGTGCTCGGCGGAGTCAACAGCGCCTCCTCCCACTTCCTCAAATAACGGATCGCACCAGCACTCGGCCCCTGCGGCGAGGAAGGGTACTCGCCCCCTCCTCCCTCTCCTCCTCCTCCCCCTCCTCCTCCTCCACCGCCAGCGAGACCTTCCCCTACGAGTTTCCATAGTTTGTTTACTTGTTTCCCGACTTGCTTTCCAACTTTTAAGCCCTTTTTGGTCAGGTCCCGAGCAACGTCTGAAGTAAGCACAGATTCACCCACATCTTTTAGTTGACGAGACCAGCTACTACTACTGCTGGAAGGGTAGGAGGACGAGGAGGAGGAATGTCGCCTGTGTCCTTCCTCCTGCTGTCGATGGCGGGAAGAAGAAGCTCGTGCCTCGTATCCTTCTTCTCGTTCATCTCCTCCTCCTCCTCCCGTCGACGCCTCCACAATATCCTGATCCAAATCCGGCCCACTAAAGTCCAATTCCCCTCCCTCCCCCCCTTCCTCCTCCTCGTCCTCCCTCCCGCCCTCCCCCGGCGCTTTGGGGAAAAGCAACGGTAACGCCCTTATTTCCACACATTGCTGCGCATTTTTCTCCACCCATACAGGCAAGGGAGCGTCGTCTTCTGCTAGGTCTAACCATGCATGTTCTGATGAGGGAGGAAGGGGGATTTTAGCCCGAAAATGGAATTTGCCCAGATAGGGAAAGGCCTCGCGGAGGGCTTGAATGGTCGGAACGTCTGTGGACGTGCTGCTGCTGCTGCTGGTGTTGTAGCCCAGGAGCTCGAAGGAGGAGGTGACCCCGGTTTCAGGCGCGTCGGCGGGGCCGATGATTTCGTATGTGACGAGGATGGGGGAGGCCATGGTGGGGTGGGTGGGGTGTGGACGGATGGGCGGTGGTTGGAACGGGGGCTTGGGGCACTTTCGATGTCGCTTGTCTTATTGGTAGTAGGATGTGCGTGGGAAGGCGGTGGAACGTCGCGGGCGTTGGGCGTAGGGGCGTGGGGACGGGGGGAGGGGGGAGCTGCAGATGATGCGTGGTGGGCTAAACTGGAGAGTTGGACGCTGCAATTTGCGGCCACCCACCACCACCAGGGCCTCTGTGAATCGTGCATAGAGGGGTAGAGAGTGTAAGCCTTGGGTGTGGCGTACGGGAAAGCCCCAAAGGACAAGCAGCCAAGGCATTGGAGTTTCACCATCATGCATCATCGGAGGACGTCAACTTGGCTCCTTATGCCACTTTATGCTTTATGCCCCTTTACCCAGACACAAACACACAACAGGACACGCTCTCTTACACAGGCTACACACTTAATCGTGCAAAGCCATGTCAACCCTCGAGGTCGACAGAACATCGCCGCGGCTGCGTTTTCGTTTGCAGCGAGGGGAGGGAGTGCGCCCTGCTAGAAAAGCAACGACCAAGCCCAATCCGCCTGCATTGGACACACCACCCCACACAAGCACACCCCAGACTCCAAACCACCCCAAGCACGATGGACAGTGTCTTGGCAATGCTCTGAGCTGCCTAGGATGACCGCTGCGGTTTCTCACTGCCACATTTCCCACCCTTCCCACATGAACAGGATCAAGAGCAGCAGCAGCAGCCTAGGCGTTGGCTGGGTAAACCCAAGCCACAGCACCAGGAGGGCTACTGTCCTCGCCTTGGCCTGAGGAGATCCGCGGCATAGTCTAGGTACGTGGAGGCGTGATTGCCAGACGGCGGAGGGGTGGAATTGTGGAAAGCAGAAGCATATGTCCGACCACTAGCAACCACCTTGGCGGGCATGCATGCTGGTTTCAAGTAAGCACGACGGCCGCGTTGGCTTCTGGATTATCGACAACGCATTCGAAGCTGGCAGAATACAGGAGGACGGCGGGCATGGTGGTGGAGGGAAGTGGCGGCTGGTCGATTGCCCAGGCCGCCCGCTGCATTAGCTTGCTTGCCTGTGAATACCGCCGCCGCTTGATTTGATGATGATGAAAACCGAACGTTCACACTCCCTCCCTCCCTCCCTCCTCTCCCTCCCACAGCCATGCCCGCCTCCGGCAACATGGACGTGCTGACGGGCCGAATCGTCCGCGAGGTCTACTTCGACCCCAGCAAGCTAGTTGGGAAGGACGGCAAGCCCCTCACCCTGACCAGCAGCAGCGTCGACGAAGCCAAGCAAGCGGAAATGCTCTACAAGCCCGTGAAAGTCGTCCAGGAATTCCCCAATGAGAAAGTGGTGGTGGTGCGGGATGAGATGGACCAGGTGCATCGATTGAAGGCCGAGGGGCTTTTAACGGTCAAGGCGGAGGCGAAGCAGGGGGTGCCTGATATTCTGGACCTGAATGATTTCTCAGGTAGGGACGGAGGGAGGGAGGGAGGGAGGGGTTTATTTCCTATTTCGTTTCCCCATCGTCTGAAGAGTCAATCGAGATGTTTACTTTTATCTCCCTCCCTCCCTCCCTCCCTCCCCTCCAGAAATGTCCTTGCTCGAGACCCTCCGTTCCCGCTACACCCGCGACGAGGTCTACACCTTCGTCGGGCCCATCCTCATCAGCATCAACCCATACAAGTGGAACCACGGCCTCTACTCCGAGCAAACCATGATCCACTACCACACCTGCGAGAAAGAGCAGCTGGCCCCTCACCTCTTTAAGGTCGCCGATGCGTCCTACGTGGCTTTCATTAACGACGGGTCGAAAGTCCCGGCCAATCAGTCTATTATTATCTCAGGGGAGAGCGGAGCAGGCAAAACAGAAGCCATGAAAATCATCATGCAGTACCTCGCCCGGATCACCCACTACAAAATCACGCCGTCCGGGGGGGGGGAGGGAGGGAGGGAGGGCGCGACGGCAACGTCTACATCACCGATTTTGGAGAAATCTGCTGCTGCTGCAGCGGGGCCTCATTTGGAGGTGGGGGAGCTGGAGAAGAAGGTTTTGTCGACGAATCCTTTTTTGGAGAGTTTTGGAAATGCCAAGACATTGATGAATGACAATAGCTCGAGGTTTGGGAAGTATGTCAAGATCCAGTTTGGGGCGACGGGGCGGATTGTGGGCGCGGAGATTACGAATTATTTGTTGGAGAAGACGAGGATTGTGAGGCAGGCGGAGGGGGAGAGGAATTTCCATGTGTTTTATCAGTTGATTCGGGGGGGGGATAAGCAGCTATTGGCTGATTTGTGTTTGGATCGGAAGGAGGGCACGAGGGCTTTTAGGTACCTCACGCATGGGCATTGTACTGATATTGCATGGAAGAGCGACGAGTCTGATTTTAAGGTCACCATGGAATGTATGGCCGCGATAGGGCTAGACGCCAAGCTTCAGCGAACGATGCTAGAGCTGGTGGCCGCGGTCTTGCACCTGGGGAATGTGGATTTTCTGGATGCAGGGGAGGGGGGGTCGGTGGTTGATCCGAAGACGCAGGTGCACCTGGAGTTGGCGGCGAGGTTTTTGAGGTTGGATGCTGGGGAGATGTGTAAGACTTTTTGTTCGAAGCAGATTACGACCCGGAAGGACGAGACGCTGGTGAAGCCTAATGATGCGGAGGAGGCGGCAGATAAGAGGGATACGCTGGCCAAGACTGTGTATTCGTGTGTTTTCAATTGGTTGGTACGGCGGTTGAATGTGACGATTGCGGCGGAGAAGTGCTGGGGGTTCATGTACGTATTTGTGGGGGAGGGGAGGGAGGGAGGGAGGGAGGGAGGGAGGGGAGGACCGGGGTGGGATTGTGTGATGCTTCTGTTTTCTCCCGCCCTAATGTCTGTGCATGTCTTTCGGGAACCTACTCACCTACTCACACCCCTCCCTCCCTCCCTCCCTTCCTTTCTCCTCCTACCAGGGGTGTGCTGGACATCTACGGCTTCGAGGCCTTTGAGCACAATTCTTTCGAGCAGCTCCTCATCAATTTTGCCAACGAGACGCTGCAAAACCAGTTCAACCGGCACATTTTCGAGATGGAACAAGAGGATTATGATAGGGAGGGGATCGACTGGAGCTATGTCTCCTTCAATGACAACCAGCCCTGCCTCGCCCTCCTCGACAGCCGGTACTACCGGGAGCCAGGCACGGCCACCACGGGAGGAGGAGGGGGAGAGGTAGGGGTGGCAGCGCCTGCTGCTGCTGCAGGGGTGGGGGGAGGGAAGGCGGGGGCGCCGTGTTTGTTTAATATTTTGGATGATGTTAAGAGTGTGGGTGGGGGGCCGAGTAATGCTGATGGACGGTTTTTGTCTGCCTTGCACATGACGTTTGCGGGCAAGACGGAGGCGTATGTTAAGCCGAGGTTGCATTCTGATGTGTGTTTTGGGGTGAAGCATTACGCGGGGATGGTTTTGTACCAGGTGGATGGGTTCGTGGAGCGAAATGTGGAGAATTTGCATCAGAACGTACGGGCGCTGGCGTTGAGTAGCACGGATCCCTTGATTCGTGATGATATATTTTTGGATATCAAGCATTTGGAGGAGAGGAGTAGTGGTGGTGGTGCTGGGGGGGGAGGGAAGAAGAAGAAGGGAGGGGGAGGGGGAGGGTCGAGGTTGAGGGAGGCGTCCTTGTCGTCGCAGTTCCGCACGTCGCTTGCAACGTTGGTGGAGACGCTTGATTTGACGACCCCGCGGTATGTGAGGTGTATTAAGCCGAACCATGAGAAGCTGGCGGGTTACTTTCATACGTTGGAGATATTGAGGCAGTTGAAGTATGCGGGGATGATGGAGGCGATTCGGATTAGGCAGCAGGGGTATGCCTTGCGGGAGACACACTCGGTGATGTATAAGCAATTTGCGCGGTTGGTCCCTGGATGTACGAGCTTGCCGGATTTGATTGATAAATTGAGTAAGATGCTGAGTGTGGATGAGAGGGAGTGGCAGATGGGGGTGAGCAAGGTGTTTCTGCGTAAAAGCATGGCGGAGAAACTTGCGCGCTTGCTTGAACTGAGGGTTAAGCTGGGGGCACGCACCATTCAGAGGGGGTGGACGCGTGTGAGGAGGAAGAGGGCGGCGGTGAAGGTGCAGGCGACGGTGCGGCAGTTCCTGGCACTGAGACGCTTTCGAGTGGTGGTTAGGGGGGTGTTGGCGACGCAGGCTATGTGGAGGATGCATAGGTCTCGCAGGGCCTTTGTGGTGCAACGGCGGGGGGTGGTCTTGCTCCAGGCGGAGGCAAGGAGGTTTTTGTGCGTGCAGGAGTATCGGCGGTTGACTAATCCTTATAATAAGATGGACGAGGATTCGTTGATTCGCACGGTGATCGAGTTGGAGGTCGCGGGGAAGGGGGCGGAGGAACGGAAGGCATTTGATGAGTGTTTGGCCGTGGCTGATAAGCTCAAGATGGTGGAAGCGGCCTTGGTCCTGGTGCGCGAGGCCCGTGAGCCCTTGCCTTACACCCGTGCGAGCTTGGAGACGAAGGTGGGGGAGGTCGAGGTGGCGATTGAGGACATGTCGCGGAGGAAGAACTACACGGCGTGCACCAAGCTGCAGGCTGAGCTGCAGACGCTGATGGACCTGCGCAAGCTCCTCCCTACCCGCCAGGAGGTCTTAGAGGACATCTCGGCGTTGCAGGCCACGATTGACGACCATTTTCGAAGCAAGAATTTCAAGGCTTGTGATGAGGTGCAGCTGCAGGTGAAGGTGATGGAGGTTAAGTTCCGCGACGTGCTCAATGCCAAGGAGCCCTCTGCAGCAGAAGCCTCGGGATTTGCCTCGAGGGGGGAGTTAGAGGGTGCAGTCAAGGTGGCCGAGCAGGAGCTAGCACGCCTGGAGGCTGAGAAGAACTTTGGGGCCTGTCAGAAGGCCCAGGGGGAGGTTACGCGGTTGGTGCGATTGAGGAAGCTGTTTCCGACGGCGGCGGAGAAGGAGGTGGAGATCGGGGAGTTGGAGGCGGCTGTGAAGCAGGCGGCGCAGGATCGGAAATATACGGAGTGTGATCGGTTGCAGCAGCAGGTAGAGGAGGCAAGGGTGGCTTTGGAAGGGCTCAAGGCGCAGGAGAAGAAGGAGGCGGAGGAAGCGGTGGCGTCGATGGGGGTGGATGATAAGCAGAAGTCGCCTAATGGCGGGCAGAAGAAGAGCAAGAAGAGCCGTCCTGACCTCGAGGCGGAGATTGCTGCTCTGAAGAAGAGGCTCGCCGAGCGATTGGCTGCTAAGGAATTTGCTGTGTGCGATGGCCTGCAGAAGGAGTTGGACGGGTTGGAGGGCGAGTTGTCCACCATCCCTACCCTCACTCAGCTCGAGGCACGGCTGATGGAGCTCAAGGGCGAGATGGACAAGCTGCTGGCTGCTAAGAATTTTGTCGCCTGCGAGCCCGTGCAGAAGGAGGTGGATCGGGTGCAGGCTGAATTGAGTGTGTTGCGTGCTGCCATGCCCGTAGCACCAGTGGAGGTGGTGGAGATCCTGTCAACCACCCGGATCACTGCCCCTCCCTCTTCCTCCGCCGTCTCCTCCCCCGCCCGCTCCATCGCCAGCAGTACCTTATCTCCTTCCAAATCCTCCTCCTCCCCTACCCGAAACCATGCTAAGAAAATGTCGGCCTTGAGCTTCTCCACCCCCACCAAGTCAACCAGCGGCAAGTCCCAACAAACCCGCCCTGTCTCCAAGCTGCGGCCGGATAAGCCCTTAGTCCTAGCAGCGACGACGAGCGTGGCGGCCATCGCGCGAGTAATGGTGGAGAGGCGAGCGGCTGCTGTGCTTTTGACGGGGAAGGATGGGGCATTGAGCGGGATTTTGACGGATACTGATGTGACGAGGCGGGTGGTGGCTTTGGATTTATCGACTGATGCGACGCTTGCGGCGGAGGTGATGACGGCGAACCCGACTACGGTGTCGTTGGAGGATGATTGTTTGGATGCATTGACTCTGATGGTGCGAGGGAGCTTTAGGCATTTGCCGGTGTTGGATGCGGGGGATGCAGTGGTGGGGTGTTTGGATATTGCCAAATGCTTGAATGATGCCATTACGCGGTTGGAGAAAATGGAGGAACGGAGGGAGAAGCAGTCAAGTGGGAAGGCTGATAAGACCTTGGAAGCCGCCTCGATGGCCATGGCGCTGGCAGGGCGTGGTGGGAAGGGTAAGGGGCAGGCGGCGTTGGTCTCAACGTTGCTGACCCTGCTGACGGCGAATGGTGGGGCGGCGGGGCAGGATGCTGGTGCCTTGCCGACCGTGGAAGAAATCATGGCCGAGTCGCAAGCAGCGGCATTGCTGGTGGGGAAGACGAGTGTCCGGGCGGCGAGTAAGGAGATGGCGGCGTCGCGCAAGGCTTGTTTGGTGGTGGATGGGAAGGGGGAGCTGGTGGGGTTGGTCACGTTTAAGGACGTGTTGGGTCGGGTGGTGGCTAAGGGGCTCTCGCCGGAGGAGACCACGCTGGCGGCGGTGATGACCCCGCAGCCTGCGAGTGTCACGCCGGATATGTCTCTGTTGGACGCGCTGTACACGATGCGGGATGGGCACTTTTTGAACTTGCCGGTCGTTGATTCTAACACGGGGAAGGCTTTGGGCTTGTTGAGTGCTATGGAGATTGTGCAGAGCCTGAGCAAGCTGACGGGCAAGGACGATGGTGGCCGCTCTTTCTGGGCGTCGACCATGGGCGGGGAGGACGAGGACGGGTGGGAGTCGCAGTCGGACGCGGCTTCCATGCGCAGCATTGGTTCGACCCGCAAGGGCGCGGCGCGGCAGCAGCAGCAGCAGCAGCAGCAGCAGCAGCAGCAGCAGGCACAACCTAAGAGCCGGCCCGTCTCCAAGCTCCGGCCGGATAAGCCTTTGGTGCTGGCGGCGATGACGAGCGTAGCTGCTATTGCGCGGGTAATGGTGGAGCGGCGAGCAGCAGCGGTGTTGCTTACGGGGAAGGATGGGACCTTGAGTGGGATTCTGACCGATACCGACGTGACTCGGCGTGTGGTAGCAAAGGAACTATCGAGCGAGGGGACGGTGGGCGCGGACGTGATGACGGCCAGTCCTACTACTGTCTCTCAGGATGATGATTGCTTGGATGCGCTCACCGTTATGGTTAAGGGCAGCTTTAGGCATTTGCCGGTGTTGGATGGGGGGGATGCGGTGGTGGGATGTTTGGATATTGCCAAGTGCTTGAACGACGCTATCACTCGCTTGGAGAAGATGGAGGAACGCCGGGAGAAGCAATCGGGCGGCAAGGCCGAGAAGCAGCTGGAGGCAGCGACGATGGCCATGGCGCAAGCTGGGCGTAATGGAAAGGGCAAGAACCAGACAGCGCTGGTCTCTACGCTCCTGCAGTTGCTCTCGGCTGGTGGTGCTGGGGAGGAGGCAGCGAGCGCCCTGCCGACGGTGGAGGAGATTTTGGCCAATTCTCCTCCAGCAGCACTCTTGCCCGGCGACACCACCGTCGTGGCTGCTGCTAAGGGCATGGCAGCCGCGCGCAAGGCTTGCTTGGTTGTGGACGAGCAAGGGCAGCTCGTGGGGTTGGTGACGTTCAAGGACGTGTTGGGTCGCGTGGTTGCCAAGGGGCTCTCGCCGGAGAAGACGACGCTGGCCGCGGTGATGACACCGAGGCCGGCGAGCGTGACTCCTGACATGTCGCTTTTGGACGCGCTCTACACGATGCGCGATGGGCACTTTCTCAACCTTCCCGTGGTGGAGGAGGGGACGGGCCGCGCTTTGGGGTTGTTGAGCGCTATGGAGATTGTGCAGAGCCTGAGCAAGCTGACGGGCAAGGACGACGGCGGCCGGTCTTTCTGGGCCTTCACCATGGGCGGGGAAGACGAGGACGGGTGGGAGTCGCAGTCTGATGCTGGTTCCATGCGCAGCGCCATTTCGCGAAAGGGACCCGCTCAGAAGCAGCAGCCCAAGACACGCACTGTGTCCAAGCTGCGCCCCGACAAGCCCTTGGTCCTGGCAGCGACGACGAGCGTGGCGGCCATCGCGCGGGTGATGGTGGAGCGGCGAGCGGCTGCTGTGCTGTTGACGGGCAAGGATGGGACCTTGAGCGGCATCTTGACCGACACCGACGTGACGCGCCGTGTGGTCTCCCAGGAGCTTCCGAGCGAGAGTACGGCGGCTGCTGATGTGATGACGGCTAACCCTACCACTGTGTCACAAGACGATGACTGCTTGGACGCCTTGACGCTGATGGTGCGAGGCAGCTTTCGTCATCTCCCCGTCCTCGATTCGGGGGATGCGGTGGTGGGGTGTTTGGATATTGCCAAGTGCTTGAACGACGCCATCACTCGCTTGGAGAAAATGGAGGAGCGGCGCGAGAAGCAGTCTGGCGGCAAGGCTGACAAGCAGCTGGAGGCCGCCACGATGGCCATGGCGCTGGCTGGGCGTAATGGGAAGGGCAAGAACCAGACAGCGTTGGTGTCGACGCTGCTGACGCTGCTCTCTGCGAACAGCGGTGGGCAAGACGGAGCGAGCGCCCTGCCGACGGTGGAGGAGATTTTGGCAGGCGCGGAAGCAACAGCGATGCTGACGGGAGAGACAACCGTCCTGGCTGCGTCCAAGGGCATGGCAGCCGCGCGCAAGGCTTGTTTGGTTGTGGACGAGCAAGGGCAGCTTGTGGGGTTGATGACGTTTAAGGACGTGCTGGGGCGGGTGGTCGCCAAGGGCCTCTCGCCCGAGGAGACGACGCTGGCCGCGGTGATGACGCCGAGTCCTGCTTCGGTCACGCCTGACGTTTCTCTGCTCGATGCTTTGTACACGATGCGCGACGGGCACTTCTTGAATCTGCCTGTGGTGGAGGGGGGGACGGGCCGCGCCCTTGGTCTGCTGAGCGCGATGGAGATTGTGCAGAGCCTGAGCAAGCTGACGGGCAAGGACGACGGCGGCCGCTCCTTCTGGGCGTCGACTATGGGCGAGGGTGATGATGGATGGGAGTCGCAGTCGGACGCGGGCTCGGCGCGCAGTGGCTTTTCGGGGATGGGGCGCATGCCCCCGCCGATGGCCCGAGGGAAGAAGGACCCTTCCTTCCGATCTGTCTCCAAGCTACGGCCTCGCAACCCGCTGGTGGTGGATAGCTCGTTGTCGGTCACGGACGTGGTCAAGGCGATGGTGGCGAAGCGGACGGATGCTGCGCTCATCACGTCGAGGACGGGGAAGGTGTTGGGGATTCTGACTGATAATGATGTGACCCGCCGGGTGATTGCTCAGTATAAAAGCGAGGCCGAAACGCCCATCAGCGCCGTCATGACCGAGAACCCCAAGTCGGTCCTGCACGACAGCGACAGCCTCGACGCGCTGACGACCATGGTGAAGGGCCGCTTCCGCCACCTCCCTGTCATTGGCGCGCAAGGGCACGTGGTGGGGCTGCTGGACATTGCCAAGTGCCTGAGCGACGCCATCACCCGCCTGGAGCGCAAGGAAGAGAAGACCGCCTCCTCCCTCGCGGCCGCCTCGGCTGGCATCGCCCAAGGAGGGCAAGGCGCGCTATTGCACCTGATGCAGCTGCTGCAGGAGCAGTCGGAGCCTGGCAAGGACTGCAACCCCTCCCTGCGTTCCTTGCTCGCTCAGCAGGGGCCCCCTGCGAATATTGTCCGTGCCACGGTCAACGTCCGCACGGCCGCCGAAGCCATGAGCCGCTGCCGCAAAGCTGCCTTGGTGGTCGACGACGATGGGAGCCTGGTCGGGATCTTCACGCCTAAAGACATGCTGGGGCGGGTGGTGGCGCAGGAGCTGAGCCCTGATTTCACGGCTGTTTCGAGTGTGATGACCCCGAGGCCCGATACGATTGAGGCGGAAGCCACGGTGTTAGAAGCTCTGTACATGATGCGCGAGAATCAATATTTGCATCTGCCCGTGACTGATAGTCGGGATGGGTCGCTTGTGGGCTTGGTGGATGTCATGGAGATTGTGCACGTGGTCTGCGGACGAGAGGATGGCGGGCGCAAGTTCTGGGCGTCGGCTCAAGCGGGAGAAGGAGGGAAGTACGACGATGAGTCCTCCGCGTCCGAATTGAGCTCGCATGCGCCTTCGCGACCCCCGCGGTACCCTGGGAGTGTGTTGACGGCGAGATCGACGGTGAGGGGTGGGGGGTACGATCCGGACGAGCAACGGCATATGCAAGCGCACCCTGCGGACCTTCACGAGGACTTGGAGAGCGCGTCTGTCCTTGCTGGAGGAGGGGGAGGGCATCATCACCACCTCCACGTGCTGACCTCACCGGGGGGGGCACCGCCGTCAACGTTGGGCGGGGGGGCGTCGATGCTGAATGTGCCGACGCCGCGGTCGAGGACTGCGAGTAGTAGTGCAGAAGGGCCTCATTTCCGGTTGAAGGTCGTGGGGGAGGATGGGGCGACTAAGACTGTGACTGTACCGACGGAGAGTTTTGAGGTGGCGATTGAGGCGGTGGGGAAGGCGATGGATGTCCCGACGGCGCAACGGGCGTGGACGTATGTGGATGAGCAGAAGGATGTGATCACTGTGGATACGGATGAGGGGTTGGAGGAGATGTTGGCGTTTGCGGCGGAGGCGAGGTTGACGGTGTTGAAGATTACGTTGATCAAGAGGAGGCGGCCGAAGGCGAGGAGGAGTAGTGGGGCGGGGGGTGGAGGGAGGGGGGAAGGAGGGGGAGGGAGTGTGGTGCTTATGGCGGTGGGGAGCACGGTGGCGGCGTTGGCGATGTTGGGGATTGTGATGATGGCGCGGAGAAAGAATTAAGAAGGGAGGAAATAGGAAGAGAGTTTGGAGAAAGGTTGAATACGAACACAAGATTGCAAACTGTTTGTTGACTTGATTAAAGAGCGAAGAGAGAAGAAGAGAAGAGAAAGGATAAGTCAAAGGTATGGATTGAGGGGAAATGAGGAGAGGTAAATATGCCGCGTATAGCAGCAGCAGCAGCAGCAGCAGCAGCAGCGGCGGTAAGAAAATGCAACGAAAAAGAGTATGTGTGTGTTTTACGATGTTTTTCCATTGACTTATGTGCGTGTCTTTTTCTATCCATTCGTGGATGTTAAAACTGTATAAGGTACGACGCAACAGCAACAACAGCAACAACAGCAGAAGCAGCAGAAGGAAATAAAGGAAGAAGAGATGAGGGGTGCAGCATAAGCACACGCCAAAATAAAAAGTAAAAGCATACATGTATGAGAGGGAGAAGGAGAAGAGTGGAAGGGATCAAGAAAGAGACAGCAAGAAAAGGA
>Ga0105055_10008147_pt1 | contig 13722 bp, 9 predicted proteins | sample BON03_FD_78090 | JGI IMG/M metagenome (GOLD analysis project Ga0105055, IMG submission 78090) | Freshwater microbial communities from Lake Bonney liftoff mats and glacier meltwater in Antarctica - BON-03 | ecosystem: Environmental > Aquatic > Freshwater > Ice > Glacier meltwater | place: Lake...
AAGAACCAAAGAAGATGCCCAAGCATATTCACGGAATTCTCATTTGCCAAAAATGTAGAAGTACGTGGAACCGGGATTTTGTTGGTGCTTTCAATATATGCTCAATCTACATTGCTAGGATGGAAGGTTTGGAGCGCCCTGAACGCTTCGCTGTAGCATTCTGGAAGAACAAGAACAAAAAAACTAATCAGATCATTGCGGAGAATGGCGATATTTCTGTGAACCTATCTACCATATTGGACAAAAAATAGAATTAAAAACTAAAGCGATTCGAAATATTAATACTACCATTTGTTCTTGAATTCCGGCCCATGAAAAAAGACTGTCATCACATAGTGAATATCGGCGCAGCTTCGAGAAGGAGTGACTTGATTCGATATCATCCTGCTTCTCCAAAGAACCAACCTATCGTTGGTAGAATCAATGTGTGTCGATGGAGACGCTTCACCTGATAAGACCAACTGGCAGTCACTAGTTGAAGGGTTGGGTGTACTCCAGAAATGATACGTTGCTGATACTTTATACCCGTTATTCGACTGACCGAAGGAACCATCGAGACGCGGAGAGTGTCCTTGAAAAGGAGGAAATAATTCAGATGAGTTTGAAATATTTCCTATCGCGACTAACAATATGCAATTGGACATCGGTTTCCTCAATTTTAAGTCCGGAATCTTGCTATTTAATTCATATGGAAGTGAATGGATTTTAGCAATCAACTCATTGAAGGCGGGATACTTTTCTAAACATTCACTGGGCGTGAGCCAGCAGGTGGATCCATTGCCGAGATCTCCTTTTTGAAGCAAGTCATTGAATCTTCCCGCTTGTTTCAACTCGACGCATTCCTCGCACAGGAGCTCCCGCCATTCTGACCCTCCTAGAAAATTGTCAACTACTGTGAATCCTATTTGGTCATTTGAGATGTCCGAGATATGATGATCTTGTAGCTGCAGCGAAACACAACAAGAAGGATCAGCAAGCAACTCCTCTGTTTCTGATAATAAGGCGTTTTGTCTTCTGTTGATGTCGTGAATCATATCCACGACTTGATGCGCGAAAGCCTCGTTCAAGACTTGAGGTTTTAACATGTCTTCAGTTTCTTGATCCATGAATTGCCCTTGCGTGGCAGCCTTGGATTTAACATTCGCAAGCACGGACTCTGATTTGGCCTTAATTTTCGGAAACAGGGCAATTAGGGCGTTATAATATAATGGATTACCTAAGAGTTCCTGGAAACTAGCTGGCAAGTAAGAATCGTGGGGGAGCTGCTGGGAACTGCGATAGACCACTTGTCTAAATGACTCAGGAGATAATAAACGACTGAAGAGACCGTTGAAAAGCGTGTCCGCATCTAGGAGCCCCCCTTCTTTCAACTTGTCAAGCAACTGATCAAGTTTCTTCTGACCTGTGACAAAAATGGTGTTTTCCTTGGAAGCTTGCTCCGGATACAAAGTAGGGAAAACGGTGGGTGACTTGAGCTTTCGTAAAAGACCTTTGAATAAATGCGCATCATTCGTTTTTTTTAAAGCCTCCTCGTAGATTTCAATTGCATCTTCTACGCGGTCTAAAGCTACCAGGGCGGTAGCTTTTCTAAAATAAGCCTAGAACTCGTTTCAACATTGGAGTGTCCACTTTATGTTTCAAACTTACTTTTCCCCATTTGTCATTATACTTTATTGCCACTTCAGCATCTACTAGAGAACCCTGAAAATCCTTCATCGAATACCTAGCGTTGGATCGGTTTGTGAATATGATGGAGAGAGTCTTTTTACCATGAGAGTGATGTTTGAAATGAAGAGGAATAACTCACTTGTTGCGTGTCTGGATTGCTTTCTAGTGATAGTATCGCATCCGAATAATGTCCAATCGCCTCTTCGAAACGTTGGTTTTTGAAGCAATCATTCCCCAACTGTTTCGATTCCATCTTCCAACTACAAAAGAAAATCGATAGTAGACCATAGGACCTATATTGTCATCTCTTCTCTTATCAGAGAGGCTCGCAAATTTATGTCAGGTTGATGTGTAGGGTCATTGCAATGAACTACACGAACTTCACAGTGAAGATTATGTCCATTTACATCTAGTTGATAGCTTCATCTTAATATTTTACAGCAAACGGGGCTAATTAAACGAGGACTAAAGCGTGTTACTAGGGCCGCGCATTTTTAAGAGCTTGACTTGGATAAACGAATCTTGAAGTAAAATCTCACAGAAAATGCAAACCCTTCAATACATAATCAAAAAAGGTCTTTAATTAAATGAATTAAAACTTTCTTTATGAAGCGTTAATAATTTCTCACGGCAGGCTATTGTTTAGGGTACTAAAAACGTTGAAAAAGAGACACAAAAACAGTTTCATGATTTGTATAGCAAACGGGGCTTCTTCTCATGGCTGGCAGTATATTGTCTATCATAAGGCACAACGGCCAACTTTCAATATTGTAACAGAAAGGAAGTATATCAACTCTATTTGGTATTCAAAAAGGGAAAACATTTGGATGCTGGAGGGCGAGCAATTAGGCATCTGGGTAATACGGAAAACAATAGTACGCTTGAGAATACTTACTAAAATCGAATATATCCGTTGTTTTACTTCTTTTTTAATTAGCGTGTCTAACTCTCGCAATTGTTTCCGTTGATTCTATTGCAGAAAACAAATCACTAAAGCCTTCGTAATTGCAGCTCCCCTTATATAAACTCCGATTGATGTCAGCAATGAAAGAAAATGAGCGTGAGGTATTTCGTCAGAGCCTCTCGAAGCTCCGAGAAACATACAATGATTCGTGGGAAGATATGCCACTAGAATTCTTTATTGATGGTTTCGTAGGATCTGCAAAAGTGCGGTCTTCTCGTAAGCGATTGAACGAGATTAGTATCGAGATAACCGATGAGAACTCACGAGTACTGCGTGTGCCGCATCCACCTCAATGCCCAAGGAGAAACTCCAAAAATTTCACCAAATCCCAATACAAGCGACTTGCAAAGTAACTGTATGCATTGTTGTTATTATCTGTTAGTTTAGGCCTTCCTTTGACCGTTTATTTTAATTAATTAAAAATTATTTTTGAAACATAAAAGTTGAAGTTTGACTCTCCAGCATTGCTACAGTAGAGTCTATCCTTTTCTCTGCATCACAAAAGGCTATGACCGCTTCTCTCGTACTTGCAAACCCTGAAGAATCATTTGATTCCGCATTTGGATTGTCGGCGACAGAGGCGCATGTAGTCACGGTAAGACAAGCTGCGTGAAAATTAGATTGAAATACTAATTATACTATTTTTTAAAAGTTGATGCTTAACAGCAACAACAACATCCGCAAGGATCGAATCCTGCACATACGCAAAATGCTTCCGTTACTTCGAAGACAATACAAGGAGCACATAATACATCGTTCAAGGCACTAACTCCAGCAAAAAGTAGGAAAAACGAAACTAGCACGATCCAAATTCCGAAACCCAAATAAGCCAAAGAGCTAAGAAACGACTCTAATTCAAAGGCTCTTGTTACGGTGATAAAATAGTCGCTTTCCCAAAATCCGTTCGAGTACGAATATAGTACTGGAGATGCTAAAATTAACGCATATGCAAATACCAACGTGAGGAGAATGACCGCAGTAGCGATTGAACTACCGCTTCCAAGTTTGTGATGATAAAAAACAACCCATCTTTCACCGAGAAGAAGAATATTCCATAGCATGGATACGCTAATAAATACCAAAACAACTAGAAATGGACCAGGGAGGTCATTTAATGAATCAACCATACATAAAGTTCCTTTGTCGAAGCAAACAGCACATTTAGTACCAGTTGGAATAGTAGAAAGAGAGTAGTACAACCAAGCGCAAGAAGCAATGGGGACATCCTGAAGAGTTTGCACCAACATGTAGCTAAGTGTTTCAGCTCGTAGATACACACGAGTTCTTCGTTGTTCCTTGGTCTCTGTTGTTGCAATCCGATGTTCAAATATTTCACGATTGACATTTCTAGCTAACACGGATGTCGTGCTAAGTTTAACCACCAAGTATATCACTGAGAAAATGGCTCCTAGAATTGAAAAGATCAATTCCAACTCGTTGACGTAACTGAAATACGATGAAAGCAGCTCCGGGTTACCTGAATCTTGAGACACGAAAAACGAAATATTACAAACTTGAAGCGGATCTGTGCCATTTTGCAACATCATTTCGTATTCTAAGAGCAACTCGGCATCTACAGTTTTATTTCTCAATGGGAACTGTTCCACATACATTTTCAAACCTGCGTTCATGTTGCTGAAATAACCTCTAATTTTCCACACTGCAGCTATAACCGAGATGCACAAGGCGGCAGTACAGAAGAACAAGGCCCACAAAACGCCAGGCGACGATTGCTGACAAGTGCTTCCTCCACTAGGGGTGCTATCAGTAGTAGGATGAGGAGGATCCATATATACAACGTCACGCTTCATCTCAGAGGCCACATGTACGGATACATCCTTGAATTGTTCTTTGTCTTCCATGCCCAGTAAAAGAGTGTGACTAGTACACACTTCCAGCACGATACGGTCCCCTCTTTTTATGGTGTAAATTTTACATTCATTAATTTTTGAAAATTATAGCACATCTTTTAGTAGCAAATCCACAACTCAATTCTAGCACGAAGACTAAGAGCGAGAGAGAGCTACTAACAACCCACCGTACATCCACAAGACTACATATACAATGTTGGAAGCTAAACTACCTTATGCGTCTTTGCTCAAGAAGATTGTAGAATCGTTGAAGGATCTTGTAACTGATGCCCAATTCGAGTTTTCCGAGAACGGACTTCAGCTGCAAGCAATGGACAGCTCACATGTGTCGTTGTGCCATCTTAAGCTGAACGTAGATGCATTCGGTGAGTTTCGATGTGACAAAGCAACTACGATGGGGCTGAGTTTGATGAACCTAGCCAAGGTTCTCAAGTGTGCGTCGAATGAAGATACACTTACAATGAAGCACAGAGACGAAGATGATACCGTTTCTTTGTTGTTTGAAAACCCTGGACAAGACAAAATCATGGATTTCAACATGAAGTTGATCGAAATTGATCAAGAGCAGCTCAACATTCCAGATACCGAATATAAATGCACGATCAAAATCCCAGCCTTGGAGTTTAAAACGATTATCTCTGATTTACTTGCTTTAGGCGATACTTGTACCATTAGCTGCAGTAAGGAAGGTGTTCGTTTCTCTGTTGATGGAGACGTTGGAAAGGCCAACATCATGCTTAAACCTGGCCAAGTAGCAAACGAGAACAAGAAAGTTCAGATCGAAATGGATGAACCAGTTGAGCTTAGATTTGCTCTACGATATTTGAACCTCTTCTCAAAGGCGACTGCGCTATCTGGCATGGTTAGCTTGTCTATGAGCACAGACATTCCTCTTCTGGTCAAATACGATATCGAGGAAACAGGTCTTCTTGAATTCTTTCTTGCTCCTAAAATTGACGACGAAGAATAGATTAATTTAACAAATAAATGAAATGTTTTGAATCAAAATCCTGCTCCAATAATTAAGTTTTTAATTGCCACCATAAGTTGAGTAGAGGAGATATCCAACGAAGGATCGTCAATTTTATTTGTCAAGAGATCATCCAGAAGTTTCCGTAGTTCTCGAATCAAAACACCAATGCGAGCTTGAGCTCTAAAGTGAATCCAACCATCGACGATCAAAATGCTGTTCTCATGCTGGACGACTATATCCGCGCCGCCGAATAATAAGATCCCGTACGGGGAGACACTGGTACTGTCGCGAATAAACACTTTGCTAGTTTTAACTTTCTCACGAAAAACCAACCACGGGGATTGATAGTCTCTTTGGTGGAAGTTAACAGATGAAGGATGGAGAAATACACGGTTCAGAGTGTCGGTAGGTTTCAGCATCATTTTCAGCTGTCTGGCTTCTGGGGCTACTTCAAAGGCGCCGCCAGATGTTTCCGCGAACTTTTGAAGAGGTTTTTTGACATTGATTATGTTGGGATAAAGACCAGCACATAATGCAGCCTTCACCAGCGTGACAGATTCCCTAGAAAGACAAAACTCCCCGTTTTCATTATGGGCAGCACTTGAATTGCCATCGAATCCAATATCTTTCAATGTCCTTTTGAAATCACGTTTCAATTCTCCCACTTCTTTCAGTGATTGGATTGATAAAAAGTATTTCTCAGCAAATGCACGTTGGTCTTTCATGCTAGTACATGATTGGAATCTTTCAAATGCGTACAACAAGCACAGATGGTCACTTTGTGTTGAAGCAATATCACCAAGAAGTGATTTCTTAGCAGCATTGGCTTCCTCCCGTTTGTCATTTGGACTTGTAAAAAATGATCTGGTACTTAATGCAGCCGCAATGGTTAATAGTTGATCTCCGCATTGAAGCAAGGAGCCGTAGATAAGCATTTTGCTAATACGAACATTCATCGGAAGTTTCGCCATGTGAGCTCCAAGTGGAGATAACGCTACTGCTGAATCAACAGACCTGCACGCACCAAGATCTAACAGAAGTTTCACTGCTTCGTCTACTGCTATAGCTGGAGGGGGTTCCATCAATGTGTTCATAAATTCATGTGGTTGTCCAAGACCAATAGAAAGTACTTGCAGTAAAAGCTGCTCCAATGGAACACGATGTATCTCCGGTAGCTGGGACTGCAAGAACGAATGCTGATGCCGCCAAGAGGTGTATAGCTTAAAACACATTCCTGGTCTCACTCTGCCTGCTCGTCCTCTCCTTTGACGAGCACTATCTCGAGAAGTCCATGTCTCCACCAACATAGACATTTGATTCACTGGGTCGAATTGCATCTCCTTCATTTTACCCGAATCAATAACAAATACAACATCATCGATGGTGATAGATGTTTCAGCAACGTTGGTAGACACTACCACTTTGCGCATTCCTTTTGGCGCGTGTTGAAAAATACGAGATTGGTCGTTTCCGCTCAAACCTCCGTGAAGAGGAAGAACTAATAGATGGCTCTGATTTCTACCTATGGCACTTATGGTTCGATCTATCTCTGCCGTACCCGACATAAAGATAAGGATCGACCCTCCGGGATAGGTCTTGTCAATGTAGTATACCAGGTTGGCAATCAGTTTATAGTCTTGGTACGTTTCGATGTCACGAAGGGCATCTTTTTCGGGTATATCTGCTTTGATCCGGTATGAAACCATCTTCACAACATCTTCAAGGAATATGTCCTCGACAGGATGCACAAACCCTGGAATTTGAAGCACGCATTTTGTATTGAAATAATTTGCAAATACGTCGGCGTTGAGAGTGGCACTCATTAAAACAATCTTTAAATCCTTTCTTTTTGTCATGAGAGATGCGAGAATGGCGAGTAGAAAGTCAGTATCGACATTTCTTTCGTGAACTTCGTCAACCAAAATGTGAGTAATGCCGTCAAGCATTGGGTCTCCTTGAAGTCTACGTAGGAGAATTCCTGTTGTAAGAAAAGTCAATCTGGTTCTATTACTTGTCTTGTTTTCAGATCTTATTTGATACCCAATAGTATCTCCTAATTTAGACTCGCATCTCTCGTCACTCACTCGTCCTGCGACTCCAATAGCCGCTAATCTCCTCGGTTGGGTACATAATATCTCAATCTTACCTCCTATACCCTGTTCAATTGCTGCGTCCAAGATGAACTGAGGTACTTGTGTCGTTTTTCCACATCCCGTCTCACCAGATATTAAAACCACCTGATTCGTGTTTATCGCATTCAAAACCTCTGCCCTAAACTTGTAAGCAGGTAAGTTTTCACGATTAGCTAACATTTTGATATAAGCTTGATTCGTGGCCTTTTTAGATGCTTGTTCTGACTTCAACTCCACGCTGTTATCAGGCTTCCTCGCTGTTCGTCTCTTAAACGGTTGCTTTTTACTTGACGAAAGAGAAGGAGGAACCGGTTGCTGTGCTTCCATTTTCTGGGATTGAACAAAACGTGTCGGATTCTGGATGACAATTTCAGGTAACAGAATGCGTGTGGTGTCCCACAGTTCATAAAGCTGCGGAACACCTCCGTTATTCTTGGCAACTTTGCATAGTTCCAAAGTCATATTCAAATTAACATCGATAGTCAGCATGTCATTCCAAAAGAGTGCAATACTAGGATGGAACGGATAAACATTCAATGTCGGGGACTGGGCGTACACAAGAACATTCAACCAGCTAGTACCAGGTATCCCATCAATGATGCCCACGTGAATGCGGTACAGATCCATCTCGTGATCAGTGTCGTGGGTGCAAAACTTCGGATAATGCTGTAGTACGTTGTCGCCTTCTAAAATAAATTCCAAGGCAAGCAACTCGTCTTGTCGCATCTGTTGAATATCACTCATATCTTCCGCAGCGTCAGCTGTTAAAGGCCAGCTATTGTACTCTAGATACTTCACTGCCAACTCGGGAAAGATGTCGAGAATTCTGACACAACATAATTCTTCACTGCATCCCTCAAAGCTGGTTTTCTTTTCTAATAATTCAAACAACATAGTCACAGAGCCCTCCAATGCTTTCATCATCCTCTTCTTGTTGATGACACTTTGCACTACTTCAAATTGAGAACCAGTTGCTCGAAATTGCTTTGGAAGAAACTTTTCCTCCACATGAAGACAGAGCCAATCCAATAATGTATCAGATTTTTCACATTCACCAACTGCTGCTAAGATATCCTCCTGCCTAAAACCAAGATCTACCAGTGATGTGTTTACTTGTTCGGTTACTTTGTTGGTACTGGACTTCAAAGACTTTGTCCTCACCGATTGTATCACCTCCTCTACAAATACACGGTTTTGTTCACTCATCATCACAGCAGCATACAAGTTACTTTGCTTATGTGCTTCCCTCTTCTTCGCTGCATTTCGGTAGAGTTCACCTTTTGCCTCGTGGTGCAAACGTTTTTCGTGCTTGGTGGCAAATTTTCCTACAGAAGAAACAGAAAATTCCGTTCTTGGTTCCGTTATGGGAACTGGTTTCCGATCTTCAACAGGAAACAAATCAAAATGATCCTCGTCTTCTGACGTATCGAGCTCAAGTTTTGCCGCGACTTCAACAGCATGTTCTCGTTTCACATGGATTGTTAAACCGTGCTCTTTCTTAAATCCTTTTTGACAAAATTCACAGATAAAGTCAAAGGTCTCTTTAGAAGGTGCCAATTTTCCTTCTTTTCTTCCGGTGAGTAATAGCCATGCAGTACGATACGGTTCTGGCAGTCGTTTCTCGTGCTGTCTTTCCCCGTCTACGTGCTTCAGCCCCAATAGAGCTGCAGCATGTTCACTTTCAACTTGAGTTTCGAAAGACTCGGCAGTGCATAAAACGATATCCTTTTCGCTATTTCCCTTTGGATCGGGCAGAACCAAACGGCAACGAAACCCTTCACCTTTGGTTTGTTTGTAAAGAGGTCGAGGACGCTTCTGACCTTGACAGAATTCACTAACGAGTTGTTTAGGCGTGCGTTGCCATTCTTTGATAGTTAAACCTTGAGTTTCAAATTCGCCGCGTGACTTCACCAATTGACTCGTCTTCTTGCGACCCATACGAAATGTAAAAGGATGATCGATAGCCCCCCACATGTAGTCCCAAAAATGTTCGTACCACACAAGATGTATTACTCCATCTTGAATATACCACACGATTAATCAATTGAAATGATGAGATGGATACTAGCGTACATCATTGCGAGTGTGGCAATTGCTAGTGAACTTACTGTGCCATCCGCGTTAACGGATTGCGAAGCAGGGAGATGCTGCACAGTCGATTGTTGTGTAGATTTCGAGGGACTTGAATTCTGTAAACTGAAAGCCTCGGTTCTCAATGATTTTGACAAATTAATTGATAGTCAGAATCTGCAGGATATCGGATTCAAAAAGAGTTTGACGCCTGATTCACCAGACCTTTTGGAAGTATATCAGAAATTTCAGAGCGGTTTTGAGCAGATAGTAACAGGCCTAAGTGGCATCAGCAATGCAATGGAAGAATTTGGTGAAGATGAGATTCTTCAAGTCTTTGAGAAGCGAAGCAGCCTTGAGATTCAATCGAGTCTCTCGGCGCACGATGAACTTTAATTCTTCATTTAAATCTGCCTTCATAATAATAAATACTCCTTTTCAAATAGCACTTGATTAAATTCTAAAATCATCTTCTTCGTTTCTTTTTCTTTGTACTGGTCTGAGTATCTTTGGAAGATGGAGTAAAAAATAAAAGTATTCCGGCAGCAATAAAAACAAGGCCTATATTGGCTCGTAACCCAGAATACAACATAGAGAGTGATGAATCAGTATCAGGCGACATATCCCCCAGTTCCATCAAAGCTTTTTTAGCCAATTGAAACTGAGGTTGCAATTTCAAACATTGCCGATATAAAGCGACGGATTCTTGAACATGGCCAAGCGAGTGTTTAACATTCCCCAACAGAAACAATTGCAACACACCGTTTGGACTAATAATGTTGCTTTGAGTCAATAGAAATTCTGCGTCCGAAAGATATCCTATATTAAAAAGCATCGCTGCCATGTTGAGTAGGATATCAGCGTAAGGTTTCGGCGAAGGCTGGAAAACTAATGCACGACTATGCATACATTCATGTAAAAAGCAAGCTTCTTACCAAAATAAAAAACTTACCGAAAACAGTTCATTGCTTTGGACAAATCTCCAAGAACACGATGTCTAACAAATGTTAATTGATTGAAGACACAACGGTTGTCACTTACGTGTTTCCGAGCAGACTCCAAGTAGACCATATGTTTTTATTTCCTCTTCCCAAAGAAAGTATACTGGCTTCTAATTCCTTTTGAGCCGCTAATGCTCCACCTTTGTCAAGGAAGAGGGAGCCGATTTCAACTTCATTGGGAATCAGGTATGCTCGTTTGTGGATGTTTTTCACTCCAGTCACGTTATCCCAAAGGGTTTCTAAATCCTCCCATGACGGCGAGTCATATCCAGATGCTGAATGGAATTGAGGGGAGCCGTGTGATTCGCCACCATATATGTATAGATCTTCAACGGTGGATTCCGGAACAAGTATATAAATTGGTTCTCCAGTGGATAGTACGGAGCTTGGAAAGATTGCTCCTTCACCAGGATCCAAATCTTTAAACCATTCTTCATTGTACATGTTCTCTTTTGAAGGCTATCCACGGTGAAAGATTGGAACAGAAATGGATTTTAAACTTACGCTTTGATAGACAGGTTTCCAAATATTGATCCGCGATCTAGCTTCAGAGTCTATAAAGGGTCTCAACGCAGCTGCAATGGTGTTGTCGTCTGTTCTGTAGAATGAAGTGGCGCATGAAATCAGTTTCACTTCAAGCAACATCCAATGTAGCCATTTCATCGAGTGCGGGGACCGTTTTTTTGAATTTGATGGAATGGCTCATTGAGGACTCTGGTACTACCGTTTTGTGCGCCAGTGCAGATCTTGACACTGACAATGGCATGCTGGCATTGTTAGGTGGGGGAGATGATCTGATAGCTTGTCGATGCTCTTTAGATGATATGGAGAGGTTCGCCATAGTTCTTTGCTTTCATGCACAAGGTATTTCCAAGAACGAGAACTCGAAATCATTTTTGAAAGAAACAGCCACCGATTGTCGCGATTTGATTTTAATGCTTCAAGGAACTGCTTCAGACAAGTCGAGCTGGTTGAGGAACTATCTGGTGATTCGAAACATCGTCAAGCCCTTGTTGTTATCGCCTAAACTATTGTTGAAAACCTCGGCATTAACAAACCCCTTAGCATCAACTGTATTGCTGCGAAGAATTCAGCCTCAACTTGAATTTACCGGTTTGAATATGAATTTTCCGTGGCGCTTCATCAATGAATGGGAAAGTCTAGAGACCGCCATGGACATACTTGAGGGAAGCTACATGTCGGGCAATGATACATTTGACGAAGCTGCATTGTGCCTAACTGTCGGATCCGTGCTGCTTGTTCACGGTGTCCCTGTGCATGCCTCGCTTCCACCGGATGATGTGCGACTTGCGATGTTGCTGGTGTCTCAAAACCGCCACGAGAACAGCGCAGGGTTACAGGTCATCATTAAACCTATTTATGTTGCCACTAGCTTAAAGAACGGTACACGTGACGAATACTTGGCCAAGGACAGTGTGATGGAAAACCGCATCCTTGTAGCAGTTGTATTGGACCATGTGTGCATACTCAAGCAAATGGTGTCTCAAGAACTCGATTCAAGCACCAGCGGACACGTAGACCCTTTCGGACTTGTTAGCATGGAACGAGCCATCAGGGAGATGAGGTCGCAGCAGGTGTTGCTCGACGTTGGGCGATGGATCTCTGGAGCGTTTGAAGAGATTCAATCCTGGCTGACATCTGAGAAGACTATGTATGTTCATGAGCTAGATTCATCCGTTTCGCGACCTAGGCGGAATTCTGATGGTGGGATTTGGGCGAGAATGAAACGTGTTGGGTCTGATTTATCGATGAGGAAATCAAGATCATCTTCAATTGATAACGCCGAGATTATTCAAAAGGCTGTTTCTGTTGATGAACATGTCAGTCCATTTGATCGTCTAGACCAAATGTATTCGCTGTCAGATTCAGAATTCTTTAGAAGTTTGATGACCATGTACATTGGATTGAATCAGCGTGACATGGTTCATGAAAGCAAAGAATTTGAGAAGCAGAATTCGCTGAGTAACATGTCTGGTTTGTCAGCAGAAATGATTGAAAGGATTCAGGCACTTTCAATTTAGTTTATTAATTAGAAAGTTCCATTGATACGACGCCGGTGAGGAATATATGCACCAACTGATAGCGATTCACTTTCTTCTTCTTCGTACACGAAGTAGTTTCCCGGTTTCAATAAAGAGGCATCGTTTCCATATTCCTGATGAATGACGGGTAGTTCCCCTTGTCTTTTTCTTCTGTGAAACTCACGTTTTTCACATCGAATAACAAAACTGAGGCCCACAATTGAACTCATCGGCCGGATTAGAACGGAACTTTTGTCTTCAGTCAATTGATATTCTCGATCGTAGTTTTCAGGAAGTGGAGGAGTGATATCCGACGCGAATTGATACTTTGTATATGCGATGAATGCTCTACCTACCTTGTCTGTAAACAATCCGCGTACATGTCCGAGACATTGGTTGCCTTGAGTGTCTACTATGTGAGCAGCAGCAGGTTTGGTTACTGAGAAGGATAGCTTTTGTTCTATTCGAACACTTTCATAGAATTCCAATGGACAGACAGGTATTTTTGATTTCAACAAAAACTCACATTCTTGACATCTTGGTCTTAGTAGTATCCAATGTGTGGAGCAACAAGGGATATTGATTCCTAATGGCAATGACGAAGGGGGTGATTGCTGAAGACTATTTCTGAATTGTAGATTTGAAATATTTTCCACAGGACCAATCAACTCTTTCAGCTCTTCATCTCGTAAATGAACTGCTTGCACATGTGCATTCATCTCCTTTTCAGTTTTGAATCTCAATGGACAGCCATTGCGGCTGCATCTTTGAGGAAATGCATGAACAAACTCCTCGCGAGCTAGCCGTGACTCTTCCTTTGGATTATGCAATGTTTTGCGAGATTTGGAATTTGGAATCCATGGTGCTTTCTTGGGCCAGAAAGCGTGCATTTTCTCGTCGATGAGTATCATTTCATTTGCGAGACGAAACTTTCCCTTGTGGTCATTCAATCCATGTTTTTCTGCGATTCTTCTATTTGAAAACACCCGTCCGCAACCAGG
>Ga0105055_10008149_pt1 | contig 13721 bp, 11 predicted proteins | sample BON03_FD_78090 | JGI IMG/M metagenome (GOLD analysis project Ga0105055, IMG submission 78090) | Freshwater microbial communities from Lake Bonney liftoff mats and glacier meltwater in Antarctica - BON-03 | ecosystem: Environmental > Aquatic > Freshwater > Ice > Glacier meltwater | place: Lake...
ATAAAGATCTATTTAAATTTAAAAGTCACGAAGCATGAGCGATACTCGCTCAAATTCCAATTAATAAAATTGTTTTAACAAAGGTTTTGTCATGTCTGTTTATAAAATAGCGCTTATTGTTGGTAGTAGTCGCGAAGAATCAATTAACCAGTTACTCGGTTTGGCATTAACCAAAATGGCACCCAGCTCGCTTAGTTTTGAGCTGATTAACATTGCAGATTTACCGATGTACCATGGCGATTTAGAAGGTGAACGCCCTGCAGAAATAAACCGTTTTACCGCTGAGGTGGCTGCTTGCCAAGGCGTTTTAATGATTACCCCAGAGTACAACCGCTCAATACCTGCAGTACTTAAAAATGCAATTGACTGGGGTTCTAAGCCAGCAGCTAACAACGTTTGGAAAGACAAACCCACTTGCATCACGGGTACAACGCCGGGTGCGACGGGTACTGCGGTGGCGCAACAACATCTTCGTCAGATTCTTGGCAATGTTGGCGCGACGGTCATGGGTGGCGAAGCTTATATTACCTTTAAGCCAAACCTGATTGATAAAGAAGGTCATGTGACCGACGCAACAACACATGAATTTTTATCAAATTATATAAACCGCTTTGCAACCCTAGTAGAAAAATTAGCTGTGTAATCTGTTAACGCAATCGGTACATGTAGTTGTGCTCACGTATTTGCACTCACTTAGTTGACGCATTTAAAACTTATTACAACGGTTGCCATAACTATTAACTAACAGTCGATAGTAATTTACAAATATACATTTTATAATTTTTGTAATTAAATGGTGATATACCTTAAGTAGGTTATTTAAAGCCTTCAAAAGAGAGCTAAAAAAAGAGCGTTAGTTGCAACCAGTAAGCAACCACTCAGGCTCTTTATTTAAATAATCACTTAAGTCGTGCTTATTTCAATAATAAAAGGAGTTTTCATATGTCATTACGTATCAACGATATTGCCCCAGACTTCACCACTGACTCAACATCAGGTGAGTTAAGCCTTCATAAATGGATGGGTGATCACTACGCTATTTTGTTTTCGCACCCTAAAGATTTCACACCTGTTTGCACCACAGAGTTTGGTGCGGTTGCACAGTTGGCTAAAGACTTTGAAAAACGTGGCACTAAAGTAATGGGCGTTTCAGTTGATAGCGTTGAAGAGCACCATAAATGGATGCGCGACATCGAAGCGTTTGCCGATGCACCAGCAAACTTTCCTATTATTGACGACCGTTCACTTCAGGTCGCCAAACTCTACAACATGTTGCCTGCTGACGCTTACTTACCAGATGGTCGTACCCCTGCTCACACTGCGACGGTACGTACTGTTTTTATTATTGGTCCCGACAAAAAAATTCGCTTAACGATGTCATACCCGATGTCAGTTGGTCGTAATTTTGCTGAAATTTTACGGGCTTTAGATGCGATTCAAATTACTGATGGTGTGCCACTTGCTACACCCGCTAACTGGGTACAGGGTCAAGACGTGATTGTTGCTTTGAGTTTAAGTGACGACGCCGCTCGCGAAAAGTTTGGCGAGATTGACATTAAATTACCTTACTTGCGTTACGCCAAGGCACCTAAAAAGGCTTAAGTTTTCTGTTATGCGTTAAGTGGTCATACTCATCTTTCATTAGGTGAGTATGCCTTTTACCTGACTTCTGTCGATTGCACTAAGGATTTCTTAGCAAGATAAAATAACTGTCTATATCCATATGCTTATGTTTTACGCACTTACACTTCATCAAATACCGTGACCAATTTAAAGATGTCCTTTGCATAAAAAAATTTCAGAGTTTCCCTATATTTTTTAAATCATTATCAATAATATTGATTCCAATCTGAAGCATTTTTTCAATACGATCTTTTTCTTTTTTAGCACTTTCTTCAGTCCACTCCCAGACCCCGTGTAAAGACTTCATCCCCACATGGCCTTTTTCCACCATTTTATTAATACCGTTAGGAATGGAATCTTCATTGTGAAGGTGCGGATAAAGCGCATTGCCAGCACGGCAGTTGGTGTCCCAGCCCGACATTTCTTTTTGCATAATTGGGCCACAGGCAAGAAAGCGAAAGCCAAAACCAAATCGCACAGCAATATCGACGTCTTCAGCAGAAACGACGCCTTCATCAATTAAATATAGCGCCTCTCGCATCATGGCATGCTGAATGCGATTACCGACGAACCCAGGAATATCTTTCTTAACCCAAATGGGTGCCTTTCCTAAACGTTTCATAAGCGTGCATATTGATTCGGCCAATTCTGGATCTGTATCATCGCTACTTATAATTTCGACCAGTGGTACTAAGTGAGCTGGCATAAAGAAATGCATGCCAAGAAATCGGTTCTTGTGTTTGAGTGGCTCGCAAATATCGCCAATCTTGAAATTTGATGTATTACTAGCGAGTGGCGTATTGGGTTCAGCTAGTTCTTCAATTTGTAGAAAGATCTTTTGCTTGAGTTCAAGATCTTCAGTTGCCGCTTCAATAACAAGGTTAATTTGCTTCCAGTTTATATTTTTAAGTTCGCTGTAAGTTGCAACCGTTCCTACCCCAGTATCTGAAACATTCAATTTTTTCGACCCTGCAGCAACTCGGGCAGGGAGCGTGTCGCGTGTATTTTGCGACGGGCTCATCACATGAACGTTCCAGCCAGAAGCTAAGAATATAGCTGCAATATCACAGCCCATGATGCCGCCACCGATAATGGCAATATTATGTTTTAGTGTTGGCATGTATTTTTCTCATCGCGAAAAACCATAACGCAATCAACCGCTACCGGACCTGCGCTGCCCACTAATACTGGATTCAAATCAAGTTCAGCCAGCATGGGTTTCATGTTTGCTGCCCAAACTGATAAGTCTGCTAGTAAATTAGCAATAGCATAGCGATCAACGCCTGGTTGTCCGCGCACACCATCTAGAACTGCACCCATGCGCAGCTCAGCCAGCATTTGCATGCCTTCATCAACATCAAAAGGTGCGCGCCGGAACATGACATCTTTGAGTACTTCAACCAATATACCGCCTAGCCCGACCATGACGATCATGCCAAAAACGGGATCTCGCTGCACACCAACCACCAGTTCAATATGGCCTGGAGACATTTTTTGAACTAATACCCCCATGAGTTGGGCACTGGGTAGGGCATTTGTCGCCCGCTGCATCAATGTTTGATAGCCTTGTCGTACTGTCGCTTCGTCATTAAGATTGAGCATAACGCCGCCGATCTCAGTCTTGTGCGTAATGTCGGGTGATTCAATTTTGAGGGCAACTGAGCCTTTTGCTGCTCGCCAGTGTGAAACGGCCTCATCTTCACTGGTTGCCAACATGACTGTTGCCATCGGTATACCTGCAGCGCTTAACCATTGGCTTGCTTGAACCGTGTATTGAACACCTTCAGCGAGATTTTTAGGTATGGCGGGTACATCGTTTGTGGGCAAAGACTTCCGGTTTTGCACCCGTTGCTGAAATGCATGAAAGCGAACCATTGCACTTGCCGCCTCAACAGCACGTTCTCCAGCCCCAAAAACAACAATGCCAAGTTCATGCAATTGTGTAATAGCTTCACTAGGAGCGGCGACCCAGCATACGAAAAAAGGCTTCTTTGTGCGAGTCTTAATTTCCTTGAAGATGCAAACTAATTTGTCGACATGGGTAGTCATCAATTGCAACCAAACGATACCGACATGAATGTTGGGATCAGCCAGCACTGATACGACCGATTCACTCAGCAGTTCTGGTCGTGCGACAAACTGACCCGTCACGTCTACTGGGTTGCCAGCAGCGCCGAAAGAGGGCATGACCTTGCTCAATTGCATTTGCGTTTCGGCGGCCAGTTCCGGCACTTCAAGACCCATCTCTTCGGCACGATCGGCCATCATCACACCCGCACCACCTGATTGGGTAATGATGCCAAGACCGTTTCCACCTGTGACGCGGTCTTGGCTCAGAGCCTCTAGCATGTCGAGCATTTGTTCTTCATTACGTGCACGTAAGACACCATACTGACGAATGACAGCATCAAACACCGCATCTTCTACTGCCATGGCGCCAGTATGCGACGCTGCCGCGCGAACGCCTGATGCTTTACGCCCCACTTTGGTGAGCACGAGAGGCTTACCAAGTTCCTGACAGCGTTGTGCGAGCTTAACCAAAGCAGCGCCATCACTCAGTCCTTCAAGGTAGCCTGCAGCAACACGAATACGAGGGTCATCGATAACTGAAAGCATCAATTCGCTAAAAGCCAGATCGACCTGATTACCAGTGTTAATAAAGTAGCCTAAGCCAAGTCCACGTTGACGCGCTAGGGCTGCAATGGCTGTGCCAAAGGCGCCAGATTGGGTCACAAACGCAATCGGTCCCGGTCCGGTTTCACCGTCTGCGTACTGGCTAAATGTTGCGTACACATTTTCGAAAGCGTTTACAAAGCCTAGGCAATTTGGGCCACAGATCACCACACCTGCAGCGGCTGCCCGCTCGGCAAGATCTTGTTCTAATGCCTTGCCCTCTGCGCCCATTTCACCAAAACCCGAGCTAAAAATGACTGCCGCACGAACGCCACATCGGCCTAACGATTCGATGCAGGCAATCACATCGCGGGCAGGCAATGCCACAATAGCAAGATCAACGGGTTTAGGGAGTGACTCGATCGACGGGTAGCAGGGCAGTCCAGCGATTTCAGTATATTTTGGGTTGACTGGAAGAATGCGGCCTGTATAGCCCTTGTCCAAAAGATGTTTGAAAGGTCGGCCGTTTACCTTTGAGAAATCTGCCGAAGCACCAATAATTGCTATTGAGCGAGGGTGGATCATCTGTTTTACTGCATGAATGCGGTCTTGTTTTTGGAGAGTCATATTCTTATCACTTGAAGGCTGAGATGCCGGTCTGTGCTCGACCTAGCACGAGTGCGTGAATATCATGCGTGCCTTCGAGTGTATTGACGGTTTCGAGATTTAATAAATGTCGTATCACATGATATTCGTCAGAGATGCCATTGCCACCATGTATGTCCCGTGCTTGACGGGCAATATCGAGTGCTTTTCCTGCATTATTACGCTTAAGAAGCGATACCATTTCAGGGCTGGCCTGCCCCTCATCACGTAGCCTACTCAAATGCAGGCATGCATGCAAACCTAGGGTTATTTCCGTTTGCATGTCGGCTAGTTTCTTTTGAATCAGCTGATTTGCAGCGAGCGGGCGACCGAATTGTTTGCGGTCGAGCGCATACTGACGAGAAGCATGCCAGCAATATTCAGCAGCACCCATGGCCCCCCAGCAAATGCCAAAACGTGCGTTGTTCAAGCAAGCGAAAGGCGCGCTCAGATCATGCGCATCAGGCAGGCGCTGAGACTCGGGTACAAATACATTATCCATTAAGATCTGACCCGTCGGTGACGCACGCACAGAGAACTTGCCCTCAATCTTTGTCGTCTCAAGGCCTTTCATGCCGCGTTCTAAAATGAAGCCCCCAATTTTACCTAGATCATCTTTGGCCCAGACCACCATGAGGTCTGCGATCGGCGCATGAGTAATCCATGACTTACTGCCCGAAAGAAGATAGCCGCCATCGACGCTTCGTGCCCGAGTGGTCATGCTACCCGGGTCAGAGCCATGGTCAGGTTCAGTTAGACCGAAACAACCTAGTTTGTCTGCGCGGGCCATATCCGGAAGGTACCGTTCGCGCTGTTCTTGACTTCCAAATATGTAAATAGGCATCATGCTGAGTGTCGTTTGTACACCGAGCGCCGAACGAAAACTGGTATCAACTCTTTCGAATTCACGGGCAATGAGGCCATAGCCGACATAGCCTACTCCGGCGCAACCAAAACCCTCTATCGTTGCCCCAAGAAACCCAAGCTCCGCCATTTCTTTCATTATTTCAATATCGAAAGTTTCATGCCTATTAGATTGAAGTATGCGAGGCATCAACCGTTCCTGCGCATACGCTCTAGCGGAATCGCGAATCATCACTTCTTCTGGGCTGAGCTGGTTTTCAAAAAGCAGGGCATCTTCCCAGCTAAAGGGCACATCCTTCATCGCAGCTTTGCGAAGGGCATTTTTTTCAGGTGTAGGGAAATGCATCTTACTTTCTCCAAAAATATGTTTAATTTTTAACGCCAAAGTTAGGACGTCTTTTTTCTAGGAAAGCACTGACGCCCTCCTTTTTGTCAGCGCTTGCCAGACATATTTGGAACCACCTGTGTTCGTTCTCGATTGCCTGATCTATCGTCATATCTACTCCGCGCAATACGCTATCTAACGTGGCACGTGTTGAAATCGGTGCAAGCTTTAATAGCTTGTTTGATAAAGCCTCTACCTTATTGTCGAATTCTTCAGCGGCAAAAACCCAATTTACAATACCGAGCCTTTCAGCCTCTTGGGCATCTATTTGCTCACCAAGCAAAATAAGCTTCAGCGCACGTCCAGTGCCCACTAGTCTGGTTAATCTAGCTGTGCCGCCATTTGCGGGCAAAATACCGAGTTGGGTCTCTGGAAGACCCATAACTGCTTTATCGCTTGCGACGCGTAAATGGCAGGCAAGGGCAAGTTCAAGACCCCCACCGAGGGCATAACCATTGATAGTCGCGACTGTTAGAAACGGTGCCGCTTCAAGACGACGAGCTAACTCACGGCGGGCACCGAAATCGATATCGGTCCACATGGTGCGATGTTGCATTTCTTCGAGATCAGCACCCGCGGCAAAAGCTTTGTCTCCAGTGCCTCGCAATAGTAGCAAACGGGTATCAGTTGAAAGCCGACTAAAGGCGTCCAGCGATTCGTCAATCAATTCATTATTTAACGCATTTAACACTTCAGGGCGATTGAAAGTTAGAAGTGCTTTAGGTCCATCTTGTGTAAATGATATATGTTTGTAATGAGACATGGTTTTTTTCTTGATTCTGTGGTTAATACAAAGGTAAAACAATTAACTCGAGGTACGATTCTTTCAGCACTACGATTCATTAAGCACTACGCTTGTGTTTACCCCTTGGTTAACGTTCTGTAAACGGTTAGCTTTTAATTGCATATTCAACAGAACCGCAAAACCGATGCAACCGAATGCCAACATAGGGTATTCAAAAGGCAGCGTTTCTACGTGACGAAACACGGAATAACCAAAGAGCAATGCTGCTGTGATGATTGCTAGTAGACGCTCCCTTAGGGTAAATATTGTTAAACCACATCCGTACAGTGCTGCGGTCAATACAACTAAGCTGAGTGGAACCGCAATAAATGTTCCAACCGCAGAAATCCAGTCAATTGGCTTTAGAACGAGCGCAGGATTAAACACAATTAAGAAAGGAATAATGAAGCCGGAAATGGCAAGTTTTGCCGCAGATAGCGAGGTTTTAAAGTAATTTGCTCCGGCAATGCCTGCACCAGCCAGTGCGGCTAGCGCAACTGGGGGTGTTAGTGCTGAGATGACTGCAAAATAGAACGCGAAGAAATGCGCTGACAATGGTTCAACACCCATTTTCACAATAATTGGCACAACAACGATCGCCACTAAAGTGTAGGCAGCGCTGGTTGGAACCCCGCAGCCCAGAATGATTGCAACGAACATCGTCACGATCAATGCAATAACCAGATTTCCACCACTAAGAATATCAACTAGCCCGGCTATTTTGGTACCAAGACCCGTCGTGATTAAAGTCTGTGCTATTAATCCGACCACGGCCAATGAAATGCCGATTTGGGCACCAATCAACGCACCACCCGCCAGACACTTTAGTAAATTCATGAACTTCGGTCTTGTGTCTCGGCTAATGTAGGCTAGGCTTATTGACAGCAGAATGGTCCAGAATGCTGCAGTGGCTGGGCTGTATTGCATCAATAACATTGCAATTAAAACCCCAAGTGGGAGAAAAAATAGTGGCAATCTGCGCCATAGTAATTTGAAGTCAATTGATTCAGTTGGCGGTTTTATGCCGTTTCGTACCGCTAGAAACTGCACTCCGAGCATAACGCCCAAAAAAAACAAAATAGCTGGAATGATGCCTGCCAGCATGATTTCTGCGTAAGATACACCAAGAAATGAAGCCATTAGAAATGCGGCAGCACCCATAACTGGCGGCATCAACTGCCCGCCAGTTGATGCAGTGGCTTCAATTGCACCCGCGAATTCAGGCGTATAACCCGCTTTTTTCATAAATGGAATGGTGAACGCGCCAGTAATCGCCACGTTTGCCACAGCAGCACCAGAGACCATACCAACCAGTGCGCTAGAGACGACTGCAGTTTGCCCCGGACCGCCTTGAAAAACCTTACCCGCTATTTTTCCAGCCTCGAAGAAAAAATCATTAACCCGTATGACACCCAGAAGAGCACCAAACGCTACAAATAGGAAGACTTGATTTGCCGAAATACTGAGAAAGGAGCCAAAAATGCCTGACAAACCAATGCTGAGATAAGAAACAATATATTCGAGCTCGAACGGCCGATGATAAAGCTGGCCAGGAAGTAAATGCCCGTAAACGAAATACAGAACAAAAACTGCGGTTACGAGTGGCAAGGTCCATCCCCAAGCCGCACGCGTCGCTTCTACAACAATGAAAATCAGAACCAAGCCAACAATGAGGTCGATTGTGTCGGGATAACCAAATACTTGTTCTAAGTGCTCAATATTTACGAATACATATATGGTTGCCGCTAGGCTCACTGCAGCGAGCGCCATTTGGTAACCGTATGTCCATCCATTTTTTGCTGTTCTAGCCTCATTTACAAATAACAGCACTAAAATAAATGCGAGATGTACCGCCTGATTTTCATATGCACCCAAGAATAGATGCTGAGTAGAAAACATATGAAAGGCGAACATGCTCAAACCGATGGAAAAGAGCATCCACTCGGCGATTATTGTCCGTAGATTTTTCATTTCGGTATACCCAAGGCGCTGCGTGATGGTAATCAAATGGGTAATACACTTTAATTTTTTAGCGTATCACCCATAAACTAACTGACAACAGTCAGCGATTTATTTAATGATCCCTGCCTCACGATATGCGCGAAGTGCACCGGGGTGAATATCGGTGACTTCCCAACCATAAACCAAACCTTCGGTCGACATGAGCTTGCCTAAGGCGTGGTAATCACCAAACATCTGAATATTATTAATAATCAGCTTGGTTGATTCATAAGCAAGATTATCTGGAAACTCTGGTGAAACCATCCACGAAATCGTGTCTGCAGCCACTTCTAAGGACTGAGTCACGCCAGGAATTGCATTGGGAGGAACGGTGATATTGGCCATTTGCATGCCAGTGGCCATCGTTTTATCAACGGCTACTTTTCCCCAAGGTAAATGGGTAATTTTACGTCCTGAAGCAATGAATTCAGCTGTTTGGGGGCTGAGTTCCATCTTTTTAGTGAGTGGATCAAAATAGCCACCTACCACTGCGGCGTCGACGTTCCCGTCAAGCAAGGCATCAACTGCTTCTTTCACACCAACGTATTGAATGTTGACATTGCTTTTGCTGAGTTCGTATCCGATGTTCATAATTGCTGCGGGCTGCACTGCCCAGTTGATTTGTGCAGCACGCCCTAATGCGACTTTTTTACCAGCAAGATCACTTACTGACTTGATATTAGGGTTTAACGTTGCCAACCAATATGCACCTAGGCTGTAATTGGCAATGAGTTTCAACGGTGGCTCATATTTTTTATCAAAAGGCTTGTCGCCAGCTGCAGCTAACCCGGCTACACCTGCACCTGAACCGACGATCATTGACACGCGCATTTCCGGTTCTTTATCGAGTTTTTTAATATTAAAAATGAAGCCCGGGCTCTCTGATGAACTAATACGTAGCCAAGGATGCTGTTTTTTAGAAATCTCTTCAAGCGCGGACCCTAAAACATATGACCCTGTTCCAAACGGTGCAGTGATCAAACTGACGTTGACTTGTTGCTGTTGCGCCATTGCACTAGAAATACCGAATGTAGAGGCAATGATCGTAACGGCTACACAAGTTTTCACTGCATTAATTATAGATTTTTTAGTTGTTTTCATGCTTGTCTCCCTATCGTTTTGAAAAAAATGTCTTTCTCTTTCATATGATCTGTAATGATCAGGTATTTTTCAAACTGTGTTTACTTTGTTAGGGCCTACACAGATTACTTACTTACTTACTTACTTACTTACTTACTTACTTACTTACTTACTCCGGTCTAAACTTTGGAATACCAGCCTCATCACTGATATCTTCAAAATGTACCTTCACTCGCATTCCGATATGTATAGCTTCCGGACTGCAATCGGTGACCTGTGCATACATGCGCACGCCATCGTCAATATCAATAAGGCATAGCAATAAGGGTAAATCCTTCTCCCAACCTGAATAATTCATTGCTACAGTTCGTGAGATCGTAAAAGAGTAAACAGTACCCATTGGCTTTGCTTCAGTCCAAACCAATTCGCGACTGCCACACTCAATACACCATGGTTTCGGAAAAAAATTGAACGTCTCGCACCGTTTACACTTTTGCAACATCAACTGACGGTTCTTGGCTGCAGTCCAGAATGGACGGGTCAAGTCTGTTATGACGGGTAGAGGTTTATTAGCGGTGTCAACCATGATTCAGGGCTCCGTTCCAAAAATAAGAGAAATGCAACTGCGACCCGGACGACCATAAGGTATACCGCCAAATCCGCAAGAGGCACCGATTTTGGCATGCTTGACCTGACGAGCACCCGCTTCACCACGCAATTGCGTCACAGCCTCAACGAGTGGCATAAAACCTCCGTTGGCTCCACCGGGTTGGCCGCCTGAAAGTTGCCCGCCATCGGTCGAGAGTGGGAAATCACCATCAAAACGCAGATCATGTTCTTCAACGAAGCGACCACCTTGACCTTTTTTGCAAAAACCGTAGTCTTCTATAGTCATCATTGAGATAAACGGATAGTCGTCGTAAGGTTGCAGGAACTGAATGTCGCTGTGTTTAACACCTGCCATGGCCATTGCTTTAGGCGCTGCTATTGAAAAGCCGGTGGTGGTAATGTCCGGTAAGTTACGAGAGCCGTGATAATAATTATTAGACTCACCAAAGCCTCGTAAGAAAACAGGCTTGTCTGTCAGTGTTTTTGCCAACTTTGCTGAAGTCACGATATAAGCCAGCCCGCCGTTGACGATGGGCACACAATCAAGCAAACGAAGTGGATCAGAAAGTAACCGTGAAGACAGGTACTCTTCTAAGGTAAAAGGCGTGCGGTAGATCGCACCTGGGTTTAGCGAGGCATGGAAGCGGTTGGTCACTGCAATCTTGCCCAACTGTTCTGGCTTTAAATCGTACTGATGCATGTAGCGTGATAGAACCTGCGCAAATTGAGCCGTGGCCCCCATTACACCAAACGGGCCCTGAAAATCCCAGAATACGCCGCGTGTTCGCTCTGGAGACAATGGAAGCCCAGGTGCAGCAGATGGGATGTTGAGCGGTGTATCTGCACCCACCACCAGCACTCGATCGACAACACCTGCGTGAATCATCGCTGCTGCTCGAATCAACATCGAAGATGCTGATGCACCGCCTTGATCTCCGCGAATGAGTACTTGTGGGCTTATACCTAAGTTCTCAGCAGTAGCGGCAGACCAATTAACTGTGTGAGCAACTTCAGCATGAGAAACACCAAGACCCTGGCCATCAAAATCGTTTTTTGTCATGCCTGCTTGCTGCAATGCAAGTTCTGCAGCCCAAGCAATATATTCATCAACATTTAGATTCTGTTCGCCGGGTTTGGCGCGGCTATAAGGAGTTCGCCCGCAACCGACAATGGCAACTTCTCCTCGCATGTCATTTCCCTTTAAGATGAGTGACTTATAAATTTAGATGTGTTTTTTTGGCAGGTTTACAAAATAGCGTGTGTTAAAGTTCTTAGACTATTCTGAAGCCTGAATTTTTTTTCGTCCACTTTTAATAAAGAATGTCCAGTATTCATAATATCAATAGTGGTACCTGATCAGCCCGTTTTTTTTCATCTACTAACGAACTGTTAATTCTATGAATCTTCAATCGTTAGACCTAAACCTACTGCTTGTTTTTGATGCTGTTTACAACGAACGCAGTATTTCCAAAGCTGCAGTCAAGTTGCACTTGTCGCAACCGGCTGTCAGTAACGCATTGGCTAGATTAAGAGATCGATTAGAAGACCCTCTATTCGAGCGCAATGCGCTTGGCATGTCGCCCACCCCTCGAGCAAAAATGCTAATAGAGCCAATTCGTCGAGCGCTTGATATTCTTGAGCGTGGGCTAAGAATAGATGAGTCTTTCGATTATTCCCGCTCTGAGCGTGAGTTCGTCATTGCCGTTGAAGATTATGGCGAGACAATTATCTTGCCAAGATTTATTGATTGGCTGGCTAAGACTGCTCCACAAGTTCGCATCAATATACGTCCCGAACCGAGTTCGTTATTGGTAAACGAATTGCGTGATGGTTCGGTAGACTTCGCATTAGACTACTTCACTTTACCTTTTGCAGGATTTGAAAACCAATGCCTCATGATAGAAAGTTTGCTCAGCATGTCTCGAAAAGAACATCCTGAAATCGGTGAGCAATTGAGTATTGAAACCTATCTTAAATTACGCCATATCGCACTGACTCCGCGTCGAAGAACCACACCGATGATTGATCTGGCATTATCTAAGCGTGGTATGAAGCGCACCATCTCTGTAACAGCTCCGCATTTTCAGTCAATGCCAGTGATGGTTCAGACATCTGACATGATCTGTACCTTGCCACGACGCATGGCAAACTTGTATGCAGACAACTTTCACCTAAAGGTTTACAACGTTCCACTTCGTATTCCAAAGTTTCCGGTTTACATGATTTGGCATAAATCAGTTGATGAAGATATGGGTCATAGATGGTTACGTAACCATCTTATTGATTTTTCTCGGCACTTATGAATGCACTATTAGTGACGAAGGACAATTTTTAAGACGATTTATCGAATGAGTTAAGTGAAATCTTAAAAAAAATTTATGTATTAGCAAATTGAGCGCTCAACGAGACCTTGATCACTTCAATATTGTTAGGCAATTTTTAAATTTTTTACCATATATTAATCGTACAAAATAGCCCCTCAAGCACCACTTATTGTTACTGTCTCTGATCGGTGTAATGGTTGCACTCGAGAACAACAGAAAACTCAACTTCCTAAATGTACGACGTTAGGGGCATGCTAAACACGGTGCGGGAACACCGTGAAGAGTATCCATCCCATTGAAAAACTTGTGCTCAATCGCCCCTAAAATTGGCTGTAGCCCATCATCTTTATGTGGATGGTTTAAGAAATCACAAATCGACAACGGCAAACTACCTGGTGTCACCACTGATTAGCGTTTGCACATCAAGAACTTAGAGCGTGAAGTTAAAAAGTTGCGGCTGGCTAAAGAAATCTCAAAGTTGGCCAGCGCTTTTTTTGCTAAGTCGGAGCTCGACCGCAAACTAAAGTGAGCGCATTTATTTATCTATACCGGGCTTATTATGGGGTCAAGCCAATTTGCAGAGTTTTTGCAAACACCCCTTTAAAATACCAATCATCACCATCACACAAGAGACCTTATCATGAAAAAAATTACCTTTGTCGGGTTAGGCGCCATGGGGCTTCCGATGGCTAAAAACTTAATTTTTTCGGGTTATCAAGTTTGCGGCATTGATAAGAATCTTGATTCGGTCAAAGCACTTGATGCACTGGGGGGCACACATTTTGAGAGCAAT
>Ga0105055_10008150_pt1 | contig 13720 bp, 15 predicted proteins | sample BON03_FD_78090 | JGI IMG/M metagenome (GOLD analysis project Ga0105055, IMG submission 78090) | Freshwater microbial communities from Lake Bonney liftoff mats and glacier meltwater in Antarctica - BON-03 | ecosystem: Environmental > Aquatic > Freshwater > Ice > Glacier meltwater | place: Lake...
CGCATGTGCGGTTGAACTGGCACTCAATTTGACGGCCCCATCGGACAATTCGGCCACCCCTCGGTCATGACACACCTCGGTCACCTCGGTCACGACACACCTCGGCCATTGGTCATGACTCGGCCACACCTCGGACACCTTGGTCACGACACACCCCGGCACACTGCGGTCACAACACCCCGGACACCTCGGCCATGGCACACCTCGGACACCTCGGTCACGACACGCCTCGGACACCTTGGCCACAGCTCGGTCATAATACACCTGGGACACCACGGGCATCTCGGCCACAGCTCGGTCACGGCATTTGTGTCCACCGGCCGGAGTGGTGCCACGCCATTCACCCGCGGCAACCGGTACCACCACCGACCCCCTCCAACCCCGTCCGACCCCTCCATCCCCATGCCACAGACCTCAGCAGACACCTCCGATTGGATCGATGTTCGGCCGGATGCAGCAGATGCCCTCGATGTGCCGTGACAAACTCGCACTCAGCCTTGCCGCGGCCAGCGAGCACTTGCCGGCGACCACCAGTTCCCGGTGGAGGGCTGCTACCAGGCGGGGCTGGACGCACTCCGATCCGACGCTGGCATGGACACACACGCCGCCGCTTTCCCCGGAAGGCCCCCCCCCCTGTGGAGCCGCGTTTTTTTTTTCTTTTTCTTGGTGTTCAGCAACCCGCTTCCATGGGCAACCCCACTGTGCTCGATGTGTTCATGGGCATCTGGGGCGTACTCTCTGTCGTGGCAACGGCGACCGCCGTGCGAACCCTGGTGGAACTGGGCAGCCTTGTCTCCTTCGCCATCAGCGCCTGCCGGCGCGAGGGGGCGATAGACTGCGACGAGGGAGGCGAGTCGCTGCAAGAGATGCTGATCTGGCCGGCACGTCGGACGCTCGCCCTCTACATTGCGACGCTCCTGGTGCCGTCGGGGTACGCCATCTGGCGCTCCCAGCAGGCGAAGCGCGAGGCGCCAGTGCCCGTCATCGCCGGCACGGTGGTTGAATTTGCCGGCAATTGAGTGTACCCAGGGCCACACACTGCCCAAGGGTTAGGGTTCAGGGTTAACCCGCTGGGAGCAGCGAGCCCTGAAAGGAGTGCGAGTGCAGCGAGGGGGTGGGGGGGCATGGCCGCCCCAGGAGGCGACAACCAAGGGGTTCCACAAACCGAGGGGTGCCACCACCGAGGTATACCAGTCCGAGAGGTGCGTCGGCCATGACACACCTCAGTTCGGAGTGCCCAATGGTGGTCTCTCGAAGAGTTGGCGCGCGTGCACCATGTGGCACCCGACCCCCCCGGGGGGGGGGGTTGGTGCCTGGTTGCCGCGGGTGTACGGTATGGTGGGTTAACCCGAGTTGGCGCACGTGCACCGTGGCATATGACCCCCACCTCATGGGGGGGGTTGGTCGGGGGCGCGGAAGACGTCGCCAGCTTCACCACTGCGAATGAAGTGGAAGCCGCTCAGCCCCAGTGCACGGAGGTGCTCCGTGGTCCCCAGTCTTGGTGGCTTCGGGTTAACCCGACTTCGGACAACCGAGTGCAATCGGCAAAGGCGCCTTGGGAAATGTCCGACATGGATGACTTGACCAATCGGGTTAACCGTAACCCCACGCGGTGCATTCAAGTGGTGCTTGTTTCTTGGCCAAGGCTGGTGCATGTGCACAGTGAGGTGTCACCCCCCCCCCCATTTGAAGAGGGGGGGGGTGTCAGATTCCAATAAGGGGGGGGGGCGATTCCCAACAATCGATGGCACCGATGCGCCGATGGCCACGCCAGCGCCTGGGTGCCCATTCGACCAGGGGAACCGATGCGGAGCGCTTACGCGCCTATCGCGACTGGTGCGCCCGGGGGCGCGTTGGCGCCCGTATGGGGTGGACCACAGGGTCCGATGCGGAGCGTGCCCGCGCCTGGCGCGACTGGTGCGCCGTCTCGACCGCACGGACGCGTGGTGTGCTGGGTGCCGAGTGCTTCCAGGGGCACGTGGCGCTCAATACACTCGATTTGCGGGGGTGCACCTCACTACGGGCAGTGGGCGGGCGCGCGTTCCAAAGCTGCCACGCCCTTTCGATCGTGGATCTCTCGGGGTGCAGCGCGTTGTCCACGATCGGCGAGCGTGCATTCGCAGGGTGCCTGGCGCTGTGCATCGTCGAAATGAGCCAGTGCACCCACCTCGAGCACATCGGCGCGCACGCCTTTGCGGGTTGCGCCGAGTTGGAGGTTGTCGGTCTGAGCGGCTGCGCCGCCATGACGGCGGTCGAAGCGTACGCGTTTCAAGACTGCGCGATGCTCGTGTCGGTGAACTTGAGCGAGTGCTCCTCGTTGACGCACCCGGGCAGTTTTGCATTTTCCGGATGCGCCACGTTGCGATGGATCGGCACCCGCAGCCAATGGATCGGCACCCTCAGCGTGGCCGGCTTGGGGGTGGCCTTGCCGGGGTACCCATTGGTGTCGGTCGGCTCCGGTGCGTTCACGGGATGTGAGGCGCTCTTGGCGATCGACCTCTCCGGCTGCGCTTCGCTCGTGCGGCTCGAATGTCGTTCCTTCCATGGGTGCACCGGGCTCACCCGCGTCGACCTGTCGCGGTGCCGCGCGATGACTGCAATCGGCGAGGATGCGTTTTCCCAGTGCTCCGAGCTGTCTACCGTGGACCTGTCAGGGTGTAGTGCACTGGAGTCACTCGGCCCGTGCGCCTTTGCGCAGTGCATCACACTCGGCGCGCTGTCCCTCGCAGACTGCGTGTCGCTGTCCTGCTTGTGTACGGAGTCTTTCGCCGAATGCACCTCGCTCGCCGCCATCGACCTCTCGAGTTGCCCCATGCTCTCGCGCATCAAGACGGCGGCATTCAACGGGTGCAGCGCGCTCGCGTCGGCGCACCTCTCGGGCTGCGCGCTCGACCACCTGGGGCCGCGCGCCTTTCGCAACTGCGTGGAGTTGGCGGAGGTCAACCTGGCCGGGGCGCCGCTCACTGTGATCGGCACTGGTGCATTTCGATGCTGCCACGCGATGACCCGGGTCAACCTGTCGCACTGCCGGTCCCTGGCGCACCTTGGAGACGACACGTTTTTCCACTGCCAGGCGCTCCAGTCGGTAGACCTCTCGGGCTGCACCGTGCTGCAATGCCTCGGCCACGGGTCCTTTTTCGACTGCATGGCCCTCGTGTCTGTCAACTTCGGCGGTTGCGCCGCACTTGAGTGCATCGGCCAAGAGGCGTTTTCCGAGTGCTCTGCACTCGCGACGGTGGACCTGGCAGGCTGCGCTGCTCTCGAGTGCATTGGGCCATCGGCCTTTGACAACTGCCGCGAGCTTGCCCGAGTGACGCTGCCGCTTGGGCTGCGCAGCCTTGGCGAGTGTGTCTTTTGCGACTGCGACGCGCTCGTCTCGGTCAACTTTACCCCACGGCAGGGCCACCCGGGCGACCGTTGCCTGGTGGCTGAGTCGCGACGTGCCTGGTGGAATGCCACGGCCGATGGGATGGTACACACACCCGACGCCCCCGGCGCCCCCGGCGCCCCCGGCGCCCCCGGCGCCCCCGGCGCCCCCGGCGCCCCCGAGTGGTGGGCCGGGCGCACCCCCCTTGGCCTCGTCGTCGGCCCCCGCGCGTTTGAGCGGTGTGCCTCTCTCGTCTCGGTGGGCGTGGGTGGCTACGGGTGGACAATGCTGCGCGCCCACACGCTCGCGCGCCAGGTGTCATTGTACTGGTACGAGCAGGCGGCGATCACAGGCTGTGGCCCCGGCGGTGCTTGGGTCGAACGCGACCGCTGCGCATTTGAGCTCGACTTTGGGCGACGCTGACATCGGGGCGGCGCGTGGGGGCAAGGCGGGCAATGACCGCGGGCGTCGGGGATGGGTAGCCGTGGACTTGTGGTCGGCTCGGCAAACGGGGCGACCGAGAGAGCCCCCGACAAGACCACCACTTGGGCCACCACCGGCGCGCTGGGTCCCAGCTCTCATTGCACCGAGACCAGCGTGCGCACGCGCCGGCACGTGGCCAGCATGCGGCCTGCGGCCTGCGGCTGGTCGGTCGCAGTCAGCACCAGCCCGATGAGGTCGTCGGGCAAACTGGCCAGGCAGAGCCGCGCTGCGGCACAGGTCTCTGGCCCCTCGATCGGCCGGCCCGTCCGGGTAGCACACATGATGTGCACCGCACCGTCGCCAGCACTGGAACCCAACCCTTTGCGAGGGGGGGGTTCGCGGCGTGGTCGGCGTGGGCGGCGTGGGCTCTCTCGCTCCGCTCATTCGACGCACTCGCTTCGCCCACTCGGCTCGCTCGCTCACTCGACTCTGCCTTCGCTCCCTCGGCTCGCTCACTTCGCTCCCTCGGCTCGCTCCCTTCTCCCACTCGGCTCGCTCGCTGCACGCACTCGCCGCTCTCGCTCCCCACATGGTAAAAAAAACTTTGTTCGGGTGGTATATATACATGCACCAGTGCCCATGGATTGGTCGCCCCCTAGTGACGCCAAAGACGAAATGAGGCGACGTGCACACAAGATGGGGTACCGCGTGGGCCTGGTGGTGGGCCTGGTGGTAATGTGCCTGGGCATCGCGTATACCATCGCGAAGGTTTGTTTCTCTCCCAAAATGTTCCTGTTGTTCTGGTCGTTCTCGCTTGCGGCGTGCATCGCGGCGTGTCTAGTTGGATATTGGTCATACAAACTCAGTTACCAGCTGCAACAAGGAGGCAGATAGCAGACGGCGCCGATCCCAACCGCTCCGACAACGACGATGCCGGTGTAGTGGCTCCGAGGTGTGCCAAAGTGGTGGCTCCGAGGTGGGCCAAGTGGTGGCTCCGAGGTGTGCCAAGCGGTGGCCGCTTCAGGAGGGGTGGTCGCGCTCGTGGCTCCGAGGTGTAGTGGTGGCCGCTTCAGGAGGGGGGTGTCACGCTCGTGGCTCCGAGGTGTGCCATCGCGCGAGGCGTGAACGAGGCTTCGAGTTGTGCCACCGTGGCTCCGAGGTGTGCCACCGTGGCTGTGGCCCCGAGGTGTGCCAGGTGGTGGCCGCTTCAGGGAGGGGTGCCGGCGCTCGTGGCTCTGTGGCGTGCCACCGTGGCCCCGAGGTGTGCCATCGTCCGAGGTGCGCCCAGTGGTGGCCGCTTCAGAAATTGTGCCTTCGTGACTCCGAGGTGTGTCACCCACGGCGGCCATCACGACGTGCTGCAGTGGGCGCGCTCCCGGGACCCGCCTGCCCCCTGGGGCGACCTGCGAAATGGCGGCCAGCGGCGGGTTCCTCGAGCTGTTGCAGTGGGCACGCGCCCAGGACCCGCCTGCCCCCTGGAACGAGCGCACCTGCGCGGTTGCGGCCACCCGCGGCGACCTCGAGCTCGTGCAATGGGCGCGCTCCCAGAGCCCGCCAGCCCCCTGGGCCGTCGTCCAGGTGGCCGAGGACCGACACCACTTGGATCTGCTGCACTGGGCGCGCGCCCAAAGCGCGTGAGGCTGGATTGAGCGGTTGCAGCGGAGGGGCCTCCGACTCGTCGGCCTTTCTTCGCCGCACCGGCCTACCCCCCAAGGTTGGTGCACGTGCACAGTGTGGCGCCACTCTGGCGCTGGGCCTGGTCAACCGAGGAGGTGGTACGCGTGCGTCGCGTGGCACCCGACCCCCCCCCCATGTGAAGGGGGGGGGGTCGGTGGTGCCACGGTTGCCGCGGGTGTACTGTGTGGCGCCACTTTGGCGCTGGGCCTGGTCAACCGAGGAGTTGGCGCGCGTGCGTCGCTTGGCACCCGACCCCCCCCCCGTGAAAGGGGGGGGGTCGGTGGTGACAAGGTTGCCGCGGGTGTACGGTGTGGCGCCACTCTGGCTCTGGGCCACTCTGGCTCTGGGCCTGGTCAACCGAGGAGTTGGCGCGCAGGTTTGCCGCGGGTGTACGACGTGGCGCCACTCTGGCGCTGGGCCTGGTCAACCGAGGAGTTGGCGCGCGTGCGTCGCGTGGCACCCGACCCCCCCCCATGTGAAGGGGGGGGGGCTGTGATGACACGGTTGCCGCGGGTGTACGATGTGGCGCCACTCTGGCGCTGGGCCTGGTCAACCGAGGAGTTGGCACGCGTGCGTCGCGTGGCACCCGACCCACCCCCCTCAGGGGGGGGTCGGTGGCAACACGTTTGCCGCGGGTGTACGGTGTGGCGCCACTCTGGTCCATGGTCACTCCACGTGGGAGGAGTTGGCGAGCGCGCGTGGTGTGGCGACCCTCTGGCCCTGGTCACCAGAGGAGTTGACGAGCGTGCATGGTGTGGCGCTCATCCATGTTCACCCGAGGAGTTGGCGAGCGTGCACTGTGTCGCGCCACCCTGGGCCTGGTCACTCGAAGAGTTGACGAGCGGGCGTGATGTGGCGCTCGGTAGTGTTCACTCGAGGAGTTGGCGCATGTGCACTGTGTGGCGCCACCCCGGTCGGCGATGCACATCCGAGGAGCTGGCGCGCGTACACGATTGGTACCCCCCCCCCGCGCATGAAGGGGGAGGGGGGGGGGGGTCCCCGCAACCCTCGACCCCCGCCAACGGGTCAACGTGAACCGTGGGCATGTCGGATCCATTGAAACGCGCGCGCCGCGAGCCCGCACCCGCCACACCCGCCATGGCCATCGAGGCCGCGGCCGCCGAGGAGGACGCCGACTCCGCGGCCACTGATGAGGAAGACGGCTCCGATGCCGAGCAATTTGAGCCATGCGTCGAATGCGAGTCGATGCCCGAGGCCGTCATGGAAGCCAGCACATTTGCGTGGTGCGAAGACGTCGCTGGAATGTTGTGCCGGAAGTGCGGAGACTTCTGCCAGCGTTGCATGGAGACCCGCTGCATTGGCGAGGTGACTTGGTTTGCTGAATCCACGGCCGATGGGGTTTCGAGTGCCTGCGACTGCTGCTGGCTATCCGACGACGAGGACGTGGTGACGTGCGTTGATGTGTGCGGAGGGGCCCTGACGCGCAATCAACGTCATCGAAACTCGCTCGCCCAGATCCGGCGACGCTCCGCCGGGGCCACGTTGGTCCGCGCCATGCGCCGCTCCGTATTCTTCGAGACGGCCACCTCCAAGCTGCATGCCGCAAGTGCGATCTTGGGCAAGAAGGCCGCTGCGGAGTTTGCAGCCGAGTTCGGTTGCTGACCTGGCCGCCTTGTGGCAAAGGGTGCCAGTGTGTGCGTTTGGCCGTGTGGTCTCAAGGTGTGTCGGCGTGCGCCGTGGCGTTGGCTCGGCGCCTGCCGACGTGTGCCATGCGGTTGGCTCAACGCGTGCCACTGTGGCGTTGCAAAGGGTCGGGTTCAGCCGAGGGTGTGGGGGCACGGATCGCGTCGGCCGTGACGCTTCGAGCCACTCAAAGTGGCCGCTGTTGGCGACCCCGCAAAAAAAAAGCTAGCGTAGGCTAGCATACAGACCGCGTTCATCGAGCGCACTCATGTTGGCATGCGCCATCTTTGCGGTGGTATCGACCGGCGCATGGGTCCCATGGGGCCTCGACACGGCGACGGGGTCCACTGGCCCACTCACCTGGGCCCAGGCGGCGCGCAATTATGCTTGGGACGACTGGGACATTGGCGCCTCGTGGAGCGCGGGCGCGCTGCGCGCCGACGACGAGTTCTACGCCGATGGCGAGTTCAAGACCGAGGACGATTTCTACGCCGAGGATGACGTCTACGCCGATGACGACGGGGACCGTGGCTCCTCGAGTTTGACGCCGACGAGGGCGAACGCGCTGCTCACCGCGGACGAGGTGTACACCGAGCGCAACCAGGACACTGGCGACCCGTGGAGCGCGCTCCTCTCCGATGCCGAGCTGATCGTCGAGGGCGACTGGCTCATGGGCCGCACCACAGCCGAGGGTGGTGCCGACCCCACCGCTGCCGGTCGGCAAGGCGCAGGGGCGATTTGGGGCCACGACACGGTCTCCATCGACATCACCCCGACGGCGGATCGGAGTGGACCGCTCGATGCCGGGGTACAGCTCAGCGCACGGGGTGCGCTCGGCGGTGAACAGGTGCAACGGGACATAGAATTCGCTTTAGCCCTAGCCGCTGCAACTGTGACATGGCTGAGCACATGGGCGGGGGCTGAGGCTGTGGTCGTCGTAGACCGACCACCAGAGCCGCCAGGACCTCCTGTGTGGCGACGAGCTCGAAGCCCTGTGCCCCCAGTCCGGCCTGGGCCTCGTGCGGTGCCTCACTGCGCGGCGCGACGAGCTCTCGCCGCGGTGCCAGGGCGCGCTATCGGGTCTGGCCACCATGCCCATGCCGGCGCCCCGTTGGGACCGCGCCTATGACGCCAGGGCCAGCGCGGACAGTGCCTCGGGTGAACCCCTCCTGGCGTTCCTGCTCTTGGCGTCGCTCGTCCTGGGCTGCACCATCGCCCGCCGATCGGCCATGGAGCCAACGGCGGCCTCGGTGTCACCGACCCGCGCCGCAGCGTGCGCTGAGCTGGGTGTAGACAAAGTGCACACCGAGACATCGACGCCCGAGTACTGCCGGTTCCATGTGTAGGCAACGGAGACGCTGCCAGCCGCGCCGCCAGGGGCAAGTTGGCGCGACGGGCTCTGTTACCGAGCGGGTGCAGTAGCCCACCCAGCCCGAGCCAATGGTTCGGCCACCATTGCACCCAGCCAACACTTTCCCTGGGGCTTGCGGTCGCGGATTGGGGTGAAAAAGTCCGTGGGTGGTAGTAGTGTAACCGGCACCATCGCTTGAGCTCAGCACTGAACGCCCTTGGGATGGAACAGTTCCGGAGGTCGTATGCAATCCGGGACGGCCGGATGGACGTACCAGGGTCGCCGACCCGGGGAGGGCGGCAACGGCGGGACCCGCCCTCGGGGGGGCCGTCTACGCTGGCAACGCTGAAAGCTGCTGCCGCGCTTGCGGCTGGGCCACTGCCGGTGCTGCTTCTCGGCATCCTGTTTGGCAGCCGCGCACGGAGAGAGCTCATTCGCTGCACGTGGATGCGGACAGCACCGCCGCAAGTACGGGCACTGTTTGTGGTGGGCATGGCAAGCGCAGAGCCCCGGCCGGATGTGCTTCCCGTGAACGTGACAGAGGGGCAACGCATGTGGGCCCATGGAGACACCGCCGTTCGCACCACCAGTGGCAAGGTGGTGACGGGCTCGGTGACCACGTATCGGAAGCTAACGGAGTGGTTGCAGTACGCCGCCACCCAGCCTGAGCCGATGGTCGGCCGAGCAGACGACGACGCCTTCCTGTCTCCACGCATGCTGCTCGCCCATGCCACCCTGCTGCTACGCCAGCTGGGTGCAACTGGCGGCGGCGCCCCTCCCCCTGCGGGTGGCCCGCTCATCTACGCGGGGGTGTTTGAGTGGTATGCTTGGCGGACGCGGACATTGCACTCGACCGCCTTTGGGTGGACAGCGGGCGCCTCGCGCGCCAACGCCCGCAAGCCATGGCGCAACTGCACGGCGGCGGCCGCGGCGGCGTGGCATGCCTTGTTGGACTACGGCGACCAAGAGGCCGTTGACCGGCTCTGCCGCGACACGCACAGCTGCTCCAACCACCTGCCCGGAGCAGACGTGTGCATCGGCCCAGTGGCGTTTGCCAAGGGCCCACTGGTCCTCCTCTCTGCCGCCGCCGTGCGCGCGGCCGTCGGCAGCCCCCTCTTCGCCCGGGACGTCGCACGCGCCAACGCCATGGCAGAGGGGCGCGCGCCGGGGTTCGCCGGCCCGGGCTCGGGCCGTATCGATGATGATGTGCAGCTGGGCTACTGGATGTCGCAGGTGCCCGGGCTGCGTGTCGTCACAGTCCGCCGTTACTACGCCTGGCACGACCGGTGGAAGCCGGGCGTTCTAGTCGAAGCGGACCGGCTGCTCGTGGCGCACAAGACCCCTTGGTTCGAGTACGCCCCGCTGCTCAACCGAACAGAGGGTCTCTGGCGCGCGTCGGCGGCGGCGCGGGTGCGGATTCGCTGCAACGGGCCGCCCTGCACAGAGTGCGCGCACCTCGAGTCCCAGCTCTCCTGTGCAGTGGACGTGTTGCTCCTGCCGGGCCGGGTTCGCCGCAGCCACCCGTGTGCACGCCACCCCCCGGCAGGCGCGGCTGCGAGGCGCAGTCCAAGTTCGCAACGGGGGTCGAGCCCGACGTGCCGGTTCAGTGCACGGAGGTCCGAGGCGTGCCGTGAGGCGTGTCGTGACCGAGGTGGCCGGTGTGTGCCGTGAGGGTTGTCGTGTCCGAGGTACGCACCTCGGACACCTCGGACGCGGCCCACCTCGGGCGTGACCGCCTCGGGCGTGAGTGTCGGGTGGGCCAGTGCCGTGTCGTGACCGCTTCAGGGGGGGGGTGTCCGAGGTGTCCGAGATGTGTCGTGACCGAGGTGTGGCCGAGGTGTCCGATGTGTGCCGTGACCGAGGTGTCCGAGGCGCGTCGTGACCGAGGTGCCCGAGGCGCGTCGTGACCGAGGTGCCCGAGGCGCGTCGTGACCGCTTTCAGGAGGTGTGTTCGAGGTGTCCGAGTCGAGGTGTGGCCGAGGTGTACGAGTTGTCCGAGGTGCGCGTCAAGACCAAGGTGTGGCTGATGAGTCCGAAGTGTATCGTGACCCGAGGCGTGGCCGAGCCCGGGGTGTGTTGGTGCGGATGTCTGCCACGTGCGCGTCGTCAGCCGGCTCATCCATGTGCAACAGCGTGGCCATCACGGGCTCGAACACCGTGCGCTTGCCCCCCCCCCCTTGCGGGGTCAGTTTCCCCAATAGACCCCCCAGGTGCGGCATGCGGGTACCTAACGGTGAGCCCTCGCGGGCCCCGGACCCGACTCGCGTGTCGCCCCCCAGCCGACTGTCCAGTGGCGGCGCCCCGGCGGATGCCCCAGTCCCCGACCCACGCAACAAACCACCCGCGCCACCCGAGGACGACGCGTTACTCCCGCTTCTTGAGGACCCCTGGGACCCCGGCTACGACAGCGACGACACGCTGCCGCCCCTGTTGGACGAGCACGATGTGCCCGTCCCCCCGGCCGGCGGCTGGTTGAGTTATGGCGCCTGAGCGGTGTCGATCTGTGGCCGAGGTGTCCGCAATGTGTCGTGACTGATTTGTGACCAAGGTGTGGCCGAGGCGCCCGAGGTGTGACCAATGTGCGGCCGAGGACCCACCAAGGGTTGTGAGTCGCAGGGCGGCCACCGCGTGGCGCGTGAGCCCCCCCCCCCCACCTGCGACGCGCCGAAGGAGGTGGCGGCATAGGCGCGCTCGAAGACACCCGCCGCAGTCCACTTGGTGAACGTTGGGAAGACGGCGGTGTACCCAACACACCCAGTGTGCGCCAGGGGCCAACGCTCCAGGGCAACAGAGCCATGCGCTCGAGTACAGCCGATGGATCGGCGCGTGGGCGACCCGTGGTTGCAACAGGCAACAGGGTTCTCACTGCGCACAGGATTGCGGCTTGCACCCTCACATCGATGCGACTCACTCAGATTTCTGAATATGCGACACAAAAAAGTTTACGGGCAGACCCTAAACCCGCGCCCCACGCCCCGCACGGCGCCCGCGCGCAGTCCACTCAGGGCCCCACGCCCCGCACGGCGCCCGCGCGCAGTCCACTCAGGGCCCCACGCAGCCCGACGCGCGCGGTCCGGTGAACACGCCGCACTATGCCCATGTGCAGCCCCTGCCCAGCACACTGCACGGCGCCCACGCGCAGCCCACGCCCCACGCACCGCAATGCGCCCGCGCGCAGTCCACCCAGGGCCCCACACACCCACAGCAGCATGCGCACCCGCCGCGACGCGCACGCCCACGCCAACACGCGGGTTAAGGGTTAGGGTTGACCCTTGAACCCGAGGCGCGGGGGCGCTTTGGCCATCGACACCGAGCGCCACCTGTGTGCAATGGTGGGGTCCACCCGCGGTGGATTCGGCGAAGGGGGCTGCGGATTCGGCGGCGGCGTCGGCGGCGGCGATGGCAATTTTTTCGCAAAACTGTGAGGGTTTCATACTAATTCGGGTTGACGCGGGTTAACCCGATTTCACTGAATTACCCCAGCGCGTTACAACCCCGCAACGCTCAGGTTCGGCGCTCTGCCCCTGTGCCTGCCACCCCACGACATTGTGTGCCTGTCCACTCGAGGAGCGAGTGGTTGTCGTAACGGTCTGTCCGTAAACTTGCGGTGCAACCTTGCTACCAGTGCGGTGTCTGGGTGCGCGCCCACTTGAGCAGCTCGACGTGGTCGTAGGCGGCCGCAGCCGCGCAGGTGCCCTCGTCCCAAGGGGCGGGCGGGGTCTGGGCGCGCACCCACTGCAGCAGCTCGAGGTGGTCGCCCTCGGCCGCAGCCCTGCATGTGGCCTCGCCCCACGGGGCGGGCGGGGTCTGGGCGCGCGCCCACTGCAGCAGCTCGAGGTGGCCACCAAGGGCCGCGGCGATGCAGGTGTGCTCGTCCCACGGGGCGGGCGGCGTCTGGGCGCGCGCCCACTTCAGCACATGGAGGTGGCCGCCCTTGGCCGCAGCCCTGCAGGTGCCCTCGTCCCATGGGGCGGCCGGGGTCTCGCGCGCCCACTGAAGAATGCGGAGGTGACCGGCCTCGGCCGCAGCCCAGCAGGTCCACTCGTCCCATGGGGCGCCATTGTCGCGCGCCCACTGCAGCAGCTCGAGGTGGCCGCCTAGGGCCGCAGCCTGGCAGGTGTCCTCGTACCACGGGGCGGGCGGGGCCTGGGCGCGCGCCCACTCCAGCATCTCGATGTCCCCGCGCTCGGCCGCAGCGTGGCAGGTTCCCTCGTCCCACGGGGCGGGTGGGGTCTGGGTGCGCGCCCACCGCCGCAACTCGGGGTGGCCGCCATGGGCCGCGTGGGAGCAGGTGAACTCGTTCCAGGGGACGGGCGGGGTTTGGGCGCGCGCCCACTTGAGCAGCTCGAGGTGGCCGCCTTCGGCCGCCGTCCTGCAGGTGCACTCGTCCCACGGGGCGGGCGGGGTCTGGGCGCGCGCCCACTTCAGTAGCTCGAGGTGGCCGCCGCCGGCCGCTTCGCGGCATGTGCGCTCGGCCCAGGGGGCGGGCGGGGCCTGGGCGCGCGCCCATTGCAGCAGAGCGAGGTGGCCGCCTCTGGCCGCGGAGGCGCAGGTGTCACCCCACGGGGCGGGCGGGTCCAGGGCACGCGCCCATTTCAGCAGCGCCAGGTTGCCATCCGCGGCTGCCCACTCGCAGATGTGCCGTCGCTCCCCGAGGCTGACCAGCAGAGGGAGAAGTTGCACCCAACCGCGCGCGGAGGCCAGGTCAACTCCGGGGCGATGGAAAGGCGACGAGGGCTCCACACCGCGCAAGCGCAGGGCGGCCGAGGCGGCCTGGACTTGGATGACCATCGGCGCACTCGGTCCCATTGAAGACGCCGCTTCGGGAGCCTCGGGGTGAAGCGTCGCGCCAACGCGACGGCACGTGGCGAGCAAGCATGCGGCGGCATGCGGCCGGTCGATCGCAGCCAGCACCATGCCAAAGGTGTCGTCGGGCATGCCCAGGAGCTTGCCAGCGTTGCGGGAGAGCTCGGTGGCCAGTTCGCACCTGAGCACAACGGGAGGCGGCGCATTGGCGGCGCGGCGCGGCGCGGCGCGGCGCGGCGCGGCGCACATGGTGCAAACTCGAAGGTTACGCGCCACCAGTGTCTATTTTGGGGCACGCCACCAGTGTCTATTTTGGGGCAGTTTGCACATGCATCCCATGGCAGACCCCCCCCCCCCCCCCGCCCCAACACACCACGAAAACCCAACCATACCCCGTTTCCCCCCCGCCCCCCCCCCCCCCCCCCACCCCCCCCCCCCCCCCCCCCCCCCAA
>Ga0105055_10008169_pt1 | contig 13703 bp, 9 predicted proteins | sample BON03_FD_78090 | JGI IMG/M metagenome (GOLD analysis project Ga0105055, IMG submission 78090) | Freshwater microbial communities from Lake Bonney liftoff mats and glacier meltwater in Antarctica - BON-03 | ecosystem: Environmental > Aquatic > Freshwater > Ice > Glacier meltwater | place: Lake...
CGGCGCTCACCGTTGGCGCGATTGGCGTCGTCTATGGCGACATCGGCACCAGCGTGCTGTATGCCATCAAAGAGATCTTTGGGTCGGGCCACGTTCCCTTCACCCACGCCAACGTCTACGGTGTCTTGTCCATCGTGTTTTGGACACTCACCGTCATCGTCTCGCTCAAATACGTGGTCTTGGTGCTGCGGGCCGACAACGCGGGCGAAGGCGGGCTGATCGCCATGCTGGCGCTGGCCTCGCAGGCGGTGAAAGACAAGCCGCAACTGCGCCGGGTGTTGCTCGTGATTGGCATCTTTGGCACCTCGCTGTTTTATGGCGATGGCGTGATCACGCCCGCGATTTCGGTGCTGTCGGCGGTGGAGGGGCTGGAGGTGGTGTCGCCCGCTTTCCGGCGCTTTGTGGTGCCGATCACATTGGTGGTGCTGTTCCTGCTGTTCGCGGTGCAAAAGCGCGGTACGGGTGGCATCGGGCGCTTCTTTGGCCCGATCACGCTGGTGTGGTTTGCCTCGATTGCCGCGCTGGGCTTGTCGCAGATCGTGGCCCACCCCGAAATTTTGGGCGCGCTCAGCCCGCACCACGCGTTGCGCTTCATTTGGACCCAGCCGGGCACCGCCTTCATCATCTTGGGCGCGGTGGTGCTGTGTGTGACCGGGGCTGAGGCGCTGTATGCCGACCTGGGCCATTTCGGCAAGAAACCGATTCGCCTGGCCTGGTTTTCGGTTGTCATGCCCTGCCTTACGCTCAACTACTTCGGCCAAGGCGCGCTGCTGCTGCAAGACCCCACGGCGGTTGAAAACCCCTTTTTCAGGATGGCGCCCGAGTGGGCGTTACTGCCGTTGGTGGGGCTGGCCACGCTGGCCACCGTGATCGCCTCGCAAGCGCTGATCACCGGCGCCTTCAGCGTCACCAAGCAGGCGATGCAGCTGGGCTATCTGCCGCGCTTGAACGTGCGCCACACCAGCGTGCGCGACACCGGGCAGATTTACCTGCCGTTTGTGAACTGGGGTTTGTTCGCCGCCATCGTGCTGGCGGTGGTGATGTTTCGCTCGTCGAGCAACCTGGCAGCCGCCTACGGCATCGCGGTCACGCTGGACATGCTGATCACCACCGTGCTGACCTTCTTCGTGCTGCGATACGGCTGGAAGTACCCGCTGTGGATCTGCCTGCTGCCGACCAGTATTTTCTTCGTGATCGACCTGGCGTTTTTCAGCTCCAACCTGCTCAAGCTGTTCGACGGCGGCTGGTTCCCGCTGATGATCGGCGGCCTGATCTTCACGCTGATGATGACTTGGAAGCAGGGCCGCACCCTGGTGACGCGCAAGCAGCAGGCTGAAGCGATGGATCTGCCCAGTTTTCTCGATGCGGTTTTTGTGGCGCCGCCGTACCGGGTGGAAGGCACAGCGGTGTTTCTCACCGCCGAGACCGGAACCGTGCCCAACGCGCTGCTGCACAACCTCAAACACAACAAGGTGCTGCACGAGCAAAACCTGTTTGTCACGGTGCGCAGCCACGAGGTGCCCTGGATCGGGCTGGACAAGCGCTTGGCGGTTGAGCGGCTGGGCCACAACTGCTGGCAGGTGGTGATCAATTACGGCTTCAAAAATGACCCCGATGTGCCGCAGGCTCTGACCGCCATGCGCGGGCGTGGTTGCCATTTGGAGCACATGACCACCAGCTACTTCCTATCGCGCGATGTGATCGTGCCCACCATCGGCGGCGGCATGTCGCCCTGGCGAGAAAAGCTGTTTGCGCAGATGCACCACAACGCAGGCGCGGCGGCGGTGTTTCTCAATTTGCCCAGCAACGCGGTGATCGAGCTGGGCTCGAAAATCGAAATCTAGCCCGCCTGACGCGCAACCGACATCTGCTTGCGCGATGGGGTCACGCCCGCTATTGGTGACGTTCTGGCTCGAAAATTGGATGTGCAGGTGCACCACAATGCGAGCGCTGCTGTCGAATTTCTCAATTTGACCAGCACCGCGCTGATCGAGCTGGCTTGGCAATCGAAACATGGCCCGCGCCCTGAGCGTCCCTTTTTGATGGGTTCTCTCATGAATATCCTGATGTTTTTCGCCGGCCTGGTGTTCTTGGTGGGTGGTGCCGAACTGCTGGTGCGCGGCGCCTCCAAACTGGCGTTTTCGTTTGGTATCTCGCCGCTGGTGGTGGGCCTGACCATCGTGGCGTTTGGCACCAGCGCGCCCGAGATGGCGGTGTCGGTGAACGCGGTACTGGGCGGCCAAAACGACATTGCCATTGGCAACGTGGTCGGCAGCAACATCTTCAACGTGCTGTTCATCTTGGGCCTGGCTGCGCTGATCACGCCGCTGGTGGTCAACATCCAGCTCATCCGCCAAGAGGTGCCGATCATGCTGGGTGCCTCGCTGCTGCTGCTGATCTTTGCCCTTGATGGCAGCATCGGTGTGGTCGATGGCGCGGTGCTGTTTGGGCTGGTGCTGACCTACACCGCGTTCCTCATCGTGCAGTCGCGCAACGAGACCCAGGCCGCCGTTGATGAGTACGCGGCTGAGTTCAAACCTGCGGAGAAGGGCGGCTGGGACGAGCGGCTGCCGGTGCAGATCGGGCTGATCATCATCGGGCTGGCGGTGCTGGTGCTGGGCGCGCACTGGTTGGTGACATCGGCGGTGATCTTTGCCAAAGCGCTCGGCGTGAGCGACGTGGTGATTGCGCTGACCATCGTGGCGGCTGGCACTTCGCTGCCCGAGGTGGCAACCTCGGTCATCGCGGCCATCAAAGGCGAGCGCGACATCGCGGTGGGCAACGTGGTGGGCAGTTGCACCTTCAACCTCTTGGGCGTTGTGGGCCTCGCGGGCATGGTGTCTGGCAGCGCTGGCCTGGTGATCCCGGGTTCGGTGATGCAGTTCGACATCTGGGTGATGCTGGCGGTGGCCCTGGCCTGCCTGCCGGTGTTCATCACCGGGCGCGAGATTGCGCGCTGGGAAGGCGGCATCTTCCTGGGCTGCTACGTGGCCTACGTGACCTACCTTGTGCTGCAAGCCCAGCAAAGCGCAGCGCTGAGCGGCTTCACCTGGGCCATGACCAGCGTTTTCTTGCCGCTGACCGTCATCGCTTTGGTTATCGCGATGGTGCAGTCCTCGGCGGCGAATCCGCCCAAGTGAAGCGCTGGGCCGACTCGCGAGCTGAGTCGGCCCAGCTTGGGCCTGCATGGCGGCGTGGCACGACAGGCTCGGTAGGCGTTCCGGTCGTTCAGGGCTGGGAGGGTGTCAAGGTGCGTCGCTGACCCTGCTCAGCGAGCAACATCGCTCTCAAGCAGCAAGTGGACATAGCGGGAGGACGGAATTCCCTTTGCCTTCGCCTTCGCCTTCACCTTGGCCTTGGCCTTCAAAGCCTCCAGCAGGCTTTGAGGAAGACACATGTTCAGCGTTGCTGTCTTGGCTTCGAACTCAAACTGCATCGACTTGAAGCCAGAAAGGTCATCGGTCGAAAGATCTGCTGTTTAAACGAATCTCTCGGCATCCGCGTCACTCACGAGGGGTGGCATGGGGTTGGATTTGGATTTCATGGGGGGCAATCTCCATGTGAAGCTCTGGGTCGATTCGCGGGCCGCTCCATTCCAGCGCTCTGGAAGTGACCGATGGCAGCGCTGAGACCTGTTCATCGCCATCCGCCCCGGCCTGCAACCGACCCAGCATCGAATCCAGCGCCAGCCGCTCGCTGGCATCCAGCGGCGCCAGAATGTCGCGGTTGATCGCCGCCACCTGCTCAAACAACTCGGCAGCAATGCGCCGCCCCTCGTCGGTCAGGAACACATGCACCTCGCGCCGGTCCGATGGCCTGGGCTGGCGGCGCACCAGCTTCTTCTGCGTCAGGCGGGTGATGGCGCGCGAGGTGCGTGCGCGGTCCAGCATGGCGTGTTCGGCCAGCTCAGACGACAGCGCGCCCTCTTTGGTGCTCAGAAACGCGAGGATGCGCCACTCGCGGCGTGTCAGCCCGTATCCGCTCTCGCACAGCCGCACCACGCGCGCACCGGCCGTGGCCTGCAATCGGTACAGGCGGTACAGCAGCAGATCGACGAGCTGCTGCGGCTGGCCCAGGCGGTCGGTCGGTGGGTGGGGCATGTGGTCAAAGAAAGGGCCAGGGTCGCTGGGGAAAACACCCGGAACAGTTGATTTCTGCAATCGATTCTCACTGCTTAACATGGCAGACCGCCTCAGGACATGCCCCATTTTTCAGGAGACACCCCATGACCACCCGCCGACTGCTGATCGCCACCGCCCTCACCGCCCTTGGGGCCACGGCCCTGCCCGCTCACGCCCAGCCGATCGAAGGCACGTTGCGCCTGGTGGTGCCTTACGCGCCTGGCGGCTCGTCCGACCGGGTCGCGCGTATCGTCGCCGACAAGCTCGCGCCCAGGCTCGGCGTGCCGGTGATCGTGGAAAACAAACCTGGCGCCGGTGGCCGGCTGGCGGCCCAGCAGCTGCGCAACACACCAGCCGACCAGGTGGTGCTGATGCTAGCCAACCCGGCCATCATGGTGGTGGCGCCACTGGTTTACAAAGAGGTGGGCTACGACCCAGAGAGGGACTACCAGCCGGTGTCGCATGTGAGCCAGTACGAGTTTGGCGTGGCGGTGGGCGCTGCGGTGCCGGTGCGCGAACTCAACCACCTGTTTGCCTGGCTGCGCGCCAATCCCGAGAAGGCCAACTTTGGCGTGCCCGCCACCGGCAGCCTGCCGCACTTTTTTGCGCTGATGGTGGGTGAGCAGGCAAATGTGAAAGGCCAGGTGGTGGGGTACCGAGGCTCTGGCCCGCTGATCAACGACCTGCTGGGTGGCCAGATCCCGGTCGCCTTCGACACGCTGGACACATTGCTGCCACAGCAAGAGGGCGGCCGGCTGCGCATCCTCGCCTCGTCGGGCGCCAAGCGCTCGCCATTTGCCCCCAACACCCCCACCTTCAACGAAGCCGGGCTGAAGCTCGCGGCCGACGGCTGGAACGCGTTTTTTGCGCCCGCCAGCATGCCAGCGGCCCGGGTGGCCCAGCTGTCGGCTGCGATCGCCGCTGTGATGAAAGATCCTGAGACCCAGCGCCGCTTCACCGAGTCCAAGCTCGACCCGGTTTCCAGCACCGCCGAGCAAACCCGCGCCATGCTCAAAACCTACCGAGCGCAGTGGGCGCCGGTGGTGCAGAAGTCGGGCTTCCAGCCCTGAGCGGGGTGAAGGGTCTCCTCACATGAACCGCCCCAACATCGTCTACATCGTCTCCGACGATCTCGGTTTCGCCGACCTCGGTTGCTATGGCGCGCGCGCCCGCGAGGAGGGTCCGGTGTCGCCCAACATCGATGCCTTGGCTGCGGGCGGTCTGCGCCTGACCGAGGGCTACGCCAACTCGCCGGTGTGTTCGCCCACCCGCTTCGCGCTGATGACCATGCGCTACCAGTACCGCCTGCGCGGTGCGCTGGAAGAACCCATCAACAGCCGCAGCAAAGGCAGCACCACGCTGGGCCTGCCAGCCGACATGCCCACCCTGCCCTCGCTCTTGAAAGACGCCGGCTACCGCACCGCTCTCATCGGCAAATGGCACCTGGGCTACCCGCCGCATTTCGGCCCGTTGCGCTCGGGGTATGAAGCGTTTTTCGGCATCATGGCCGGCGGGGTGGACTACTTCACCCACTGCACCACCACCGGAGAGCACGATTTGTTTGTCGGTGACGACACCCACAAAGAGGTCGGCTACCTGACCGACGTGTTCTCGACACGCGCGGCGAATTACGTGCACCAGCGCGCAGAAGAAGCCCGCGCGGGAAATCCGTTTTTCCTCAGCCTGCACTACACCGCGCCGCACTGGCCCTGGGAGACGCGAGACGACGCGCACATCGCGCCCGAGGTGGCGAAAAACCTGTTTCATCTGGACGGCGGCAACATCCACAGCTACCGCAAGATGATTCACCACATGGACGAGGGCATCGGCTGGATCGTGGACGCGCTGCGCAGCGAAGGCCTGCTGGCGAACACGCTGATCGTCTTCACCAGCGACAACGGCGGCGAGCGTTTTTCTGACAACTGGCCGCTGGTGGGCGGCAAGATGGACCTGACCGAGGGCGGCATCCGCGTGCCCTGGATCGCGCACTGGCCAGCGGTGATTCCACCCGGTGGTACCAGCACCCAGCACTGCATGACGATGGACTGGTCGGCCACGATGCTCGATGTGGGCGGCGGCCAGGTTGGCCCCGATCACCCGCTGGACGGCGTGTCGCTAGGCGATTTGCTGCGCGACCCGGCACACCAAGCCGAGCGGCCGCTGTTCTGGCGCATGAAGCACCGCGGCCAGCGCGCGCTGCGCGCAGGCGACTGGAAATACCTGGTGGTTGATGGCCACGAGTACCTGTTCAACATCCCGGCCGACGAACGCGAGCGTGCCAACCTGGCCCAGCGCGAGCCCGCTCGCCTGGCTGCGATGCGCGACCAATGGGAAGCTTGGAACGCCACCATGCCGCCGATTCCCGACGACGCCACGGTGAGCCTGGGCTACGGCGCCAAAGACATGCCGCAACGCTGAGCGCTGCCCACATTCATCACACCCATCACACCCATCACACCAGCCACAGCGAAGCCAGGCCGAGGAAAGCGAAGAAGCCCACCACATCCGTCACCGTGGTCAGGATCACGCTGCCTGCCAGCACCGGGTCGATGCCCAGCCGGTGCAGCAGCAGCGGGATGCCCAGCCCGGCGAGCGCGGCGGTCAGCAGGTTGATGAGGATGGCCGCGCCGATGATGCCGCCCAGCATGGCGCTGCCAAACCAAACGTAAACGAGCAGTCCGATCACTACCGCCCAAAGCACGCCGTTGATGGCTGAGATGCCCATTTCTCGGTTGAGCAGCAGGCGCAGGTTGCCCGGCTGCACCTGGCCCAGCGCCAGGCCGCGAATCACCAGTGTGAGCGTCTGGCTGCCGGCGACGCCGCCCATGCTGGCGACAATCGGCATGAGCACGGCGAGCGCCACCAGCTGCTCCAGCGTGGCCTCGAAGCGGCTGATGACAGCAGCCGCCAGCAGCGCGGTCAGCAGGTTGATGCCCAGCCACAGCGCGCGGCTGCGCGAGCCCGCCAGCACCGGGCCAAAGATGTCGGCCTCCTGGTTCAGGCCGGCCATCTGCATCACGGTGCGGTCGGCGTCTTCGCGCATCAGATCGACCACGTCGTCGCCGGTGATGCGCCCGATCAGCCGGCCCTCGGTGTCGACCACCGGCGCCGACAGCAGATCGAACTCACCGAACACGCGCCCGACCTCGGCCGCCGGCAAATCCACCGGAATCGCCACCACGTCGACGTGCATCAGATCGGCCACGAGCGTATTGATGTCGGCGGTGAGCAACGCGCTCAGGTTCAGCCCGCCCTCGTAGCGGCCGTCACGGCCCACCACCATCAGCATGTCGGTCTGTGGCGGCAGGCTTTCCAGCAAGCGCAGGTAGCGCAACACCGTGCCCACCCGCACATCGGCGCGCACCTCGATGGTGTCGGCGGTCATCAGGCCGCCGGCTGTGTCTTCCGCATAGGTCAGCAAAGCGTCGAGCTGCTGGCGGCGCTGCCCGGTGGTGGCGACCAGCAGCTGGGCGCCGAGCGCGCTGGGCAGGTCCTGGATCAGGTCGACCAGATCGTCCAGCGGCAGCTGTTGCACCGAGGCGGCGAGCTCGCCGGGCTCCAGATCGGCAGCGAGCGCGGCGCAGATCTCTTCGTGCAGGTAGGTGAGCACCCGACCAGCGCGGTCGGTTTCCACCATGCTCCAGACAGCGCGGCGCTCGTCGCGCGGCAGGGCTTCGAGCAGGCCAGCCACCTTGGCAGGGTGCGTGCGCTGCAGCAGCTTGCCCACGCGCTTGAGCCGGCCCTCTGCCAGCGCCTCGCGCACCGCTTGCAGGTGGCCTTGCGTGGGGTCTTCGCCCGCCACGATCGCTCCTGCGTCGGCCAGCTCGGGCGCGTCTTCACCATCGAGTTCGCGCAATTGCTGGCGCGGCTGCGCGCGCAGGTGCGGCAGGATGCGCTCGGCCAGCGCGGCGTCCACCTGCTGCCACAGCGCGTCACGGCGCTCGTCATCGAGCCGCTCGATCAGCGCGGCGATCTTGGCTGGGTGCATACCCGCCATCAGCTTGCGCACCCGTTTGTTGCGGCCTTGGTCCAGCGCTTCGATGATGCGTTCGCTGTCGGTCACAGCGCGGCTGCCCGGCATGTGGCGCTCGGTGTTCACAGCGGCCAGACCCGCAGCAGCAGCGGCACGCTGATGGCCACCACGATCACCTCCACCACCAGTCCCAGCCGCCAATAATCGCCAAAGCGAAAGCCGCCCGGGCCGAGGATCAGCGTGTTGTTCTGGTGGCCGATCGGTGTGAGGAAGGCACAGGAGGCGCCGATCGCCACCGCCATCAGAAAAGCGTCGGCGCTCGCCCCCAGTGCGGTGGCGGTGCCAATCGCAATCGGGCACATCATTGCAGCGGTGGCGGCGTTGTTGATCAGGTCGGAGAGAAACATGGTGACCAGCATCACCAGCACCAGCGCACCCACCGGGCTGCCCCGGGCCACGTTGTCCAGCAGCAGCCGCGCGATCAGATCGGCGGTGCCGGTGGTCTCCATCACAGCGGCCACCGGAATGAGCGCGCCCAGCAGCATGATCACCGGCCAGTCGATGGCGTCGTACACCGAGCGCAGCGGCATGGTGCGCAGCGCCATGGAAGCCAGCACGCCGAGCGCGAAGGCGATCGCGGTGGGCAGCAGGCCAAACGCCGCCGCACACACCGAGCCCAGCATGATGCCGCTGGCGATCCAGGCCTTGCGCACATCGGGAATTTGCAACGAACGCGGCGCCAGCGGCACACAACCCATGTCGGCCGCGAACTCGTGGATCGCCTCAGGCGTGCCCTGCATCAGCAGCAGATCGCCAGGCTTGAGCGCCATCAGCCGCAAGCGCTTGAGGGCCCGCGTGCCGTGGCGCGACACCGCCAGCAGGTTCAGGCCAAAGCGGTTGCGCAGCTGGATGTCGGTGGCCGAGCTGCCTTCGAGCACAGAGCCTGGGCGCACCGCCAGCTCGATCAGCGCGACATCGCGCGGGGCGCTGTTGTCTTTGTCTTTGTCTTTGTCCTTGTCCTTGTCCTTTTGCTTGTCATCGTCCTTGCTCTTGTCCTTTTTTTCGTCCTTGGCCTTCTCCGTGCCCGCATCCGCATCCGCATCCGCTTCGGGCACCGCCTCACCGTCTTCGGCTGCCTCTTGCGGCTCGGGCGGGCGCACCGACTCTTCCAGTTTGAGCCCGAGTTCGGACAGCAGCTTGGCCAGCGACTCGGCCTCGGCCTCAACCACCAGAATGTCGCCCTCGCGCAGGCGTCGGCTCGGGCTCGCTGCGAGCACGCGCATGCGGTCGCGCGTCAGCCCCACCACCTGCGCGCCCACGCCGTCGAGCACCGGTTCGAGCTCGCGTAGCGTCTGGCCGATCGACTTGCTCTTGGCCACCACCCGTGCCTCGGTCAGGTAGGCGTCGGTCTCAAAACCGGCCAGCGCCGCCTCTTTGCGCACCGGCACCAGCCGCCAGCCGATCAGCGCCACAAACAGCAGCCCGGCCACCGCCACCGCCAGGCCCACTGGGGTGAAGTCGAACATGGCAAATCCACCAGCGCCGCTGTCGGCGCGAAAGGCCGACACGATCAGGTTGGGTGGCGTGCCGATCAGTGTCGTCATGCCACCCAGAATGGTGCCGAAAGCCAGCGGCATCAGCACCTGACCGGGCGCGATCTCCAGGCGGCGCGCCAGCTGGACCGCCAGCGGCATCAAAAGCGCCATCGCACCCACGTTGTTCATGAAGCCCGAGAGCAGCGCGCCCAGCCCCACCAGCGCCAGCAGACTGAGCGTGGGGCCAGCATTTTTGGGCAGCGCGTGGCGCGCCAGCACATCGACCGCGCCCGAAAGCTGCAAACTGCGGCTCAGCACCAGCACGCAGGCCACCGACACCACCGCCGGATGGCCAAAACCCAGAAACGCCTCGCGCGCTGGCAGCAACCCGGTGACCACGCAGGCCAGCAGGGCGCCGATGGCCACCATGTCGTGGCGCCACCGGCCCCAAAGAAACATGCCCACGGTGACAGCAAGAATGGCGAGGATCAGGATCTGGTTGTTTTGCATCGTGGGGCTGGGGGCGGTTCTCAGAACCCCGCAACGCGCGAGGTCTGGAGACCGTGGTGGAAGCTTGCCACAACAGCGCCAGAGGCCACACGGCGGCCGCAGCCCGCGCGCTGCCATGCCGTAGCATCGCCACATGAACCGCCAGAACCTCGTGCAGCGCCTCGGCCCCTGGCTGCCCTTTTTGTTGTGGCAACGCCCCGACGCGCCCCTGCTGCGCAACGAAGCCCTGGCTGGCGTCACGGTCGGGTTGATGCTGGTGCCGCAAGGCATTGCCTATGCCAGCCTGGCCGGCATGCCGCTGATCACCGGCATTTACGCCTCCATGCTGCCGGCGCTGATCGCGGTTCTGTTCAGCGCCTCGCCGCGCCTCTCGGTCGGCCCCACCGCACTCACCTGTTTGATGGTCAGTGCCTCACTCACCGGCCTGGCCGCCCCCGGCAGCGCGCGCTGGATCGAGCTGGCCATGTGGCTTGCGCTGCTCTCGGGGGTGTTGCAGATCGCCTTGGGCTACCTGCGCTCGGGCTGGCTGCTGAGCTTGGTCAACGCCCCGGTGCTGATGGCCTTCACCCAGGGCGCGGCGGTGCTCATCATCGGCTCGCAACTGCCGGTCATGCTGGGTTTGGTCGGTGGCTGGGCGGGCCTGCTGGCGCTGCCCTCGCTGCACGCACCCACGCTGGCCTTTGGCTTGGGCGCTTACGCGGCGCTGCTGCTGGCCAAGCACCTGCCCAAAGCCGTGCCCACCGTGTTGCTGCTGGTGGCGGCGACGGCTGCTTTGAGTGCCTGGACCGGCTTCGAGGGCCGAGGCGGCGCGGTGATTGGTGACCTGCCGCAGGGCCTGCCCGGCTTGTCTTTGCCGGGCTGGCCGGGCTGGGAGGTGCTAAGCCAGCTGCTGCTGCCCACGCTGCTGATCACCCTGGTGAGCTTTCTGGAAACCGCATCGAGCGCGCGAATCGACAGCCGCGAGCTGGGCCAGCGCTGGAACCGCGAGCGCGACCTGATCGGCCACGGCCTGGGCAAGATCGCGGCCGGCTTCAGCGGCGCCTTCCCCACCAGCACCTCGTTTTCCCGCTCCGCGCTCAACCGTTATGCGGGCGCGCGCACCGGCTGGTCGGTGATCTTCTCGGTGGCGGTGGTGGCGCTGGCGCTGCTGTTTACGCCCGCGCTGCGCCATGTGCCCATGGCCGTGCTGGCCGCAATCGTGGTGGCCGCCGTGCAGGGGCTGATCGTGCCAATGGAGTTTGCGCGGGTGTGGAAGGTGTCGCGGGTGGAGGCCTGCATTGCGGTGGTCACGCTCGCGGTCACGGTGGCCTCGGCGCCGCGCCTTTACTGGGGCGTGCTCACCGGCGTGGTGATGGCGCTCAGCCACTTTCTCTACATGCGGCTGCACCCGCGCATCGTCGAAGTGGGCCTGCACCCCGACGGCAGCCTGCGCGACCGCCACCAGTGGAATCTCCCCGTGCTCGGCCCCCGCACCTTCGCGCTGCGCATGGACGCCGCGCTCGACTTCGCCACCGCCAACGACCTAGAGCGCAGCATCACGCTTCATATCGTGCGCCACCCCGACACCCAGCGCGTGGTGCTGATCGCCCACCCGATCAACTGGATCGACGCCACCGGTGTGGAGGTCTTCGGCACCCTGCTGAACCAGCTCCACACCCAGGGCATCGCGCTGCACCTGGTAGGCCTCAAGCTGCCGGTGGAGCAGGTACTGCTGGCAGCGGGATACCTGGACGAAAACCCCCTGCTCAGGCTCTATCGAACCGAGGCCGAGGTGTTGCGGGCGGACTGGAGCGCGGCGGCTCCCGATTGACAGCAGCCTGGGGCGTTGCGCCCCAGCTTGTCTGCTAACCGCCACTTTTAATTGGAATCTGACCCTGATTTTTAAATCAACCGTCTATCGGTATCTATCGGGATCTATCGGGGTCTATCGGGGTCTATCGCGGTCAGATTCCAATTTCTTCTCGCCGCTATCAGGCCTGTGCGCTGGCCCGCGCGGCCACCTTGTCGCGCCAGGTTTGCAAGGCGTGCAGCCCGGCGTCGGCGGGTTTTAGCTTCAGCAGCTTGGCAAATTCCAGCGTGCAAAAGGCGGTGATGTCGGCAATGGTGAAGCGCTCGCCCGCCACCCACGGCTGGGTTTGCAGCGTGCGGTCGAGCCAGGCGGCGGTCTCCATGCCCCTGGTTTGTTGGACCGCGCCAAACGCAGGGAACTGCGGCTGCTCCAGCATGGCCAGGCCAGGGTGCTGGTGGCGGATGGCATTGGCCAGCGGCAGCATCAAATACCACTCCATGCGGCGGTCGGCCATTTCAATGAAGGCCCGCTCCTCAGCGCTGGTGCCCATGAGGTTGGGTGCGGGATGCAGGCCTTCGAGATAGGTGCAGATGGCGCGCGTTTCGCTCAGGCAGCGGCCGTCGTCGAGTTCAAGCACCGGAATGCGCGCCAGCGGGTTGCGATCCAGAAACGCGGGGCTGCGGTGCTCTTGCGCGTTGATGTCGACCAGCACCTGCTCTATGCCGGTGATGGCCTTCTCGGCAATGAACATCTGCACCCGGCGCGGGTTGGGTGCGCGTTGTGACAGGTAGAGCTTCATGGAGAGGTCGCCTTTCAGAGTATTTTCAGGGTGGCTTCGGGTTTTTTCGTGTCTTCGCCGGCCTGGGTCTTGCGGCCGGCGGCCCCGGCCAATCTTGGCGCTGAGGCAGTTCGGTGATGCCTGATCATGGGCGCCCCGTCAGGGAGTCGGGCGGGCTGGCCTTCGCATCGTAGCCATCTGCGCGGCAGCTGTCGCGCCGCGCTTGTCGCGCTGGCTACGCTGGTTGGTAATTGGAATCTGACCCCGATTATCTTGACCCCGATTATCTCAATTACCTTGAGCAGCCCGCCAGGTAGTGGGGCGGGCTGGCTGGGCTTTGCATCGCAGCCATCTGCGCGGCAGCTGCCGCGCCGCGCTTGTCGTGCCAGCTACGCTGGTTGGTAATTAGAATCTGACCCCAATTAATTTGGGTAATTGGAATCTGACCCCAATTAATTTAGTTGAATCCATCCACGGGTGCATAGCCCACCACATCGCCTTCTGAGCTGAGCAAGGCCACCCAGTCGAGCGCTTTGCTTGATGTGAGCGGGAGATAGCGCAGCGCTTCGATTGGCAAGCCGGTTTTCGCTGCAGCCGATTCGAGCAGCGCCGCTTGCTCGGGCCGGGCTTTTAGCAGTTCGGCGAGTGGCTGGGCGCGTTTCACCACCTCGGGCTTTGTTGCCTCGTACGGCAGCCACCAGTCGGGGCGCATGGCTGGGGTGACGCCTTGCAACGACATGTCAATGCTGTCCAAGAATTCCGCAGAAGACATGGGTTTTCGGGTGGCGGCGAGTTGCACGCTGGCCCAGGGCAAGGCGCGCAATCCTTCGGGCGCTGCGCCGAGCCGATCGGTCTGCACCTCATTGGCGCTGACGATGGTGAGGCGATCGACTTCAAACACCAGCGCCACCGGCCGCGCGGCAAACACCGCCAGCAGCCCATACCCGAGCGCAAGCGACTGAATAGCGCCCACCAGCGAGAGATCGACCCAGCGCTC